>RRZU010630226.1_pt1 | contig 15918 bp, 13 predicted proteins | sample 2165561 | NCBI WGS metagenome assembly RRZU01 (sample SAMN10456909, study PRJNA506462) | wastewater metagenome | isolation source: wastewater sludge | place: USA: Moscow, Idaho
CAATCGGAATGGAGAAACATCGCCGTAAACAAACGCCAAAACTCACCTTGACCGATGAGAGCATTGACTTTTCCGCCGAGTCGTATAAGTCCATAACCCAATGAAAGATCGATGATCTGCGTTAATAAAAACATGATCACATTAATACCAATCAACCACTCAGTTAGGGAGAATTGTTTGATTTTATTCTTATAATAATTTAAGTTTGCCATGAAAGTCTCCTTGAGTAATATCCTATTCTGAACTTTATTATACATTCTTTTACACATCATTTTCAGATTTTTGAATGGAATTCATAAAAACTTTACACAATGTTAGAATTCTGCGGATTTGTGTTGATATTTAACTTTGATTATGCTAAACTTATTTTCAAATTAGTTAAATTCTATGATTGGAAAAGTAGATAAAATGTGCCTTTATAGCGAGTCGGCGAAGGTGGAAGGCCGATAATACATCTTATTGAAGAGAACCCATGAGAAGCCTACTGGCCGGATATCGCCGTTATCGATTTGAGTGAGAAGGGAACCCTTCTAAAAAGAGTGGCAACGCGGATGTATTCGTCTCTTATTTAGAGGCGTTTTTTATTTTTTTGAGGAGGAAATATGATTAATTACAAAGAGGAAATTGCGAAACGCATATTCGAAAAAACAGAAGAAATGACATACGATGAAATCCTTAGTTTGGTTGAACACCCGAAGAATACAGAAATGGGGGACTTTGCATTCCCGTGCTTCAAACTTGCCAAACTCTTTAAAAAAGCGCCAAATGCCATAGCTGAGACATTGGCTAGCGAAATTAGTGATTCAAATCTGTTTAGCAAAGTTGAGGCAGCATCGGGTTTCTTAAACTTTACAGTGAATGCATCAGAATTTGCAAAAAACATCGTAGAAGAAGTGCTTAATAAGAAAGCTGAATATGGTAAATCTAATATTGGGCTGGGTAAAAAGACGATCATAGAGTATTCATCGGTGAATATTGCGAAACCTTTTCATATGGGACACATTCGCAGCACCATGATTGGAGAATCTCTGCACAGAATTTACAAATTCCTGGGTTATGACACCGTGGCTATTAATCATCTGGGCGATTATGGAACTCAATTTGGTAAACTTATCGTTGCTTATAAGCTCTGGGGAGATAAGGCTGTTATCGAGTCAGATCCGATTCCGGAACTCTTAAAAATATATGTTCGTTTTCATGAGGCGGCAGAAACGAATCCTGCGCTCGAAGATGAAGCCAGAGCATGGTTCACAAAGCTCGAAAATGGTGATGAAGAAGCTGTGGCACTCTGGACTTTGTTTAAAGACATGTCATTAAAAGTATTTAACCGCGTCTATGAAAAACTAGGGGTTACCTTTGATTCGTATGCAGGTGAGAGCTTCTATTCAGATAAAATGCCAGCCGTTGTGAGTGAACTTAGAGAAAAAGGCATCGTAGAAAAATCTGAAGGTGCTGAAATCGTTAACTTAGAACCATATGGCTTAACCCCAGCCTTAATCACTAAAAAAGATGGTTCCTCTTTGTACTTAACGAGAGACTTAGCTGCTGCAAAATACCGAAAAGCAACGTATGACTTTGATAAAAACATTTACGTGGTAGGCAGTGCTCAAAAATTGCATTTCCAACAATGGATTAAAATCGTAGAGCTTTTGGGATATGATTGGTATAAAGATTGTGTTCATGTGGAATTTGGCATGGTTTCGCTTGAAGAAGGCGCTCTGTCCACAAGAAAAGGAAATGTCGTCTTTTTAGAAGATGTGTTGGATAAAGCTGTGGAACAAACGCTAGAAATCATCAATGAAAAAAATCCGAACTTGGCAAATAAAGAAGAAGTTGCAAAACAAATCGGAATAGGTGCTGTCGTTTTCCAAGAGCTATATACATCAAGAACGAAGGATTATGCGTTTTCTTTAGAGAAAACACTATCATTTGAAGGGGAAACTGGGCCTTATGTCCAGTACACACACGCAAGGGCTTGCAGTGTTTTGAAAAAAGTAGATTTAAATGCTTTGGAGCCATCTGACTATAACGCTTTGACCGATGCAGCTTCTAAGGATGTGGTGAGACTTCTATCAAAATTTAGCGAAAACGTCATATTGGCACATAAGAATTACGAACCACATACTGTTGCAAGATATACAGTTGAACTGGCACAAGCGTTCAATCGTTTTTATCATGACAATGCAATTTTGGTGGATGATGCAAGTGTAAAATCTGCAAGGGTTTCGCTTGTACATGCAGTAAAAATTGTGCTTGAAAGTGCGCTGGACTTAATTTGCCTTAAAGCACCGGAGCAAATGTAAGTCTAAGTTAACCTTGAAGTAACCAAAGTTATATTAAAAGAGCTGAGACACACTCTGTTTATCCAAAAAGATTACAGATGTGAAACAGCTCTTTTTTATTCATCAATTAACATACTTTATGAAACTGTTCCAGCATATGTTATAACATCCTTCTCATTTTATATGCGCCAGAAGGAGAGAGTTCTATGAAAGCTGGATTGACATACTGATAAAAACTCGATTTGGTTTTGCCAGAAGAAAAAACTGTAAAAGTCTTGCCTTCAAAGTGAACCCTTAATCCCGAGGACACCACTTCATGTCCACGGAAAAGTTTGGCGATGCCGAACCGTCTGGAGAAGGCATCAAAGTCATCTTCAGTGAAGTAAAACCGGCGCATGTTTCTTTTGAGTTCGCCTTCTCCTCTGTAAGGGTCTGACCACATGAGGTTCTCTTTAATAGAAGCGCCCACATTATCCAAGTCAGGGAGAGTTGTGAGTGACGCAATGGATAAAATGTGATCAAACGGTTTAGCATGACTGGCTTCAAACCCTAAAAATGGTTTTGGTAAACCACCGTGTATACAAGCGTAATTTCCTAAGTCTGTCTGAATCACTGCAATATATGGAAGTGCATCAAAAAACTCGAAATACTTAAAAATGAGTTCTTTTGAAAACGTTGCATTTTTCTCACTCAAGTCTATTAGATATTTTGGGAAATACCAGAGGGGATCGTCCTGTTCTGGTATTCGATACGGGAGTTTTAACTCACCTTGTTCATCGAACTTACCGCCATCGTGATTGCCCCTTAACAATAAAATGTGCGAAGGAAATATGAGTTTAAGTGATAAAAGTATTTCCATGGTTTTTAAGTGGCTATAGCCTCGATCGACATAATCGCCCATAAAAACGACTTTAAAGGATTCTCCAGAAGAGGCTCTTCTAAAAAAATGAATCTGATCAAGAAATGCTCTTAAAACCAAATCGTCAGAATGTATATCACCTACGATATAGATTTGCTCATAGTCATTTAAAATATGAATGCCATATGCTTCAGAATCGTGTTTAAGCTGGTGGATTTCGCCGAAGTGAATCGAGTGATCGAACATTGCCTGCGTCGAGGTATTTAAATCAGACTTTAATAACTGTGTATTTTGCTCGAGTAATTCAAGGTGTTTCTCTGAAAGGGACTGTAAATCCAATTGAAATAGAGACATATTATCATAGTCTTTCCAAAAGTCATCCAAATTTGCCCAAAAATCTTCTGCTTTATTCATTTGTTTAATGCTTCCTAGCGTTTTCATGAAATCCTCCGTAATATATGGTTTAGTTTAACACACGCTGGATAAAGGAATCAAACTATTTAAGGAATATCTTTAACATGAAGTACAAAGATGCTAAAATAGTCCGAGAGATTATGAAATGGTGGAGGTTATTTATGAATGAAATACTTAAAAACATAGAAAGTCGTAAAAGTGTACGTAAATTTACAAACACTCAAGTAGATAAAGACATTGTACACTTGATATTAAAAGCAGGTTTCGAAGCGCCAAGTGGGCATAATTCACAACCTGTTCATTTAACTGTGGTGAGAGATTCTAATGTCATCGAGCAGATGAATCAATCCACCAAAGCGATCATGGCGTTGTCTGATGTTGAGTGGATTCACAAGTTTGGTACTCATCCAAAATACCATGTTTTACATGAGGCACCAACCGTCATTATCGTCTCATCCAAAGATCAATGCTACTCTCCGATAGAGGATTTAAGTGCAGCCATTCAAAATATGCTACTTGCAGCGACGTCTTTGGGGGTTGGCTCTGTTTGGATTGGTCTGATTGGCGTCTACTTAAAAACAGAAGAAGCGAAGTCGCTACTGAGTATCCCAGAAGGTTATACAGCTAGATATGCAGTGTGTTTGGGATATGAAGATCCAGAGAAAGTTTCGACGAAACCAGGAAGAAAATCCGAAACCGTGAGTTGGATAGAAGCATAAGTGTAGATTAAAAAATGCAAAAAAATTGGCACTCTTATTAATTATTTTTAATTATTTTTTCTATTTACATTATCTATTTTTATCTGAAAAATGATATACTCAAAATGAGTTAACACGATATTCACCAATTAAATTATGAAGTATGAGGAGATTTAACTATGAGTAAACCAGTTCTTTCAGCTCACTTTGAATCAAGAAAACCATCTGATGTTAGATTGGCACAGATGAAGTATGAAGAGAGAAAAGTGAAGCCTCAAGCAGTTATTAATGTAGGTATTGGAAATGTTTCTCTTCCAACAAATCCTGCTATGCAAAAGAGAATGTTTGAATTAAGTGCACCAGAAAGCCCATTTTCAAAAGGTGTCGTTAGATATTCAGGTACTGCTGGAACGGTAGAATGCCAAGATGCATTTAAGAATATCCTCAAGTGTGAAGGTTTCGACACAAGTAAATTACACGTTCAAGTTACAGATGGTGGATCGGCAGGGATGGAACTTTTGCTCATTGGTGTGTGTGGCCCTGCAGGTTCAGATGAAAAACCACTGATGATGATTGACCCAGCGTATACAAACTATATCTCGTTTGCAGAGCGAGTGGGTAGAAAAACAGTTACGATTAAAAGACACATGGATCAAGATGGCAAGTTTACTTTGCCAGAAGTGAGTCAAATAGAAGCAGCGATTAAAGCGCATAATCCAGGAGCGTTATTGGTCATTCCTTATGATAATCCTACTGGTCAGCTGTATGAATATGAAACGATGATTGAACTGGCTGAATTATGCGTCAAATACAATCTTTGGATGATCAGCGATGAAGCGTATAGAGAATTATACTATGAAGATGACAAACCTCTTGTAAGTATTTGGGGCGTTACTGACGCTCAGGTTCCAGGTATTGAAGGAAGAAGAATCAGTATCGAAACAGCATCTAAAGTATGGAATGCGTGTGGACTTAGAATTGGTGCGGTCATTACTGACAGTGCAGAGTTCAATAATAGATCTATCGCAGAATATACGGCAAACTTATGTGCTAACGTAATTGGTCAATATATTTTTGGCGCATTGGCACATGAGAGTAAAGACGCCATTTTAGGATGGGCAAAATCACTTCGCGATTATTATAGAGAACAAATCATGACGGTTTATAATGGTTTAAAACAACAAGAGCCTGGACTCATCGTATCAAGCCCAGACGCTTCAATTTATACCGTTATCGACGTCAGAAATGTAGTTAAACCTGGATTCGATGCAATAGATTTTGTGTTATATTGTGCTCAAGAAGGTTCTGTTAACATCAATGGTGTTGAAACGACATTGTTGGTAGCACCTATGAAAGGCTTTTATGATATTAAGAAGGGTGAAGTTAACCCTGGGAGTACACAGTTTAGAATTTCGTTTGTTGAAACACCAGAAAATATGGCTAAAATTCCAGAACTGTTCGTTCAATTGTTAAGACAGTTTGAAGCTAACAGAGCTTAAATAAAAACAAGAGCGATATGCTGTAGCAGGTCATAAACCAAGCTATAGCAATCGCTCTTTTTCATTAACAAGCAAGATGTATGGCTATTCTAAGATGATTTTTCAAATCTCAAAATACACTTTTTGTATACATCAATGTTCAAGTTTTCTTTAAGAATTAAGTCATTAAATTCGAGTTGCCTTAATCGTTTGTGAATATTTTCGATTTCACTGGAGGTCAAAATAATAACAGGAATATTTTGATATTTAGAAGCTTTTAAGTTTTCAATCAGTTTTTCTGCAGTGATATCCCCGAGTTCCATCCCAGTGATGATGACATCAAAGTCTTGCTTCGCTAAGGCCTTAAATAGATCGTCTCCGTAGCTGGTGCCGTAGTAATCAAATCCCAAACGCGTTGACATGTCGTGAATGATCCGTCTAAAAAAATCGCTAAACTCAAAATGCAATACCCTCATAAAGTTCTCCTTTAGATTACAATTTAGGATCAGAATTTAACATGCTCGTTTAAAATATCAGGATCCTTTTTGGTATATACTCTGGCAGAATGTTTCATGATTTCTTTGATGATGTCTAATATGCTATCTACACCCTCATCAAGAGACTTTAAGTCCTCTTTATCGATGTTATAATACAGATACAAATCTTCAAAAAGTCTTACAAGTTGTGAAATGTGTTTATCTAACTCGATAAAACTATTAAAATTACTTGATTTCATTGCATTATTAAACTGTTCAATATCCACCTTAATCACTTCAATAATTTCTTCTTCTGTTTGATATTTTCCCACGTTTAAAAAATAGGGTTTCACACGCTCTAGATAATAAGTGTTATCCTCGTTGATATGATAAGCGTATGTAATTTTGTGATCTCCGATGACAAACTTAACTAAGAACATTATTCCTTCAATATCAATGACGCGTCCACCGATATTTTTCAGTTCTGCTTTACACAGTTCGTGTCGAACCAGTCTAGAAGACATGATTGCCATAGGATACCTCCCCATAATTAATTACAGTATACCACAAAATTTTATATAACTTAATTAACATTTCCACCGTTTAGTTGAACATGCTATACTATAGTTTAAGATTAATACGTTTATGTTATTCATAGAATCAAGGAGATCAAATGAACATTTTACTAATGTCACTCAATTCAAAATATATACACACAAATTTGGCGATTCAAAGCATTCATGCATATTATAAGCAGTACTCTAAATCACAACAGACGATTCATATGCAGGAGTTCACAATAAATCATGATATCGATACTGTTTTAAGAATGATCGTCAAAGGTGAATATACCCATATTTTTGCTTCGGCCTACATATGGAACATAGAAATCATGGATATTCTATTTACAAACTTAAAACAGCTAAGGCCACAAATTAAAATCTTCTTAGGTGGTCCAGAAGTGAGTTACAACCCAAAAGAGCAGTTGATTCAAAAGTCTTATCTTGATGGTATTTTATATGGTGAAGGAGAAAGGATTTTTTGTAATTTAATAGACGAGATGATCTTTAAAGGGGATTCAAATGCATTGATGAATGTGCCAGGGGTTGCATACAAACAAGGACTAGAGATTTATGTCAATGCTCCCATGCCACTGATTGAAAGTCTGGATGAAATTCCTTTTTCTTATGTGGATTTACATGATTTTTCAAATCGAATTTTATATTATGAAAGTTCAAGAGGGTGTCCTTTTAACTGTTCATATTGTCTTTCGTCTGCGGTTGAAGGCTTAAGGCATCTGTCTCTAGAACGAGTTAAATCCGATTTGAAATTTTTTATTAAGAATGAAGTTCCTCAAGTTAAATTTGTAGATCGTACCTTTAATGCTAAAAAAGAGCATGCAATAGAAATTATAAAGTTCTTAATTGAACAGGATAATGGCATTACAAATTTTCATTTTGAAATAACCGCTTCACTTTTGGATTTGGAATATATGGAAGTGTTAAAAAATGCGAGACCAGGATTGTTTCAATTTGAAATAGGTGTTCAGACCACACACCAGCCTACCATGCATGCAATCCATCGTCCAATCTCGTTTGATAAAATAAAGTGGACATGCCAAACTTTAAAAGGATTTGAGAACATTCATTTACACTTAGATTTGATAGCTGGGCTGCCATACGAACCTTTTGATACGTTTTTAAAATCGTTTGATGACGTTTACGGATTAGAGCCTGATGAATTACAGTTGGGATTCCTAAAAGTATTGAAGGGAACAGAGATGGCGGAAATGGTTCAAAAGCATCGTTACATCGTCGGTGTTCAAGCCCCTTATGAAGTTTTTGAAAATCAATGGATTTCGATGTCGCAGATGTCAATATTAAAAGACGTAGAGGTTCTCTTAGGTTATTATTATAATTCTGGGAAATTCGTAATGTCGCTCAAGTACTTTCATAAAAAGACAGAGATGGCTGCCAGTGGATTTTTCCTTGAGATGGCCGAGTATTTTAATCAACATGATTACTTAGCTTCTCCGATTGGAACCTATAGGTTATATGAATTGATTTACGAATTCTATGTCCATAAGTTTGGCGAAGATCACTTATTCAAAGAACTTTTGAAAATAGATTACTTTTATGCTAAACTCAAAGGTCAGAAGCCCCTTTTTGATGAGAGAGAAATCAAATCTTTTAATCAAATGCGTTTGGAGTGGTTAAAGAACCCTGAATTCACACATCAGTACTTTGCAAACAATCCAGAAACACAACCTAAAGAACGATTGAAAAATTTGGAGTTTACGACTTTAAAGTATGATATATTAAGACTTATTCAATCAGATTATCAAGATGTTTGCTTAAAAGAAGGAGTGATCATGTTTGATTATAGTAATGCTTTTAAAGTGAGAATGATATTCATAGATGATATGTACATGACAAAGTCATAGGAGGGCATATGAATAAAGTATTGATTCATCATAACACGAAATCTGATTCTATGAAGGTTAAAAAAGAGTTAATTGATCTTCTAGAATCACGGGGAAAAGCGATAGTTGCTGTAGACCCAGATGTCATCATCGTGGTTGGCGGAGATGGGACCATGCTCAGCGCAATTCGCAAATACAAGCACTTGAGAATACCTTTTGTTGGCATTGATACAGGAACATTAGGATTCTTAACCACGATCATGCCAGACAACTTAGAGAAAATATTTGATGTTTTAGATAAGAAAAACTACAGAGTTATGTCTTACCCGCTTTTAATGGTCAACACAAAAACATTAAGTGGGGATGTTTATACAGAGTTTGCTTTTAATGAAATTACGATTAAGCACGTTGAGCCCAAGTTGATGGAAGCAAAAGTCTATTTAAATGCGAAACCATTTAATTACTACACGGGAGATGGTTTAATTATATCGACGCCCATGGGCGCCACTGGCTATGCCATTTGGGCAGGTGGGGCTGTTGTTCATTCAGATATTCCTGTTTATCAAATTACACCGCTTACGCCAAATGATAACAGTGTGAACAGACCGATGAGCTCGACCATGATCGTCCCCATCAACACCATCTTAGATGTCAATATCATCAAAGCACATAAAAGGAAAGTCATAGTTGCCTGTGATGGTATAAAATTATCAAATGAGTATATTGAAGACATTCATATTAAAGTTGCTGACGATATGACCATAGACGTTATACGCTCTGATGAGTTTGACTATTTTGATCTATTTAAACGTAAAATAATAGATAAAAACATCAGACGGGTTTTAGAGTAGAAGGGATTTAAGGAAGATGAAAGATAATTTTAACGCAATATTGCGGAAACTGCTTAAAAAGTACTTAGATGAAATCGTATTCTTAGAATTAAAGGACAATCGAGCCTTGGCTCTTCAAGGGATTGAGGTTCCTGATAAAGTTGAACTTCCTGTATATTTGTCAGATTTGGCTTCGAAAATTCGAGAAAATGATGTTGATAATATTCCGGTGATAGCGATTATTAAGGGGTTAGTTTATGTGATCGGCGCCAACGCAGAACTAGAGAACATGGATTTTTATAGAAAACTCCTTCTAAAAATCGACGATCAAATGGCGCTCAGCATTCTACATGATGGCATTAGACTTGCAGAAGAACGTCAATACGCCTTAGCTATTTTGTATTTCAATGCGGCCATTAACTTAGACTCACAATGTCTGGATGCGTGGTACAATATGGCAAGATGTTTTGAAGACTTGAGTGAAGTGGAAGAACGAACCGATTTAAGAAAACTATCAAAAATTGCCTATGAAGCGTGTATAGAAATTGAGCCAAATTTTCCACAGGCACAATTCAGTTTAGGTGTCTTTTATTATAATCAAGAACACTATCAACAGGCAGAAGCATTTTGGATGAAAGCACTGCAGCTTGCCCTTCCAGAAACCATGCGCGAAGAAGCGGTGTCAGGACTTGGGAAAGTAAGGGATCGAGCCGCATTCGAAAAAGGCTATGAGCTCATTTTAGCTGGTAGAGTTGAGGAAGGTCATGAGATTCTTAAAACACTTGAAGAATTCCATGATGAATGGTGGGACTTGCTCTTTTTTATTGGCCTCGGATATAGAATGTTAGAACAATACGAGGATGCCTTAAACTATTTCTTGAAAGTAATGAACCTAAATACAGGGCACATCCAAACTATGAATGAGATTGGCATTTGTTTATTGTCTATGGGTGATTATGATGAAGCCATCAAATACTATAAAGAAGCACTGAGAATTTCTCCCGAGAATGCAGAGATTTTGTGCAATCTTGGAATCGTATTCTTGAATAAAGGGATGGAAAACGAAGCGCGAACGTATATTGAGAAAGCTCATGATATTGCACCTGATGATGAAGTGGTGCAAATGTGGCTAAGTCATATAAATAAGATTTAATTTTGCCCCTGCGAACTCAAAATGATGAGCCTTCGCAGGGGTTTTTATATTTTCTACAGTGGAAAAAGCACTTGAAGTAACCTTATTAATATAGTAGAATGAAGATGATTAAAATTTTTGTTGAACACATCAAAAAAATATGTAAAGGTGATGCTATGATAAAAAAATTAAACGATTTGATGGAAGTTGCAAAAAAAGGAAAAACCATGAAATTGGTTATAGCCGCAGCACAAGATGAAGATGTACTAGGTGCTGTATGCAAAGCCGCTGAAGACGGACTTATTATTCCAATCTTAGTTGGAGATCAACAAGAAATCATCAAATTAGCTGAAAGAGATGGATTAAACATTTCAAATTATGAAATCATCAATGTCATCGATTTAACAGAAGCAGCGAAAACAAGTGTAAAACTTGTTTCTGATGGCAAAGCAGACTTCTTGATGAAAGGTCTAATCGATACGTCGATATTACTCAAAGCAGTTCTGGATAAAGAGATAGGATTGAGAACGGATAGACTTTTAAGTCATGTCATGGTTTATGAGACACCAAATTACCATAAACTGATCTATCTCACTGATGGCGGCATGAACATTGAGCCAAGCTATGAAGAAAAAGTAAAAATCACAGAAAATGCCATCGATGTATGCAGGGCTCTTGGTAACAAAACGATAAAAGTAGCAGCCATAGCAGCAAAAGAAAAAGTAAATGAAAAAATGCCGACGACAGTAGATGCTAGAAAGTTACAAGAACACGCTCAAACGGGTGCCTTTGGTACAGATGTCATCGTAGAAGGGCCTTTAGCTTTGGATTTGGCAATATCTGAAGAATCAGCTGTCATCAAAAAGTTTAAAAGCGACATTGCAGGTGACACAGATATTTTACTGGTCCCTACGATTGAAGTTGGAAATGGCATCGGTAAAACACTAACATACTTAGCTAAAGCAGAGTCTGCAGGTATTATTATGGGTGCAAAAGTTCCGGTTGTATTGGTATCACGTGCAGATAGTTATTTGGCGAAACTCTATTCTATTGCACTTGGAAGCGTGGTTGCTTCATCGAATAAAAAATAAAGTATCAAATATACAGTCTAGAACTGGGGAAAACAGTTTAATGAGTTTAGGATAAGGAGTGCGAAAATGAAGGTATTAATTACGGGTAACGAAGCGGTTGCTAGAGGAGCGTTTGAAGCTGGCGTAACATATGCCAGTGCGTATCCAGGAACACCAAGTACTGAAATCTTAGAAAATATGATTGAGTACAAAGAAGATTTAATTGCTGAATGGGCGCCGAATGAAAAAGTAGCACTTGAAACAGCAATTGGAGCATCTATGGCAGGTGCGAGAACGATCGCTACCATGAAACACGTAGGCGTAAATGTGGCTGCAGATCCTTTGTTTACCATTGGATACACAGGGATTACTGGCGGTTTGGTACTGGTATCAGCAGATGATCCGGGTTGTCATAGTTCGCAAAATGAACAAGATAACCGTTATTATGCTAAATTTGCTAAGATTGCGATGCTTGAACCGAGTAATTCACAAGAGTCTTTGGACTATGTGAAAGCGGCATTTGAGATTTCTGAGAAGTTTGATGTTCCAGTTCTATTTAGAATGACCACGCGTGTATGTCACTCAAAAGGCTTGGTAGAACTTGGTGAGAGAAAACCATTTGAAATTATTCCTTACAAAAAGCAACCGCAAAAATTCATTGCAGCACCAGCACATGCTAAAATGTTACATCCAATCGTTGAAGATAAGTTGATCAGACTAGAAGCATTTTCAAACGAAACGGATTTAAACAGAATTGAATGGGGAAATAAAAAAATAGGCATCGTTACTTCCGGTGTCGCATACACATATGCAAGAGAAGTGTTTGGCGATGACGCTTCTTACCTGAAATTAGGTTTTACATTCCCACTCCCGATGGATAAAATCAGAGCATTCGCGAGTGAAGTTGATATGCTGTATGTCATCGAAGAGTTAGAACCATTTATCGAAGAACAAATGAAGGCAGCTGGCATTCCATGTATTGGAAAAGAGAAGATTTCTAGAATCGGAGAACTCAATCCAGACATCGTAGCGAAAGCATTGTTAGGTGTTGAGCGTGAAACGGTTCATCCAGATCCAAATCAAATCGTGAGTAGACCTCCAACTTTATGCGCTGGTTGCCCGCACAGAGGCTTTTTCTATGCGTTATCTAAGAAGAAAAACGTCGTCATCACAGGCGATATTGGCTGCTATACATTGGGATCTGCTGAACCTCTCAATGCGACAGACTCAGTTATTTGTATGGGCGCGTCTATTTCTATGGGGCATGGCGCTAAAAAAGCATTTGAGAAAAACAACGTGGATAAGCGCGTGGTTTCAGTTATAGGAGACTCTACATTCTTCCACACGGGTGTTAACTCATTAATTCATGTTGCATATAATAGAGGAAATACGGTAAGTGTTATCCTCGACAATAGAATCACTGGCATGACAGGACATCAAGAAAATCCTGGTACTGGTTATACCTTACAAGGCGATCCTGCAAACATCATCAATATCCCGGAACTTGTAAAAGCCATTGGTATACCACATGTAGTCAGTATTAATCCTTTAAAATTAGATGAAGTTGATAAAGCTTTGGAAGAAGCCTTCGCATTTGATGGTCCATCTGTCATCATCACGAGATGGCCTTGTGTATTGAAAAATTTCACAGAAGCGGACATTAAAGAATTTGATTTAACTGTGAAGAAACAATGTCATGTCGTCGAAGACAAATGTAAAGGGTGTAGAGTTTGTACGAAAACAGGATGTCCTGCCATTAGCTTTGATACTACTACGAAAAAAGCTAAAATTGATAAGTATATGTGTGTTGGATGTGAAGTGTGTTTACAAGCTTGTCCATTTAAAGCGATAGAAAGGGTTGGTAAATAGAATGTCAGAAGTTAAAAATATACTTTTATGCGGTGTAGGTGGCCAAGGTATTATTTTGGCATCTAAAATTCTTGCTACTGGCTTAATCAGAGCTGGATATGATGTAAAGATGAGTGAAGTTCATGGTATGGCGCAAAGAGGTGGCAGTGTTACCACTCAGGTAAGATATGGTGAAGTGGTTCATTCTCCAATTATCGGTAAAGGACAAGCGGATGTACTCGTCTCTTTTGAAACAATGGAGACACCAAGATGGATTGATTTTATCAAACCAGAAGGACGTGTTGTCATCAATGAATATCAAATACCATCAGCGACAATTTTATCAGGTGCAGCTGAATATCCCAAAGGTGTTATAGAAGATATTTCTTCTAAAGTCAATACGACAGTATTTAAAGCAGCAGAACTTGCTGAGAATTTAGGTAACATTAAAACGATGAACGTCATCATCGTAGGTGCGCTCGTAAAAGCCATGGGACTAGAGAGTATTGTCGACTGGACCGAAGTGATCAAAGAAACGGTTAAAGGCAAATTTATAGATATCAATGTGAAAGCATTTAACATTGGTATGGAGCAAGTTAAATAAGGTAAAGGATTAATCAAAACATCACTGAAGATCAAGGATCTACAGTGATGTTTTTTTATGTGATGATTTATCCGTGTATACAATGGAGCGCTTGGTATTTCATTAATTTTGTATTCAATTATCCAAATTTAACAAATTAATAAATGTTGATTTTAAACTAATATTATTAAGTATAAATGGACGATTCTTTAGAAAAACAGAACTTTTTTAAAGTATTTACACTGTTTGAATTTAGATTTAAAATGAATTGCAGTTCATTATTTGGGACATAGGGGGATATATGAAATATTTAAAATACCTACTCATTTTTGTACCTATTTCAATCATAGGACATTGGATTGAGTTTTCAGACAGCGTCGTATTTTTGACCAGTTGTTTGGCCATAATACCGCTAGCTGGATATCTTGGTGAAGCCACTGAAGAGTTGGCCGTTTATACTGGACCTAAAGTTGGGGGGTTCTTAAATGCGACTTTTGGAAATGCGACAGAGTTAATCATAGCATTTTTTGCCATGAGAGCAGGATTGTTCGATGTCGTTAAAGCCTCATTAGCTGGTTCGGTTTTGGGAAACATATTATTGGTATTAGGTGTTAGTATTTTTGCAGGGGGATTGAAACATAAAGACCTTTCCTTTGATAAAGATCAAGGTGGATTTACCTCGACGATGTTGCTCTTTTCTTTGGTCGGGTTATCATTGCCTGCAGTTTTTACGTATTCGATTCCAGAATCTATCCTTGGTCTGAAATATGAAAGGTACAGTTTGCTTATTGCACTCGTTTTGCTAACGATTTATGTCATAGGGTTGATTTATTCTTTTAGAACTCAGAAAGACGTCTATGGTATAGAACATGCTGAAGATATGGAAAATCATTGGAATAAGAAAGTGAGCATATCTGTCCTTGCAGCGTGTACTATTTTAATCGCATTTGAATCGGAACTCTTAGTTAAAACCATAGAACCTATGACTCAAGCTTTAGGGATCAAGAAAATGTTCGTGGGACTCATACTCATACCTATTATTGGAAATGCAGCTGAACACAGCACTGCTGTGGTAATGGCACTTAAAAACAAAATGGACATAGCTATAGAAATCGCAGTAGGATCAAGCCTACAGATTTCTTTGTTCGTTGCACCGTTACTCGTATTATTAAGTCATTTCTACAAACCGATGAGTATCGTTTTCTTACCAATCGAAATATTTGTATTTGGCGCAAGTGTTCTTATTGCAAATAAAATTGTAAGTTCAGGAAAGACAAATTGGGTTGAGGGAATGCTTTTAATTGCTATATATATCATCGCAGCCATTGGATTTTTTGTACTTTAACTTTCAATTATATATAAAATGGTTTCATTTAAAGGCATCGTTGATCCTAGTTCCTCGAGCGGGAGTTCAACCATGTCTTTTTTACTCTTTATATTAATCGTTAGGTAAATGAATCAGTATTCAATAAGTACTATTTTTTTGGAATTGTGCGATGAGTTTTCTGAATAGTTTTTCTTTTGAATTTGGGGTTGACGCCCAAAATAAATGGTGTTATTATAACTAAGCGGTATTTTGTAGGCAATGAGTCATTGATAATCATATAATTGATATATTTTTCTGTTGATGATTAAATTTGTGATTAAGGTTGAAAAAATAGCGTACAAATAAAAGACTGAGATGTTAATTCTAGGTTAAATTCTTTTGAAAAAACATCGCATTTGATATTGACATCGAAAATAAACGATGATATCATAAGAGAGTCGCCGCAAGACATTGCGGACACGAAGAAAAGAAAAACAGGACCTTGAAAATTGAATAGCGC
>RRZU010347884.1_pt1 | contig 15912 bp, 13 predicted proteins | sample 2165561 | NCBI WGS metagenome assembly RRZU01 (sample SAMN10456909, study PRJNA506462) | wastewater metagenome | isolation source: wastewater sludge | place: USA: Moscow, Idaho
AATACAAAGTTGAGCTTTTTTAGTTTTTATTCGCAGGTTTTTTCGGAGAAAAGGCCGAGGATGTTTGACGACCGGGAGGGAGGAGTTCCGCAGGCCCCGAAAAAATCAAGAAAAAAAGCGTTAAGAAAAAGCGAATTGTATTAACAGGACTTCTGACGGGAGGAATGGACATAAAATAACAGGTGCCCCTTTTGGGAGCACCTGTGTTTAGTTTGTATGGAAATTTTACTTCTAGAAGTGTTCAGCCATCCTCTTGTAAGAGTTGTAACGCTTCTTGGCATACTCTTCAGTAAGCTTGAACAGAGTCTCAGCCTCCTCAGGGAATGTTGCTCTAAGTGAAGTGTAGCGAACCTCTCCGTTAAGGAACTCCTGGAATTTAGTCCAGTCAGGCTCCTTGCTATCAAGTGTAAATGGATTTTTGCCCTCTTCCTCAAGCATAGGGTTGAAACGGTAAAGCTGCCAGTATCCGCAGTCAACAGCCATCTTCTCCTCGCGCTGTGATGCACCCATCCCGTTCTTCAGACCGTGGCTGATACATGGTGCATAAGCGATGATTAGTGATGGTCCGTTGTAAGCCTCGGCCTCTTTAAGGACATTCATTAGCTGGTTGTGGCTGGCACCCATTGCTACCTGAGCAACATATACATAACCGTAACTCATAGCCATCATGCCGAGGTCTTTCTTGCGAATCTTCTTCCCTGAAGTTGCGAATTTTGCAACTGCTCCCACAGGTGTGGATTTTGAAGATTGACCACCGGTATTTGAGTAAACCTCAGTATCAAGAACCAATACATTAACATTCTCTCCGGAGGCAAGTACATGGTCAAGTCCACCATATCCAATATCGTAAGCCCATCCATCTCCTCCAAAGATCCACTGAGATCTTGTAATGAAGTAATCTTTAAGTATTGTGAGCTCTTTGCAAATTGCACATCCACATTCGCTAATCATAGGGATAAGCTTGTCAGCTATCTCTCTTGTAGCAGCGGCATCGTCGCGTTTTGTAATCCACTCGCCAAACAGTACTTTCATCTCTGCAGAGCAATCTTTGCACTCTAGTCCATCAGCCATGAGTTTTGCAACTCTGTCGCGTACTCTCTCAGAGCCCAGACGCATACCCATTCCATACTCGGCGTTATCTTCAAACAGCGAGTTAGCCCATGAAGGACCATGTCCGGAACTATTGGTTGTGTATGGCGAAGCAGGGAATGAACCACCAAAGATTGACGAGCATCCTGTTGCATTTGCAATCATCATTCTGTCTCCGTAAAGTTGAGTGATAGCCTTGATGTAAGGGGTCTCACCGCAACCTGCGCAAGCGCCTGAGAACTCAAACAGTGGTTGAGCAAACTGCAGATTCTTAACATTCTGAGTTTTTGACTGGATTGTGTCTTTGTAACCAACAACTCCGTGCATATAATCAAAGTTGTGCTGCTCGTGCTCCTGAGTCTCAAATGGCTTCATTATAAGAGCCTTGCTCTTGGCAGGGCAGACATCGGCACAGTTGCCGCAACCGGTACAGTCATAAGGGGTAACCTGAATAGTAAAGCTGTACTCTTTGAAAGGACCATTGCCTTTTACCTTTTTAACACCTGCCGGAGCGTGGCTCTGCTCCTCCTCGCTCATAAGGAATGGGCGGATTGCAGCGTGAGGACAAACATAGGCACACTGGTTACACTGAATACAGTTTTCAGGCTGCCATTCAGGAACATGGGTTGCAATTCCCCTCTTTTCGTATGCCGCTGTTCCTGCCGGGATAGTTCCATCCTCAAGGTGCAGGAATGCACTTACAGGAAGATCGTTGCCGCCTTGTGCGTTTACAACATCAGCAACATTTCTTACCCAATCCGGTGCAAGTCTGTCAAAACTTGATGGGCGGAATTTGGATGTAAGGTTTTTCCATTCTGTAGGAATTTCAACTTTAACATACTCAGCTCCTCTGTCGATTGCTGCATAGTTCATTTGAAGAATTTTATCTCCTTTTCTTCCATATGACTTTTCTGCAGCGTGTTTCATCTCGGCAACAGCCTGTTCAAATGGAATAATGTCTGCTATTTTGAAGAATGCACTTTGGAGAATAGTATTGGTTCTGTTGCCCAGTCCAATATCTTCAGCAATTTGGGTAGCATTTATAATATAGAGATTCAGCTGTTTTTTAGCAATAGTTGCTTTTATGTGATCAGGAAGCTTTTCAACAGTCTCCTCTACTGACCAAAGGGTATTCAGAAGGAATGTTCCTCCTTTTTTTATACCTCTCAATACATCATATTTATTCAGATAAGATGTTACATGGCAGGCTACAAAGTCAGGAGTAGAAACCAGGTAAGGAGAGTTTATAGGGGTATCTCCAAAACGAAGGTGTGAGCAAGTATATCCTCCTGATTTTTTTGAGTCGTAGTCAAAATATGCCTGAACATATTTAGGTGTAGTCTCTCCAATAATTTTAATTGTGTTCTTGTTTGCCCCGACTGTTCCGTCTGATCCCAAACCGTAGAATTTACACTCTTTTACACCTTTTTTAGATACGCTTATCTCCTCTTTTAAAGGGAGTGACTTAAAGCTTACATCGTCAACAATACCAATTGTAAAGCCGTTCTTAGGCTCTTTCATGTTGAGATTTTCAAAAACTGAAAGTATTTGTGCAGGACTGGTGTCTTTAGACGAAAGGCCATATCTTCCACCAACGATAAGAGGCATTTTGCCACCCTTTTCTGCTATGGCAGATTTGATATCAACATATAATGGTTCGCCAACTGCACCCGGCTCTTTTGTCCTGTCTAAAACAGCTATTCTTTTTACACTCTTTGGAAGAACACGGAAGAAATATTTTGCAGAGAATGGTCTGTAAAGTCTTACTGTAAGAACACCTACTTTCTCACCCTTCTCCATCTGCATATCAACAACCTCTCTGATTGTTTCGCAAACAGAGCCCATTGCTATAATAATATTTTCTGCCTGAGGATCTCCGTAATAGTCAAATGGCAGATAGTGACGGCCTGTGAGCTCGCTAATCTCTCCCATATACCTTGCTACGATATCAGGAACTGCATCGTAAAAAGGATTGCTGGCCTCTCTTGCCTGGAAAAATACATCAGGATTCTGAGCTGTACCTCTTGTAACAGGTTTAACAGGATTAAGTGCCTTTTGTCTGAATGCCTTAAGAGATTTATCGCTGATCATCTTTTTTACAGCATCCTGGTCAAGATCTTCAATTTTCTGAATCTCATGAGAGGTACGGAAGCCGTCGAAGAAGTGTACAAATGGCACTCTGGATTTAAGAGTTGCGAGGTGTGCAACTGCACCAAGGTCAAGAGCCTCCTGAACACTTGAGGAGGCCAGAAGGGCAAATCCTGTCTGCCTGGCTGCCATTACATCCGAATGGTCTCCAAATATTGAAAGGGCCTGTGCTGCAAGAGTTCTTGCAGAAACATGAAATACTGTTGGGAGTAATTCGCCGGCGATTTTGTACATATTTGGTATCATAAGCAGGAGACCCTGCGAAGCTGTAAAAGTTGTGGCGAGAACACCTGCCTGAAGTGCACCATGCAGTGCTCCGGCTGCACCCCCCTCACTTTGCATCTCAACAACCCTCAACTGCTCTCCAAAGAGGTTCTTTTTTCCGAAAGAAGACCACTCGTCAACATACTCTGCCATTGTTGAAGATGGTGTGATAGGGTATATGGCTGCAAGCTCGCTGAACATGTATGCAACATGTGCAGCTGCGTAATTACCATCGCAGGTAATAAATTTTTTTTCTTTTGCCATAACTGGTTTTTTAGTTATTAGTATTTATGTTTATTAATTTAATTCTCTCTGAGTTGAAAACAAAAATGGCCTGCAAATCCATTCAAGAATGCAGACCCGCTTTACCGGCCTCATAAATGATGAGGTCACTTTTACCACTCACCGGACAGAGTCCGGCTGACAACTCTGTCTCTGTATCCAATTCAAATTTTATCTGGTGTGACATGGGCATACTACATCAACTTCACTCCAAAAATAATCAATTATTTTATAAATAAAAAGTAAAATGACCACTTCCTTTTAAGGAGGTGCCATTTAATTTTCTCAAAGTTTTATAATACTGAATATTATTGATATCCACCGGTAATACTCTCCGGTGCAATCTTTTTAATAAGACCCTGAAGAACGCTCCCCGGCCCCAGCTCAACAAACTCTCTGGCTCCATCTTCCCACATCTTTTCTACACTTTGTCTCCACTTAACCGGAGCTGTAAGCTGTTTGATAAGGTTTGCCTTAATTTCTGCCGGATTTGTGTGAGGCAATGCATCGGTATTCTGGTAAATGGGACAGAGAGGCATGCTGAATGTAGTGTTTTCAATAGCTGCCGCCAGCTCCTCCCTTGCAGGTTCCATAAGAGGGGAGTGAAAAGCTCCTCCTACCTGCAGCACCAGGGCTCTTTTGGCTCCTGCCTCTTTTAATTTTTCACAACTCCATTTTACAGATTCAATCTCGCCTGAAATTACAAGCTGTCCTGTGCAGTTATAATTTGCCGGAACAACAGTGCCGGGTGCTTCAGCACAGATTTTTTCAACTGTACTGTCATCAGTCCCTATTACCGCAGCCATTGTTGACGGGGCTATTTCACAGGCCTTCTGCATTGCCATTGCCCTGGCAGAAACCAGTTTAAGGCCGTCTTCAAAACTCATAGCTCCTGCAGCCACAAGTGCAGAGAACTCACCGAGAGAGTGTCCTGCAACCATTTGAGGATTGAAGTTATCGATGCATTTAGATAAAATAACCGAATGGATGAATATGGCGGGTTGTGTGACCTTAGTCTCTTTAAGTTGCTCATCGGAGCCGCTGAACATGATATCAGTAATTCTAAAACCAAGAATTGCGTTAGCTCTTTCAAACAACTCCCTTGCAACAGGATTGTTGTCGTAAAGATCTTTTCCCATTCCACTAAATTGTGCTCCCTGACCGGGAAATACAAAAGCTTTCATATATTGCTCTATATATAAATGAACCGCAAAGATACATTTTTCAGAGAATTTTAAAATATGTATCTTTGCGGTCCGTTTAACGGCCTAGTAGTTCAGTTGAATAGAACGTCAGATTCCGGTTCTGAAGGTCGGGGGTTTGAATCCCTCCTAGGTCACTTTTTGTAAGTAAAAGTCTTACTTTGATTTCCGAAATCGTATCCATCCCATTGGATATGTATGTTAGCGCTCTCTCCTGCTCCTATGTCCTGTAGTAAATCTTCAATGTCAAAAGAGACTCTTCCAAATGCCCTGAAATGGTTTGCGTCATTTTTAGCATTATGCTTCATTGTGAAGTATAAGTCTTTGTCTGTACTCCTTACATCATCATATATTACATTTATCATATGTCTGATGCTTGGATTATTCATGTAAAATTCAAAATTCACATTTAAATATTTTGATCCTATCCAGGCATCTCTGACATTAATATAGTCATAACCTATACTGTCTCTCTTCTCTTTTGTATCTATCTGTGAAGCTTCAAGATAGTCTTTGGTCAGGATGTCATACAAATAGTTCAGTATTACCCTGCTCTCTGTTACAGGTGCAAATGTTTGTGCTCCATCCGGAAGCGGATTAAGAGGGGTGTAATCTACCAATACTCTCTGACCATCTGTTACGGCAAATTCAGGTATTTTATTAACATCAATTATCAGAGTAAGTCCATTGTCAAGTTTGATTTTAAAATCCGGTTTATTCCCTACGATTACACCATAATCAAGATAAAACTTTCCTGCATCTGCTGAATCTTTTGTACATGATACGAGTGCAATTCCTGCGAAGAGCACAACAATAAAATTCATTAATCTCCTTTTCATATTCCTGTTATTTAAATTATCGGATTGTATTGATAAGATGCAGTTACTCTTCATCCCGTTGCATTGCAAGTTAAACAAAAAACGAGGAGAAGCTTTCGCCCTCCTCGTTTTGAATTACTTGTAAGAATTATTATTCAACAAAAGCAATAATCTCTCCTTTGGCTATTGTCTCTCCGTGTTTTGCACAGATGGCTACAATTTTTCCGCTGAATGAAGGTTTTACAACCTCCATACCATAGAAAGCCTGAACAAAGCACATCGGCTTATTCGCCTCAACCGGCTCGCCAATATTTGGAGCAGAAGATTTGTCCATCAGGTCGTATTGCCAGATAATCTGACCTTTTACAGGTGATTGTATTGGTTTTGCGTTTGGATATTTTTCAATAATCTTTTCAATATCAATTTTAGGCATCTCCACAACAGGACGGGTAACCACTATAGGTGCGCCTGCTTTTGCTTTGGCAGCCTCTAGCTCTTGATTGAAACGCTGTTTTGCCACGCCGCTCTTGTAGTCTCTGTACTGTCTTTCGTGCATAGCAAACTCAAACAACTCTTCATCATCCTCTCCAAGCTCCCAGTTGTTTTCAACCATTTCCTTACGGAACTTATCAAGCTCATTAGGGAATGCATCCTGTGGATTACCTGTATAGAACTCCATGCCCTTATCTTTAGCAATCTGTACAATTTCAGGAGCCAACTCACCAGGAAGCTTGCCGGTTTTGCCAAGTATCATATTCCAGGTATCCTTGTCAATAGTTGTCCACCTTGGTTCTCCCTTGAGAATGTGCATAAGGTTCATTAATGCAGTATTTTTAACATACTGGCTGAATGGTGTAACCAAAGGAGGGTAACCCAGCTTAGGCCATACATACTCAACCTCCTGGAATAGCATAACTACAAGTTCGTTGAGCTGGAGCTCTTTCTTGCCCTGATTTCTCAAAGATGAATTTATTGCTCCGTGGAATCCTTTAAGGTCTGCCATCATAGATCCCATCATACCACCAGGAAGGCCGCAACCTACCAGCAGAGATGTCATAACTTTATTACCCGGATCAATGAAGTATCCAAGATAGTCATCTATATAGCTTTGGGTAAGTCTTCTTGCCTCCATGTATGCATCCATGTTAATATCCTTAACAAGGAATCCTGCATCTTTAAGCATTGCCTGAATAGTAATAACATCAGGGTGAACCATGCCCCATGATAGCGGCTCCATAGCTACATCCAGATAATCTGCACCTGCGCGGGCAACCTCCAGCATTGATGCAACAGAGAAGCCCGGGCCTGTATGACCGTGATATTCTACGACTATATGTGGATATCTATCTTTAATAGCTTTTGTAAGTCTTCCCAGAAAAGCAGGCCTTCCAACACCAGCCATATCCTTAAGACATATCTCATCGGCACCAAATTCAACAACTTTGTCAACAAGTCCCATGTAGTATTCTACAGTGTGAACGGGTGACGAGGTTATACTAAGTGCGATTTGTGAAATCATCCCCCCTTTCTTAGCATATTTTGCAGATAACTCAAGGTTTCTTGGATCATTCAGACCGCAAAATGAGCGAGAGATATTTGTTCCCTGTTTCGCTTTAACTTTGTACATCAGCTCTCTGACATCTGCAGGAACCGGGTTCATTCTCAAAGCATTCAGCCCTCTTTCAAGCATATGGGTTTGGATACCGACTTTGTTGAACGGAGCAGTCCATTCGCGGACAGCCTTGTTTGGATTCTCCCCGAACAGTAGATTAACCTGCTCAAAAGCACCACCATTGGTCTCCACCCTATCAAAGCATCCCATATCAATGATTACAGGTGCGATCTCTGTTAGTTGGTGAACCATAGGGACATACTTCCCTGATGATTGCCACATATCTCTGTAAACCAGAGAAAATTTAATTTCACGAGCCATAATTTCAATATATTTTATTCAATTCTTGTCAAGAGCTTTTCGGCGGCAAAAGTAGGAAAAAAAGCGATAATAACACCTATTAAATTGTAACTATTTGCTTACGATTTTCAATAAGCGCTCTATTTTAAATATTTCTTGTTTGCAATTAAGAAAAATTGTCTATTTTTGCATCCCGATTCAATCGGAAAAATGGTGGTCGTAGCTCAGCTGGTTAGAGCGCTAGTTTGTGGCACTAGAGGTCGTCGGTTCGAACCCGATCTTCCACCCAAAGCCCGGTACTAATGTGCCGGGCTTCTTTATTTCCAATTCACACTTGTTATGATAACAGAGATGAGACAGAATTGGTTTACTCCTCCAGGTGTTTTTTTATTGCTTCTGCCCACCTTAAATATCCGGCTCCCATTAAATGGAGTCCGTCATTTGTAAAGTCCGGATTAAGAAGGTCTGTTCCGGGAGTGGTGAGGCAGTTGTAGATATCTATGAAAGTTATGCTTTCATCGGAGCATAATAATTCAAGCCCCTTGTTTATCTCTTTTACAACATCACCTCTTTCAGTTGCTTTGAGGAACATGTTAAAAGCCGGGTTTACTGGCATTACACTCTGTATATAAAGTTTAGTATCAGGGGATGCTTCTTTTATTTTTAAAGAGATTTTCCTTATAGCATTAACTATTGAATCTGCGGTTAAATTGTGTGAAACATCATTAATACCTATTAGCAGAAATATTTTTAATGGTTTGCCTTTCAGAATAGGGTTGAGCCTGTCATAAACACCCTGAGCTATATCACCGCTAATACCGCGGTTTTTAATATTGGGATTGTTAAAAATTTCGTGCCACTCGCCAAAGTGGGTTATACTGTTACCCAGGAAAATAATATCATTACTGTCAACAGAGAGCTCTTCAAAAAGGGATGCTCTTTGATAGTAAAGTGTGCTGTACTTATTATTCTGAGCGAATGAGCTGATGTTTGTGATTGTTGCAGAAAGAGATATTAAAACAATGGAAATTGATGATTTTATAATATTATTCATGTTATTTAGCGTATATTGTTGATTGCACAAATTTAGCTTTTACTGCACGATTTTTGTAAATTTATCAGGGAATTAAATATGAATTGCCATGAAAAAACTAATGTTTATTATTGCAACTGTCATGATCGCTCTCTCCTGCTCAGCAGGTAAGAACTTAGTGAAAAATACGGAGGGGAAAAAGGCTGATTTAAAAGAGGTGGCAGGGGTATACAGAGGTGTTGTTCCATGTGCAGATTGTGAAGGTATAAAAACTGAGATTGTGCTTGACGAGACGGGGAGGTATAACCTGTCAAGGAGTTATCTAGGCAGAAAAGGTGCGAGATTCCACGATAATGGTATTTTCAGCTATGATAAATTATCAGGGAAGTTAATACTGACTGATAGAAAAGAAGATCCGGAGGGGAAGTATCTGCTTGAGGGCAACTCTCTTTTTATGTTAGATTATGAAGGAAATAAGATTGAGGGAGAGCTGGCGAATATGTATATTCTGGAGAGGGCACCTGAGTATGAATTAATTGTTTTTGACCAGGGATTTGAGTATTGGCTAAGGTCGAATCATGTTTCAGAGGATTACTACAGTAATGACTATTTGCAGTCAGCAAATATAAGATATGTACAGGAGTGGAACAGCAGATATCTAAGGGGAGACAGAAGATTCGAAAGCTATGTTGATTATGATCCCTCAACAAGATACAATAAGGATTTTAACTACAAACTCTTTATGTATTTCAGGTATTTTGAAGAGACTAACAGGATAAAGCTACTGTAAATCTTTATGAGATTAGTAAATAATTAGTCCGGCCGCAGCACCAAGAAGTATAAGCAAAATTGGACTTTTTTTACCCCATTGTACGGCAGCAAATGCAGCTGCAAACAATATCCAGCTTTTCCAGTCAATAAAATTATCGGGAGTGACCAATGTTATTGCTGCAGACGCGATTAGTCCCGGGATTACCGGTCTTATTCCGGTCAATGCAGCATTAAACCATCTGTTTTTTTTGAATTGTTTGTATAGTAGTGCTATAAGCAGTATAATAATAAATGATGGCAGGCATACTGCAAATGTTGCCACCAGAGATCCCCAAAAATCCCCTGTAACAGTATAACCTATATATGTGGCGCTATTTATTCCAATGGGGCCGGGTGTCATTTGCGAAACAGCTATTATATCTGTAAATGAAGCGGCATCTATCCACCCCCTTGTTACAACAACCTCATTCTGAATAAGGGATATCATTGCATACCCACCTCCAAATGTAAAGAGGCCTATCTTGAAAAAAGTCATAAATAGTTGCAGGTAAATCATCTTTTTGCTCTATAGTAAAAGTAAAAAATACCCAGCAATGCGCCTGCCAGGATTATCCATACAGGCGATATATTGAGAAATACTATAAGTAGAACAGATGCTACAGGAATAAATGAAGTATAAATATTCAGTTTAAGACCCTTTGCTATTGAGATCACAGGTACCGCAATCAAGGCAACCACAACAGGTCTTATTCCCTTAAACATCTTCTCAACAGTCTCGTTCTCTTTGAACCCGGCAAAAAAAGCGGCTATTGCCAGAATAATCAGAAAAGAGGGGAGGGCAATACCTGTTGCCGCAACTACACTCCCTTTTACGCCTTTCAGCTTCTGACCAATGAAAATTGAGATATTCATTGCCAGTATACCGGGGGCCGATTGTGAAATTGCCAGCATATCGAGGAACTCCTCCCTCTCCAGCCATCCCTTTTTATCTACCACCTCCCGCTGAATAAGCGGAATCATTACATAACCTCCGCCAATGGTGAAGGCCCCGATTTTGGAAAAAGTGGTAAATAATTGCAGATAGGTATTCATTAATGTAATGCTTTGATTAAGTTAAAATTAACTTAAAATTAAGTTTAAATTAAGGTTCTGCTATAAAAATACAACTATATTTGAAGAAGTTGTAAATAAGCTAATTGTAGGAATAGTCTTGCCAACTAAAAAACCGCTTTGCAATTATCTTATTTTACCTACAAGCCTGACAAAGCTGGTGCATATAAATATTAAAACTACAAAACGGCATGCAAATGTACATATTTCCCGAGAACTTTAATTAGATTATCGTTTAGTAGGGCAGATCCGATTAAGAAATTCTTGATTGGTTGTGTGGAAAAATATAAGAATTTCTATTAATTATACAGATAATCATGAAAAAATTTCTGTTTGGTGCAATTTGTGCAGGTGCAATGTTTTATTCTACTTCCTATCAAGCCAATGCGACTCCTCCTGCTTATGATATTTTTGTTCTGAGTTGTGGTAGTATTCCAGTAAATTTCCATTTTGAACCTACAGTTGATGAAATGTTAGCGTATTATGACCTTTTTGAAGAGATGTTCTGTGGCTAATTGATTCCATGCCTTCTCTTTACTCAAATTGTCGTTTAGAGAAGGCATTTTTATACTTTAAGCTAATAATAAATATAAATGATTGATCATGAGAAAAATTTTTAATCTATTGATTTTAATTTTATTACCATATTCTATTTATTCTCAAAATGGCTCGAAACTTTTTATGAGAGTTCAATATTCGGTAACGGCATTGGAAGATTTTGGCAAAAAACAAACAGATGACTGGATGTATCTAGATCTTGGAAATAACGAATCGGTCTATTACAGCTATTTTAATCATATAAGAGATTCGACTGTACAAAGCCAAAAAAAAATGGGCTACAGTGCTTTTGAAATAATGGAAAATATAAAAGGTACAAAAAGGGGAAGTAAAGATATCTTTCTTCTTTCATCAAATAATAAAACGCTAAACCATTACGCAATCATTATTGCAGATTATTATATGGTGACTGAGCCTGTTGAACAAATTAAATGGATAACAACAAGAGAAACAGCAACAATACTAAATTATAAGTGTTTCAAAGCTACTGCTAATTTCCGGGGAAGAGATTGGACTGCATGGTTTACTCAGGATATTCCTGTCTCAGGTGGGCCATGGAAGCTTAATGGATTGCCGGGATTAGTGTTAAAAGCCGAAGATTCAGAAAAACATTACACATTCGAATGCATGGCAATTGGCAAAATTGACAAGACGCTTCAGATGTCGGACTACTCAAAATATAGTTCTGTCTCTAAAAAGGAGTTTGATATGCTTTTATATAAATTTAAAACTAATCCCTTAGCCGTTTTAGAAAACAAAGGCGTAACAATTGGCGTGGCAAAAGATGCAAATGGAAGAGTAATAGATGTAAACCAAAAAATGAAGACTCAATACAACCCAATCGAGAGATAGTTCCTTGTAATTTGATAAAATTCACTTTATGAAAAGAGTTATCATTTTTTCTTTTATTGTTTTAATAATCTCAACTCAATCCTTTGCTCAGGATGGAGAAAAGCTCTTCCTTAGAGTTAAGTACTCAGTAACAGGTCAAGAGTATTTAGATAAAAACAAAAGATTTAATGATTTGTATAACCTGGACATAGGACAAAACGCTTCAATGTTTTTTAGTCATACTGAATTTTTGCGAGACTCAGTTAAGAAAGATCTTCAGAAAAAAGGATATTATGGTTTAGAAGTCATGGAGTCTTTAAATGAACAAGGCTACAGGCAAGGGCAAAAGGATGTTACAATATCCAATAGGTCCAAAAATCAATATATTAACTATACAATTATTGGAGCCCGTCTCTTTTCGGCAAAAGAACCGATTGAAAAAATTGATTGGAAAATCTTAAAGGATACGGCAATAATTTTTCAGTATAAATGTATCAAGGCGACTACAAATTACAAAGGGAGAGAATGGGTTGTATGGTTTGCGCCTGAAATTCATATAAATACCGGACCATGGAAATTCCACGGTTTGCCGGGGCTAATTCTAAAAGCTGAAGATTCCGAAAATCACTACATGTTTGAATGTGTAGATATATTAAAAATTGACAGAGACATCAATTTATCACGATGGTCTGAATCTCGTGAAGTTCCAAAAGACGAATTTGTCAAATTGTTGATGAAATTTAAAACCAATCCAATTGATTTCACCACAAATCAGGCCGGGATATCGGGAAAGGTACGAATTTTCAAAAAAGATGGTACACCTGTACCAAATAGCAAATATCAAAATTATAAATACAATCCTATAGAGCTATGAGAAGAGGACTCCATGTATCTGTACTCTTAATATTTGTTTCGGTTGCGCTCTATTCGCAAGGAGTAATATCAGGTGTCGTAACTTCATCTGATGATTCAAAACCTATACCTAATGCCCATATTCTTCTGTTAAATCCTGCGGATAAATCAATAATTGCATACACTTTCAGCGATGAAAACGGGTTGTTTAATCTTGATTCAGGTGTAAACAAAGAGAATGCAGAATTTATAGTCGAGGTCTCTTTTATTGGATTTCAAAAGTATTCGGCCTTATATAAAGCTATTCCACCGGACAAACTAAGGATTATTCTCAGGAGCGAGCCATTTGAAATAAGAAGCGCTGTAATTAAAGCACCAAAAGTTTCAATGAGAGGAGATACTTTAAACTATATGACTTCCGGATTTGTAAAAGAGCAGGACAGGAATATCGGAGAGGTGCTAAAGAGGATTCCTGGTGTAGTTGTAGATGTTTCAGGCCAGATTAAATACAACGACAAACCAATAAATGCTTTTTACATAGATGGCAAAAATATGCTTGAAGGTCAGTATGGTATTGCTACTAACAACATTCGGCCGGATTTGGTTACAATGATACAGGTTTTCGAAAATCATCAGCCGGTAAGAGCACTTAAAGAGCACCAATATTCAGAAAACGCTGCTATTAATCTGACGATTCATCCTGATGCCAGGGCCAGATTTGTTGGAACTGCAGATATTGGTGCGGGAGTCTATCCTGCAATGTGGAATTTCAGGAGCTCCCTGTTCAGATTTTCAAAAACAAGCCAGACAATGACAATCCTCAAAAGTAACAAAGCGGGGATTGATATTGCAACTGATTTGAGACTTCATTCAATGGGGCCTGATTCTCAGCTCCAGCAACCGGATCTTTCTGCTCAAAACATCCTTAATATGGCCGAATCATCGTCTGCTCCGGTTAAGTCAGACAGAACTCTTTTTAACACATCTCATCTTGCTTCAGTAAACCTGCTGATACCATTGGCAAAAGATGTTCAGGCCACATTGAGAGTTGGATATTTAAATGACAAGAAAACAGCAGATAATCTGCAAACAACCAGATTCATTATTGATGGTGAGAATGATATTGTACTTACTGAAAGAGGAAGCAGTTCCAGACATGAGAATGTTCCCAGTATGGATTTTACAGTTACCTCAAACAAGGAAAAGATTTATGTTCAGAACCGGCTATATGGAAGAGTATCTTTGTCTGATGTCTCCGGAAATCTGACAGGTATCAATAGTATTAATCAGGACTTGTCTCAGAACCAGTATGATTTTGCAGAAATTTTCAATTTGATAAAGCCACTTAAGAATAGTGTGCTTAGATTTAATTCCAGAACTCAATACCGCTCTTTGCCGGAGGAGCTTAACATTGTGTCAGACAGTATCAGGCAAACTGTAGGCCTTACTCAGTTAAAATCGAATAATATTGTATCCACTCAGATTAAGCTCGGATGGTTTCGTCCTGAAATAACGGCGGGCTATAATGTTTCCAGCCAGCACCTCAAGTCAGAATTATCTGATGTCAGAAAGAATGTGATTTTATCAGGAGAAAACGATATGAAGCTTTATAGCTCTGAATTGTTTATTACTCCAACATTCCGTTATGACAGAGATAAGTTTCGGTTAGTGATTCGTTCTCCTCTTAAAATGCTTGGATACAACTTAAAAAATGTTCGGGGGGCATCAGATACCTCTTCACTCTTTTTCCGGATTTCTACGGCAGTGACGGCAAAATTTATTCCTTCGGGTAACTGGGAGGGTAATTTATCATATAGCTTCGGTCAGACTACACAGGGAGAGGTGCAAAGCATGAATCCCTCATTTATTATGAATAATTACCGGACACTTTCAGAAGGATATGCAGGTATAATTGAATCAAAAAGTCACTCCTCGGCAGTTAGAATTATTTACAGAAATGCTCTCAAACTATTTAGTGCAGGATTTTATGTAAGCTACATACACAGAAGCGGCGGAACAAAGAGTGCAGTTCAGTATACGGACATTTTCAGCATCAGGCAATTACTTCCCGATAATGACAATTTTAACAAAATGCTCTCATTCAGAGGGAATATCTCAAAGGTATTTTTCGATTCACCGTTGAATTTGGGGTTGAGTATTTCTCATTCTGTCAGTTCAGGCAATTATGTACAACAGTCAAAAAATGTCGAGATTTCTTCAAGAACCTGGGTGGCTGAGCCTGCGGTAAGCTATAGTTTTGGCAGTGCAGTCAATACAGAGTTTAATTTAAAAATAGTCCGGACTAACAGAGTCGATAATCAGGGATCTCAATCATCACTATTTAGTTCAGGAGCCTCTCTTTTGAATTTTATAAGACTTTCCGGAAAGATGGATATGATACTGAATATTGAGCACTATTTGAATAAATCCTCCGGCCAAACATTACACAGTAACTTTTTTGCAGACATAAAAGTTAACTACCGGGCAGGAAAAAGCAATTTCGAATTAAGCCTCAGAAACATTTTTAACAACAATCAATTTACCCATTCGGTTTTTTCTGAACTTACCAGAATCGAAAAAGTCTATACCTTAAGGCCTCGCAGCCTGATGGTTACTTATAGTTTTGGTTTTTGAATCAGAGCTCAATTTTCAACGACAACATATTTAAAAACATGTGCTGATAATCAGTAATATATAAACATGTTCAAAAAAAGTTTCGGAATAATTTTGTTGAAAAAAAAAAGAAACATATCTTTGCAGCCCGTTTCAGAAAATGAGACGCTGACAAGAAAGTTCTTTGATAGCATAGGTTTATAAAGAGTAACAAGGTAGAGGTTTATAATAAACTTCGTCAAGACCTAAAATAATTTTTCGGTTTAAACTAGTTAGGACAAGCTAATAATTTAAAAAATTTTTACAATGAAGAGTTTGATCCTGGCTCAGGATGAACGCTAGCGGCAGGCTTAACACATGCAAGTCGAGGGGCAGCACGGGTAGCAATACTTGGTGGCGACCGGCGCAAGGGTGCGTAACGCGTGAGCA
>RRZU010683987.1_pt1 | contig 15910 bp, 18 predicted proteins | sample 2165561 | NCBI WGS metagenome assembly RRZU01 (sample SAMN10456909, study PRJNA506462) | wastewater metagenome | isolation source: wastewater sludge | place: USA: Moscow, Idaho
GAGATGTCGCTGTCGGCGGAATGTAGTGACCTACAGTCTACGAGACAAACATCTATGAAACAGGAACCTAAGTTGTGAAGCTTAGGAATCCTCTTCCTTTAGGGAGAGGAGGAGGTCAAGCGGTAAAAATGTGTATTGCAGATTTAAAATTTGTGCAATTAAAACAATCAAATTTTTCAGCTCTTGGTTGCTGTAAAATCAAAAAATAACACTAAAGTGTTCGTCTAGGTTTCTTCGTTAAGAAGCATTATTGCTTTACAAATTTACACCCCAGAAAGCTAACATAAATGGTGAGTAGGGGGTAATTTAGGTATGTTTTTGTAATAAATATCCTCAAATAGACACTCTGCATCTTTAATAAATCTCATTACACTAGCACTAGATTTAAGATTATCATCCATCTCATCGTACTTTTCCTCAAAGTAAAATATATTGGCCACATCTTGTCTTAAAGGAATATCTGTAGCTTTTTTCTTTGTTTTCTTCCCTTTGCTATCCAGGATATGGTTATGAAAATTGCAATACAGATAAGGGTATTTCTCTTTTTTTGCATAAGAGCTAATTTGAACTCTATAGTTGTCAAAATTCTCTAAAAACTTTTCTGTATTATAAGATACCTTTTCTAGTTTGAGTTCAAGCTCTTTTTCTAAATTAGAAATCTCTTGTGGTTTAAGTGAATTATTTGACTTAATATAGTCTCTTAGATATTTCTTTTGCTTATTGATATAGATACTTAATCTTCTTGGAATCTCATCTTTAATTTTCCCTTGATCAGTAATTGTTGAGGAGCTAAGTTTCATAACCATTTCATCAGAATATCTCCAGATGGGATTATCAAGAGTGGTTCTAAAAGAGATAATATCGTAAAGTGGCTCTCTAACATCATGAATATTTCTTGCTTCTATGTCTAAATGAAAGATTTGATTAAACTGTTCACTGTTGAGAAAATAAACATCTCTAGTGATTATCTCTCCAGTAATATCATTGTACTTTTCAAATACTGTTTTTTGAAAAGTTCCCAGTAGTCCCAAAATCTCCTCTTTGATATGTTGAATGTTCGTATAGTTTGCTCTTGTTCTTCTTTGCATCATTGATTGCCTCGTATATCTTCTGTGTTTAAAATCTCCCTTTGAATTCTATAGTAAGCACTTTTTGCTTCTCTATAAAGATTCGTTATTGCTTCGTGCATCGATTTAAACTCGTATTTGTTTAAACCACAATTGATTTTTACTCCACCATCACTAAGGTTGATGTAGCAAGTCGTTTTTTTCTGTTCATTATCATATGCGAATGTTAGATTTAACTCTTTTAATGTCAAAGGATTGCTACCGCCAGGATTGGTATTTTTTATAAAACCTCTCTTTTTATCTTTGTGCCCATTCTGAAAGAGCTTGTCTATCTCTAAAAAGCCATTTGCAAGTTGCAACAATTCATTTAGTTTAAATTGCATATTAATTTCATCATTGCCTGTTATTTCTCTAATAGAAACAATTGCAAAATCACTCAAATAACCATCTTCATATTCTGCAAAACATCGAATAGAGAAATACTTTCTTCCAAAATTCCAACCATCACTTGCTAGGGTTACTTGCCCTCGTTTATTACCTTTTAACATTTCTTACTTTTTCCAATTTTGATTAATTCGTTTATGGTATTAACGATATCCGTGTTTGCTTGAATAAAATCTTGAACTTGTAAATCGTATTATGTTCTTATAAGTTCTAATGTATCAGAAAAAGATTTATTTATCTTAGTATGTTCCTCGTAAGCCCAAGGTACAAATTCTTCATTCTCTTTATAAATCTTTTTAAGCATAAATCTATTTGGGAATTCAGAATTAACAAACTCTTTTTGCTTCTCGTGTGGAAGCTCTGCAACAAATCTTTCAAATAAATCTTTCTCTTGAATACCAAAATCACTTACAGCCTTTTCTCTTTTTGTTGTAGAATCCTCATCATATTTTATGTGAGTTGTTTGACTAATTAGTTTCTTTTTATAATCAATCAAAGAGTTATTAAGAATACTAGAAAATGCCAATGAGCTATACAGATAGTTATCTTGTTCAGTTGTAAAAATAGTTTCTTCTTGCTTTTTGAATTCAGCTCTCGACATAACAATATACTTTTTATCAATAATATTAAAACCAATCATAGAGGTTTTGTTTATCCCAAACAGAATACACTTTAAATCCTCATCAAAACAAAATTTTATCCTTGCAAAATTATTTCCATCGATAGAGCTAATAAGTTCAGAGGCATAATCAAGATTAGTAATAAATCCATTATAAGCATTTCTTAGTGGAGTAATCTCCTTCATATTATTCATATCTGCACAAAATGTAAAAATATCTTTATTTTGTTTAAAATAGGTCTCAGCAGGGATATCTTCAAAATGAAAATGTTGTTCTATATTCTTGATGAAATAACCAGTTTGCAATAATGTTCCTATTCTTTTTATAGCTTTTATTACTGTTTCTAAATTGCCATATCCAAGTTGCGATAAAATTTCCGTATGTGTTTTGTTCTCAATATGGTACATCCAATATGAAAAGAGGGCTTCTTTGTCTTTTTTAAGAAGTAGGGTTACTATCTCTTTTGAATCAAGCCTAACAAAACTAGTTATCTTCTCATTTCTTCTTATTATTAGCTGGTTATTTAACCTTTTAGAAAAGAAATTATTAAAAAGATACTTACAGATAACATCTGAGGATTGGAGCAATATTTTTTCATTTATGATGACAACATTATCGTTTTTAATTGTTTCTGTTTCTTTGATTGTTTTGCTTAAGAGCAGTGAGTATTGAGACGGATTCTCTTTTCTTGATAGGGTAGATATCTTGGCTCTCGTTTTTGAATGCTTTTGATTAACAGTAGGTGTTGCAACTATTTTATGTTCTTGAAACCATTTAATATACTCTTGAGTATTCTTGCTATCTTCAAGTGCAGCTTTTGCGAACTCTTGCAATCTTATTTTTGCATCATCTATTAATTGTTTCGCAAGATTATTCAAATCATCTTTTAAAGATTCTCCTATTAGGTTATTTTTGTTATTCAAAACAATAGGGTCTATAATTGTACTAAAATCAAAACTTAACATCATTCATCCTCTTTATTTATTTTATAATTTATATATCTATTTGCGAAAAACACCACTACAAATAAAAAAGCAAACACACCTGCAGCAACAGTTGAACCGTAAACAATTTTTGAGATAAATACCCCAATAATACAGATAACCGCAAAAAGAATAGTGTTCTCTGTATTAATTCGTGATTTGTGGTCTTTTGTAGTCATGTGTTTTCCTAAACCCTGTTATTACCAAAATAGCTCTCATATGCTTCAGATATCTTCATATTGAGCTCATCTATATCCATATCTATAAAATCATAAGCATTACAGCTCCCATCATCAAGGTATCTCTTTGCTCTTGTCATTGCCACATAAAAGAGATTAAATTCATCAGTGACTTCTGATTTTGCTAGGTTCATTTTGAGGTCCTTATAGTATTCAAAAATATTGCTATAACCTTCTCTTCCTAATATCTCACTAAAATCTCTAAAATCATCTGCTAGTTCGACATAATCCCATTCAAGCCCTTTTGCGGTATGAGCAGTAGTGAGTTCAATAATATCTTCTTTTTTTAAATAGGGATTAGAAAAGTTAGCAATCGCTGCATCTTTGTAGTAATCTAATTTGTGCGAGTACTTTTTAGCAAGCTTGATTGCCGTTTTAATCTCAACATCTTTAGAGTCTTCGATATACTGTTCAAGTTCATCTTCGCTTTTAAAGCTCAATAAGAATCTATTTTTCTCAATAAGGCTATTTTGAGAGGTTAAAAAATAATGAATCTCTGAGGTTAATGAAAATATCTCCTCTGGGTTTCTAATTGTCCTAAAACACTCAGAATCTTTTTTAAACATGATGAGGTCTGCAATCTTTTCAATAAGTCCAGCATTTGTTCTTGAGATGTAAACACGAGAAGAGTACTCATCGTCAACCGTTGGTTCACCAACAGAAGTCTTTATGAAATTCTCCTCTTGCTTGAATCGGTTTAGAAGTTTATTTGCTTCACTTGCAATCGAGTCTGGAAACCTAAAAGTTTGTGTTAAATATAACTCTTTTCCTTTCATAATCCCCATTGAGTTCTTGCTCCCTCTAAAAGAGTAGATTTGCTGATGTTTATCCCCAACAAATATTCTCCTTGGAGCATTGATACAATGAAAGATATCTAAAGTAACAGGATTTACATCTTGAGCTTCATCAAGGAGAATAATATCGTAGTCTGATTTTTTAATCTCATTATTTCTTAATAGTAAATGATATTTTTTTAGATAAAAGCTATGCGTAGAACTAATAGCTCCACTATCCATCATCTCAAAAAATCTCTGTGCATGAAACGAAGCTTTATCTTTGCTATCATCAACAGTAATTGCCATAGATGCACTATTACAAAAATTTTCAAAGATCGCTTGAACACCAGCAGCTGTTTTATTATCAATCATTAAAATCTTAGCAATATCAAAAACCCTATGGTTTGTAAGTTTATTAAGATTTATCTTAGGAGCATATCTCTTAACGGCACCATAAGCTAATGCATGTGTAGTCTTAACTGTAACAGTTGAAGGAAATCTTTTTTTTGCCTCAACTTCAATTGCTTTATTAAAAGCAAGATAGAGAATTTTTTTAGATCTAAATGTATTCGCAATAGATAACAAGGTTGATGTTTTGCCAGTACCTGCAAAAGCATTTATTTTAATCACAGGCTCCGTTAAAACAGCCTCAACAATATCTATCTGTTCTTGAGTTGGTAGCATCTTAAAGAGTTTCCTCTTTTGGGGCTTCTGAGACAATTTTTTCAATTTCGCTTGTGCTTATTGAGTATCTATCAGCTAAATCTTGAATGATTCTACCATCAGGAAGATTATCACCTCTCATCTTTAATGCTTGAAAAGATTCTTTTATTGTCAATGCAAAAACATCATCAATAAGCTCCCCATCCACTACAACCCCATCTCTTGAAATTAAACCACTCATCACAACTCCTATATATTAAATTACTACAGAACTATATCTTCTTTTATTAACAATGTCAAGTTTTCTCGTAATCGTAATATAACCACATTCCAAACCTTTCTCTATCTACCAACCCCCTCAAACACCCACCAATTCACACATTCATTCAAATTTCCCCAAATCTTCCCCTCTCCTCCCTCTCAACCCTTTTTCCAAGCAAACTCCCCATCCCAATCAAGCTCATCTTTCCATTTGAGCACCCCATCATCTTTTTTTGGTTCTCTTTTTCTTCTCAAAAACTCCTCTTTGGTCCACTCAATCTCACCCTTCCAATTCAAACACTCAAGCAATCCAAAAGAGGGGATTTGTTTCAAATGGAACTTTCTCAAATTCGACATACTTTATTTTGTTTCTCAAATCTGCCATTTTTCTCTTCCTGATTGATTCTTTTTTGCTCCCTTCCATGAACACTTTTTTTGGTGAACAAATCATCACCCATTTTGTCCAGGCTTTCTGAATCCCTCCATCCAAAACCTCATCACCAAACCCAAACACACCCCACAACGCGACAAGCACTTCTTTATTTGTGGAGGAGGGCGATGGGCAAAGGGGAGAAAAGGGGGAAAGGGAAAAAAGGGGAGCGAAGTTGCGAATTGATGGGGGATTGAAAGGAGAGGAAAAGGTGAATGTATAGAAAAGAGAGTGGGGGAGTGGTTATATTACGATTACGAGAAATATAAATAAAAGTGTTTTAAAAATCAAATTAATTATTTAACAAATAAATATTTTAGCTTTAATCCTTTAAAGTTTTGATGATTATAGCCAAATTTGACATCCTCCCCCGCCTAAAGGCGGAGGATTCCAAGAGCTTCCACTCTCTCTTGGTTGGTTCTTGCAAACACTCCTCGTGAAGTTAAGTAGCAGTGACTACTAAGGTTTCCCTAACAAGCTAACAGGGTCTGCCCGACCCTTAGAATATTTTTTGCTGCATTGGTATCAGCATTTTGTTTATATCCACAAGCAGTGCATTCAAATATCGCTTGGCTTTTGCGATTATCTGAATGCAAGTGTCCACATTGTGAACAAATTTGTGAAGTATATTTTGGGTCTATTTTTATTAATCTTCCACCTTTATGGTTTAGTTTATATTCAAGTTGTCTTTTAAACTCAAACCAGCCTTGGTCAAGTATTGATTTATTAAGTCCTGCTTTTGCTTTGATATTTTTACCTGGGTTTTCTATCGTCCCTTTTGCTGATTTAGACATATTGGCAACTTTCAAGTCCTCAATGATTATTTTGTGATATTGATTTGTAAGCTTATTTGTTGCTTTATGCAAATAGTCTTTTCTAATTCTTGCTATTTTTGTGTGATGTTTGCTAAGTTTGACTTTTTGTTTTTTCCAATTATTTGAGAACTTCTTTTTTCTTGAAAGAATTTTTGAAAGCTTAATTGTTTTGGCTTCACTTTTTCTAAATGAGTTTTTTGGTTCAAGAAAAGTTCCATCGCTCAAACTTGCAAATCTTGCTATTCCCATATCAATGCCAACCATAGAATCAATTGGAGCAATAGTTTTTAATTCAAATTCTTCAGTGAAATTGATAGAGATGAACCAGTGATTGTTTTCTTTTGAAACGGTGACACTGTTAATTTCACCGCTAATGGTTCTGCTGTTGCGGTAATTGACATATCCAATTTTAGGTAAAAATATTCGATTATTGATTTGGTCAAGTTTAATTTGTTTGCCATCTGGGTATCGAAAGCTATCTCTTGCTCCTTTTTTCTTAAAGACTGGCAGTTCTGCTCTTTTTTGAAAAAAGTTTGTATAGGCTCTATCTAAATCTTTAAGAGTTTGCTGGAGTGTTTGAGATGGGATTTGCTTTAACCAACTTGTTTCATCCTCAGTTTTCATAAGTGGTAAAAGATTAGCTGTTTGAACAAAGCTTAGTTTTTTCTCTCCAAGTTTGAATCTATCGTTTTGAAAAGATAATATTTTATTCCATACAAATCGCTGAGCACCTACATATTGACTTAATAGGTTATTAAGTTTAGCATCGGTCTTTAGTTGGTATTTGTAGGCTATGGTTCTTTTCATAACACAAATTATAGCAAATTAATTTCAATATTGCTACAATTGGTCTATGGAAAAATATGAAGATATAAGACATGGCAGACATTGTGTATTTTTAATGCATGTACATTTGGTATTTGTTACCAAATACAGAAGAAAAGCTTTTACTAAAGAGGTGATTGATTTTATGCGACCAATCTTTAAAAAAGTATGCAAAGACTTTGAAAGTGAACTTGTGGAGTTTGATGGTGAGAGTGACCATGTTCATTTGCTTATTAACTATCCACCTAAAGTTTCTATTTCAAAACTTGTAAATTCACTCAAAGGCGTATCAAGCAGAAAAGTAAGGCAACAAAAGTTTCAAAGTGTTAAAGAAAAACTATGGGGAGACTCACTTTGGTCTCCTAGTTATTTTGCAGGGAGTTGTGGCGGTGCTCCTCTTGAGATTATCAAGCAATACATTGAACAACAAGAAACACCAAATTAGCTTCTAATACGGCTAAAAGCCGTAATGCTTACATCTCCGCCCTAAAGGACGGAGTTTTTCGCATTAGTAAGGATAAAAAAGATTCTTGGCAATATCGAGCAAGAAATACTTGTGAAATTCTATCTCAAGAAAAGTACCCTTAATAATAAAACTCTTATAGTGATGCTTGAATTTAACGATAGAGTAATTATTTTTGATAATTTGGTGTTAAGTTGTGCTAGACAACCAAGAATTCTTGAAATGGAAAGCATAGCAAACCTAATAGAGGAGAATGATATTAAAGTATCTTGGAATGGAACGGATTTGATTGAAGAAGATAAAATTTTAGTAACCTATGAAGAGCTAAGTGTACTTGAATTAAATACTGGAAATATAAGAGGGTTTCTTGAATTAATGGAAAAATAGTGAACTAGCAGAAAAATAACTACAGAATATATTAGAAGAAGTGGTTAATTTTCTCCAAGATAAGCATCAATTAATACCTTATACTCTTCAATAAGGCAGATTCTCTCAGCTTGACTGTTCCCGATTTTCCCATATTCTTTTTCCCTAATTTCCTTAAATTTCTGAATAAATTCATTATCCACTTTTTCCAAAAATATAATTTCCTTAAGAATTGCTTTAAAAAAGTCGAGTGTGCCCCTCATTAAGTGATTACCTGCTCTTTCTATATTTGAAATCGCCTTTTGCTTGTCTGCAGATGTGAGCTTGTTTTGTTTAACATAAGTTGTCATATTCAAGTGAGAAAGTGCATTAAAAAACTCCATAAGTCCCTGTTTCAACATCGATTCAGAAGCAAATACTAATCCATCCTCCACAATTAACTCATCAATTATTTTAACAACTGTATCTCTTTTTTTTAAAGATTTCTCCTCCATATTCCTTTCAAAATATGCAGCTACACTTTTAAGATAAATTTTTTTCAATTCTTCTTGCGACAGTTTCTTTCTGTGCTTTTTGTAACTCTCTGAGGCCTCTAAAAATTCTCTAAATCTTTTGCCAATTTCTTTATTTGTTGTCGTTGGAGCAAAAAATGAATCTTCAAACACATAAGAAATAATATTTACTACTTGTATATCTGAAGAATTCTGTCTAAGTTCATAGAGGAGTTTTAAAATAGTTTCATACTGTTTATCGAAAATTTCATCACTTATCTCCGTTGGTATTAAAGAGAAAAATTTATAAAACTCGTTTACAATATTTCGACTTCTCCCAAGAGCAGTAAGTGAGCCAACTGCATCAAAAGACAAAAAGATTCTAAAAGTACAAAAAAAGGTAGCAACTCTTGACATTATTAGCTTGCCTTTTTCAATTCTGGCAATCCGTATTCTCTTGCAAATTTATTTATCTCTTCATCTGCAAATTTTTTATCTTCAATTCTTGACAAAGTATCATTTGCGACATCTCCAACTAGTGGGGTAGTATCATCGCTAACATGTGAGGTTCTTGCAATACTATCTATCTCTTCCATAGTAAAACTAATTCCACAAATCCCTGTTTCCAAGAGATGCTTTATTTTTTTCATGTTCTTTTTTCCTTATAAATAATGGCTATATTTCCATAGCTCTAAATTTTGCTTCATGGCTTATGAATAATATTGTTAACATTATAAAGTGATGATTGTTTTTATTGGAGAGAATAATGCAGAACTATATGTCTTTAGACTTGAAGCATTAATCTGAGAAGCTGTTTTTAAATATTGAATCATCTATTAACTAAGTGTCAAAATAATTTCAAAATAATTCATAAACAAGTTCCCCGATTACCAAAATAGCAAAATAACACTTCCAAAAGGAGAGTTATTTCAGTCATAATAGAATAATAGTAGCCAAACACTTAATACTCTCTTAATTTAAACGAAGCTTCAGAATCATTTTACAGAAGCAAATGTTGCTTCGACATCCTTGTAGTCAATGGGACTGCCAGAATTCTGTGAAAATAATTTCAAGCTTAATCAGTATTATGTCATAGCATTGTCATAATGGAGAGCGAAAATACAATGGTTGATAATTTTATAACATTCATTACTAATTAAGGATAAATTAGAAAAATATTCAAAATGCTATAATAGTTAAGCATTAATTAAGTAATAAGTGGTAAAGTTTCAACAGCGAGAATTCGCAACATCAACAAAAAGGAAAGAATATGGATTTGAGAATTAAAACATCACTAGTAACACCGTTAGTGCAAACTGAAGGAAGTGATTCATCAACAGGTATCCCAACTGTCAGAATTATGAAAAGGGAAATGATACATGAAGGGAAGATTGCAAAGTATCCAATTTACACTGGAAATGGTTTTAGAGGATTATTGCACAGAGAACTTGCTTTTTACTTCTTAACAGGTGCAGAAGACTTGTCACAAACCAATTATCACTTGAATGCTGCGGGTGGGGGTTCAAACTTTCAAGCTCAGACACTAGAAATTGTTAGAAAAATTAGAGGATTAAACCCAATCGTTAGTTTATTTGGTGCTTCACTTGCAGTATCTGGAAGATTAATTAATACAGAATTTACTCCAACACAATTCTTCTGGAGTGATAGTGAAAAACATCCTGACCAAAAGTATTCAAGACTTATTAAAAGAGCACCATATGCAAAAGTAGATGATTTAATTGGTTCTGGCACAGAGTATGCTTCGCTTGTTTCGGATGACTTAAGAGAGATTTATAATGAAACAGTTATTGATACTCAAGAGGAAAGAGCAAACGAGAGAAAAAATAAATCAGAAACAAAAACCAAGAAAGAAACAATCCAATCTTGGAATGAATTTGAGTATATCATTGCTGGTGCAGAACTTATGGCGTATACCTCTTCAAAAAAAGAGCTAACACAGCTTGAAAAAGGTGCACTTTTAAAAGGCTTATCGCTTGCTGTCAGAAGACAACTCGGCGGATTCGAATCGAAAGGGTATGGAGTTGCTGAGTTTACTATCGAATCTATTGATGAAAATGGAATTGCAAGAAATGTAATCACTTCAAGAAAAAACGAAGCGAACATTTTTAAACCAATCGTAGAAACATTTTATAACACAGAAGAGAGGGAAGCAGTAGAAGCTTTTGAAACATTTGTGAAAAATAGAACAAAAGAGAACTACAACATAGATGAAATATTAGTAGCTAAAAAGTAGCTGCTAGTAAAAAGTTAAAGCCATACAAAGTTGATGATTGTGAATCATACATCATTTGAAAAGTTAAAAATTACTCACTAACGATAATTTTGTATGGCAGCATAATACATTATTTGAACAATTTAAAAAAATAACAAAGGAAAGAGATGAAACTACAATTTTGGGTAGATGGAAATTTAAGCGAGACGACTAGACCAAGAAATATAAGAAATTTAATCTTAGCACTATTGGAAAAAAGTGGGCATATAGATGCGATTCCAGTTGTTGCAAACAAGGTAAAGGTTAAAAACACACAAAGTACATTTGTGTTCCCAAAACCAAGAAGTAAGAGTTTTGAGGTTATCTCTTATGGTAACGACTTAATAACACTTGAAAAGATTGAAAAATCGCTTTTTAATCAAACAATCAATCTCTGTGGAGTAGAAACCAAGATAACTGAGTGTAATTGGAAAGAGGAAGGTTATATGGTTCCACAAAAACTAAATGAGCTATCAATCTATACAACAAGAACACCAATTGTTATTGCCGTAAATCCAATAGAATATAAAATAGTTTTTAACAAATCAAGAACACAAGATGACCAGATGAAAGGTTGGCTTGAAGATAAAATCAAAGGGATGATCAAAAAGCAATACGAAGATATGTTTTTTGGTGTTGAAGCTCCAAAGATGGAAGACTTTTCAATCAAATTATTAGAGTGGAATAAAATAACAGTTGATGCAGGAAAGCATGAGGTTGGGAAGTATCACCAAGCAATGTTTTGCAAATTTGTGAGCAACTATAGGTTGCCAAGATTTGTTGGCTATGGAAATGGAATGGGATTTGGTGAACTGCTAAATGGAACAAATGGTGTTGACTATAGAGCAAAAGCTAGACAAAACAAAGGGGAAAAATAGTGGAAAATTTAAAAATAACATTTAATTTAGCAACAAATCTGATAGCAAAACGGTTTCTTTCAATTGATTCTATTTTGCTAAATGCACATTATGAAACACTAAGAGAAAATGGTGAGCTGTCTGAAGATGTGTTTGTCAACATAGAAGATGATCTTGAAAATCTTTCAAAATGGATTGAAGTAAAGAATGGTGTAGTAAGTGGTTCTATTTGGTATACAGATGAAAACAATATGCTAGTTTTGCAAAATATACCAGTAAGAAAAACAACTTCTCCAGAAGAAATATATGACTTTACAGGCAAAAGCATCATTAGTGCTTCAAAGCCAACACCACAATCTGGAGAGTTTAAGAGATTTGATTTAGCATTTGAGACAATGGATTTAAAATCTATCTACTTCTATGTAAGAGGCGACAAAGAGTATATAGAAAAACTACTCAAAAAAGTGAAATATGTTGGGAAAAAAGCAAGTATCGGTCAAGGGTGGTTAGCTAAAGATAAAGGTTTTGAGATTGAGGTAATCAAAGAAGATAAGTCATTTCAGCTTGATGAATATACTCCATCAAGACCACTACCTGTTGCAAGCTTTGATGTAAAAACAAAAAAAATAGCTTACTACAGACCAGTTGCACCTTACCATCTTAAAAAAGGAAATGTTGCTTGTTATATGCCAACGACTGCACTGATTGAGATGCTAGACAATACACTCAGAGACCCAATATTCACTTTCAATGTTGCAGAGGATAAATATATCAAGAACTTCCATACAAACACCAAGTTCTTAAGGGATAGACTCGAAAATGATAACAATAGATTAAAAAGTGCAGAGAAATCAAAACACTTTTTTGAGATTGACAACACAAATGAAAATAAAGATAGTCTATTTGTGCAACAAAACACTAATGTACTTTGTGCAGCTTGTGGAGATAAAATCAACAAAGGGATAGTTGGCAATATTAAACAATTCTTCTCTGCTGCTTTTAACGATTTCCCTGACCTATCAGCAGATAGAGGTCTTTGTGAGCACTGTATGTGGAGTGTGTCTGATGCAGCTTGTAAAACGATAGACTTCTCATTAGTTGGAGATAGAGAAACTATTTATCTCTATGGTCAAAATATGGAAGTGTTTAGTGAAACTAAAGCAGAAAATTCTAAAGCACAATCAATGTTTAGAAGAAAGTTTATAGAAACACTCAACCAGCAAAGTGTTCCGTTTTCAGTTAACTTCAATACTAATGCTGGGAAATCAAACCATATAGGTTTTAAAGGGAAAGTGACAATCTCTTCTGCTTATGTTGTTTTCAATTATGGCGACACTTCTGGTGGTGAGTATATAGATACGGAATTACTATTAAGTGGGTATCAAGAGATGGTGAAAATTTTAACTGAGCGAAAAGATATCAATAAAACGATGCTTCTCAACATTGATGACTACAAAGGGAATATTCTTATTACTAGTGCTGCAAATACACTTGCAAACAGAGAACTAATGAGCAAATTCTATTTAAAATACAATGCGAGCATTAGAAGAGCTCTCCATATGGTAGTGATGTAAAAATGCCTTTTACTCAAGATATGATAGGTGGCTCTTTGATTAATAGCTTTGTAGTATGCGAAAGAAAAGCATGGCTACAAGCTAGAAATATACATCCTAACCAATTTGATCCAAATATTCAAATGGGAAAAGTGTATTCAAAATTAAGAAATACAGAAAAGAGGTTTTTCAATATTGCAATTGACAAACTAGATAAGGATTCTACTCTTATAGTAACTGAATACAAAAAGACTTTTTCAAATATAGAAGCATCATCTATTCAGCTACTTTTTTATATGGATTCACTAAAAAAAGAACTTGGAATTAAGAAAATAAGTGGGTATATTATATCCGAGGAAACGAATGAAAAATTGCATTTAGATTTCACAGAAAAAGAAGAACTTCGACTTAATGGTGCAATTCAGAATGCAATTAGCATTATAAACCAAGAACATATCCCGACATTTACAGAAATGCCAATTTGTAGATTTTGTGGACATAATTTATATTGTTTATAGGATTGTTTAAATGTTTGCTATTTTAATATATGACATATCTGGAGATAAAGAAAAAAAGAAAAAGAACTACGCAAAGGTTTGTAAAACTGTAGAAAATTATCTCCACAGAGTTCAATATTCAGTTTTTGAAGGGGAAATACAACCTCATCTTTTGCTTGAGTTGAGAATGGAACTAAAAAAGATTATTGACAAAGAATATGATTCAATAATAATCTATGCATTCAATAATAGGTCATACACTGAGAGGTTTGAATTGGGTATCAAGAAAGAAAATAATTTATTTTCAAGTCACTCTAAAAAGATAGCAAATAAAAAATTAAAGGATATTGCATATGATATCTAATACAAACAGAACATACATTATCGAGCAAAATAAAATTATCAAAAGACAACAAAACAACATTGATTTATATGATGTTGATGAAAATGAAATAGCTATTCCAAATAGCAGAACTTATGTCCCAGTTAAAAGCATAGATGAGATATACATATTGAAAAAATGTTTTATAGATACTGAAACATTATCGTTTTTAAGTGAGAACAATATAGTAATTCATTTCTTTTCACGAAACCAGAAACATATAGGCGACTTTTTCCCAAATAGCAAGAACAGTGTAAATAAAAGCGGATTTGTATTTTTGCAACAATTAAGAGCATTTGACTCTGAGCAGCAAAGATTATATCTAGCAAAGCAAATTACAAAAGGACATTTTTTAAATATTAAAGAGATTTACAAGGCACACAAAATAAAAAATGATATTTTGATACAAATAAAAAAATTAGAGCTATGCAATAGTATCCAAGAAATAATGTTAGCGGAGGCAGGAGTAAAGAAAAGTTATTATGAGAATTGGAATACGATAATCAATGACAGCTATTTCATCTTTACCAAAAGAACAAAGAACCCACCAAAAGACGCTTTGAATATCTTGATTTCATATATGAATTCAAGAATATACAATATTGTACTTTGTGAAATATACAAAACAGAACTTGACCCAAGAATTTCATTTTTACATGAACCAAACTATAGAAAATTGTCTTTGCAATTAGATATCGCAGAGATATTTAAAGTTTGTATTGGAGACAGAATAATATTTAAACTTATTAATAAAAAAATGATCACAAAAGCTGATTTTGAAAAAGAGAATGGAATTATAAAACTAAAGAGTTCTGGAATCAAAAAAATAGAGCTCGAGATAATACAAAAGCTATCGGAAACCAAAATCATAAACAATATGAAATATAACTATCGAGGAATTATCTTAAAAGAAATAAATAAATTCAAAAGGTCAATAGTTGAGACTTCTTGTTATGTCCCATATCATTAAAAAAAGGTGAATCTCACTTAAGCTTTCTCTTATTTTTGGAAGCTTTTACAAGTGCCCTAAGCTAAGGCCTTCAAACTGACTTGTGATATTTAAAAACTTATTGTTTTAAAATAAAACATTGGCAATTTTGCTTAAAAGTGCTATAATTCAGGGTTTTATACCTTATTTGAATAGTTAAAAGTGCTCACTCTCTAGCGTCTGCTCCAAAGTGATTACGTTTTATACCTTATTTGAATAGTTAAAAGCTTTTTGTCATTTCATTATCCTAATCTAATTTAAGTTTTATACCTTATTTGAATAGTTAAAAGAAAACAAAAGCAAAGAGTGCTCCTTGAAAATACTGTTTTATACCTTATTTGAATAGTTAAAAGTCCACCATGTCCATTTGCATATTTTTTAATACAGTTTTATACCTTATTTGAATAGTTAAAAGTTAAATGCAATTGATTTTAGTCTTAAAAAATTGGTTTTATACCTTATTTGAATAGTTAAAAGATTACCCTATCTTGAGTAGATGCAGCTGTCATCAGTTTTATGCCTTATTTGAATAGTTAAAAGGAAGCTACTCAGGTGGCATTTGGGATGGAATGCAGTTTTATACCTTATTTGAATAGTTAAAAGGTAATATTGTCACCTTTCCCGGCATATATAAACCGTTTTATACCTTATTTGAATAGTTAAAAGTAGTAAACCTCCAAAATCAATTACTAACTGAGTTAGTTTTATACCTTATTTGAATAGTTAAAAGAGATTTGGTTTTTAGTAACCAACTTCAATCGAATACGTTTTATACCTTATTTGAATAGTTAAAAGAATTGTAACGAATACATTAAACACGATGGTTAAAGTTTTATACCTTATTTGAATAGTTAAAAGGTATTACTACAAATATCATTTAATAGGGAGTCTTGTTTTATACCTTATTTGAATAGTTAA
>RRZU010996345.1_pt1 | contig 15906 bp, 16 predicted proteins | sample 2165561 | NCBI WGS metagenome assembly RRZU01 (sample SAMN10456909, study PRJNA506462) | wastewater metagenome | isolation source: wastewater sludge | place: USA: Moscow, Idaho
AGGCCACGGTCTTCGTTTTCCCCGACCTCAATACCGGCAACACCACCTACAAGGCGGTGCAGCGCAGCGCCAACGTGTTGTCGGTCGGCCCGATGCTGCAGGGCCTGCGTAAGCCGGTCAACGATCTGTCGCGCGGCGCTCTGGTCGATGACATCGTGTTTACCATCGCCCTGACGGCGATTCAGGCGCACTCCATCGAGCAGGGCAAGAAGTAAGCGAGACTGGGTGACCAAAAAACCGCTCTTCGGAGCGGTTTTTTTTGTTTCAGGCGATCATGAGGCTCTGGCGGTTCGAGTGCTTGCTGCCGTGCGCAGATAGCTTTGCAGCTGTGTACCAAGGCTGGGTTGCGGGGTGATCAGAATCCGCCTGATCTGCCGGCTGCGGCGAGAGCGCTCGGCGGTACTCAATGGGGTTGGTCGGGGCGCGGAGCGGCCCGCGCCAGCGGCGAAGACCGCCTGCATCGGGCCCGGACGACTGCGTCGCCAGGTTTTGATGTGGACTTTGTCGGCGTCGAGCAACAGCGTCAGGTAGCGGGCGTTCTTGACGATGGTGGCCGACAGGCCGAGAAACTGCGCCACTTCACGATAAGTCAGCGGGCCGTGACGCTGCAGCAGTGCAAGAATTGCCTCGAGTCGCACGGTGTTGCGCGCAGCCCGCTGCGCGGGGGTGCTTTCGTCGCACGGGCCGGCGGCGTAGAGCGGTTCGTTGCGCCCTGTGGCGTTTCGCTGCCAGCCGCTGATGTGGATGTTCCCTGCTTTGCGCAGTGCGGTCAGGTAGCCGCCGTTACGCAGCGTACTTTCGCTCACGCAGGCTTGCCGCGCGATGTCGGTCGCAGAGAGGGGGGCACTGCGGCTCAATGCCGCCTGAATGCGTTGTAAGGCAGGCGTTTGGGTATGGCGCGGGTAACTCATGTTTGGCGTCCGTTGCAAAGGATGTGGCGGCGCGGCTCTATCGCTCGTGGCGAGGCGCCAGATGAATGCCGGCGATCATGCAGCGTACCGATCCGCCCGCGAGTTCGATGGTGGGGACAGCGAGCGGGACAAGTTGCGCAGAGTGTGCGATGCGGGCCTTCTGTTCCTGGGTGAGCGAGTCGCAGGCACGTTGCGAGAGCACCAGCAGGCGCCCGGCTTGGCCGCTCAGTTCGATGGCATTTCCGGCAAATTCGCCTGCCTGGGCGTGGCTGAGCGGAATGACTTCGCGCCCCGATTCGCGCAGACGGTCGCAGATTTCACGCGCGCGGCCCGGGTCGGGGATGGCATCGACAGTCAGCAACGCGAAATCGGTGGCGATGCACATCAGGACGTTGGTGTGATAGATCGGGGCGCCGGAGGCGTCGGCCGTGTCAAACAGAATCGGCTCGAAATTGAAGTGCGTGCTGAAGCGTTCAAGGAGCAGCGGGTCGGCACGGTTTGATCGGGCGGTGTAGGCGAGGCGCGCAAAGTGATCGAACACCATCGCCCCTGTGCCTTCGAGAAACAGGTTGTCCTGGGCCAGCCCGGAATAGTCGATGACGTCCTGAACCCGGTACTCGGTCTTGAGCATCTCGATAATATCGAAACGTCGCTCGCGTCGGCGGCTGGGCGAATGCATCGGATAGATCGCGACGTGGCCGCCTGCATGCGTCGAGAACCAGTTGTTCGGGAAAACCGAATCGGGGGTGTTGTGGCTGCCGTCGTCCTCGAACAGGTGCACCCGGACTCCGTGCGACTCCAATGTGGCTGCCGCTGCACTGACTTCGCGGTAGGCCGCACTGGCAAAATCGGTGTCCGGAAGTGCGTCGGGACGACACTGATAGGCGTTGTCGGGTGCCGTTTCCGGGTTTGGATGAAAGGTGTGCGGGCGGATCATCACGACGGCCGACGGGGCCTGCACGGAATAGGGGTTGCGCGGCGTATCCATTTGTCGTGTTGTCCTGGATTTCAGGCCGCGCGTTGCAGCTTGAGCCGTTGCCCGGGGGCAAGGGTGTGACGGAAGAGATCCTTGGGGTCGTCGAGGCTGGGCACGAGCTCGATATCGCATCCGATCTGGCGCTCGGAGGCGGCTGCGTGCACGTAGCAAAGGGTGGAAAAATCCTCGAGAGCAAAACCGACCGAGTCGAACAACGTGATCTCATCCTGATGGCGGCGCCCCGCTACCTGTTGCGTGATGGCTTGCCAGAGTTCGCCAACCGGATGCGTGTCTGGCAAGCGCTGAATTTCCCCTTCGATCCGCGTCTGCGGGGCATACTCGACGAGGATGTTCGCCTGCCGCAGGACGTCGGGGTGCAGTTCGGTCTTGCCCGGACAATCGCCGCCAACGGCATTGATGTGCATGCCCGGCTCCAGCATTTCCAGGGTGAGCAGGTTGGTATGTGTTTTCTCGGCGGTCAGTGTGGTGACGATGTCGGCACCGCGGACGGCTTCGGCGATCGAGTTGGCAGGCACGATGCGCAAGTTCGGCAGGTGCGCCAGATTGTGCATCAGTTTTCTGCTGGCGTTGGGGTCCCGGTCGTAGATGCGGATTTCGCGGATGCCGAACAGGCAATGAAAGGCAATCGCTTGAAATTCGCTCTGGGCGCCATTGCCGATCAGGGCCATGCGACTGGATTCGGGACGGGCTTGCAGGCGAGCAGCCAGAAGGGACGTGGCTGCCGTGCGCATGGCGGTGGCGACGGTCAGTTCGGAAAGCAGGACAGGGTAGCCGGTGGCGACGTCGGAGAGGACGCCGAAGGCCATGACGGTCGACAGGCCGACCAGCGCATTGTCAGGATGACCATTGACGTATTTGAACGCGTAGCGCCGGGCGTCGGCAACCGGCATCAGTTCGATGACCCCGAGCGGCGAGTGCGCGGCGAGGCGGGCGGTTTTGTCGAAGTTGTGCCAGCGGGCGAAGTCCTTGCCGATGGCCACGGAAAGGTCGTCGATGAAACGCGGCAGGCCGATATCGGCGACGAGGCGGGTCATGCTGGGAACATCGATGAAGCGGGTCATAGGGCATCCAGCGGGCGCGAAACTGATTCGCAATGCGTAAAATTCTCGCGAAGGATGGTGTCAATGTGAAGTATTCTCTTTGACACAAATTGCTTAAAAATGTACAAATAGATTATAGAAACTGACACTATGTACAAAAATGGATGATGTCGATCGTCAATTGATTGCCTTGCTGCGTGACGATGCCCGCATGCCGGTGGCGACTCTGGCCAAAAAACTGCGCGTGGCGCGGGCCACGGTCCAGAATCGTATGTCCCGCTTGCTGCAGGAGGGGGCCATCGTCGGATTTACGGTGCGTTTGCGGCCTGAAGCGGAAGCGCACCGCATCCGGGCGATCATGAGTATTGAAATCGAAGGTAACTACGGAGATGAGGTGCGTCGCGTGCTGCGCGGGATGCCCAACGTGGTTGCCTTGCATACCACCAACGGCCGCTGGGACATGATGGCCGAGTTACGCACCGACACCCTCGAATCTTTCGATAGCGTGCTGAACAAAATTCGTCAGGTTGACGGGGTCGCCAGTACTGAGACGAGCATCCTGCTCTCAACCTTGAAGTTGTGAGAGGGTTCGGGTTCAGCGAGGCGAACTGATCCAGCGCTGGAGGCGCTGCCACAGCGGGGGCCGGCGGTTGCAGCCGAAGGCTGTGCCAACCGCCTGGCAGAATCCGACATAACCGGCGCTGATGGGCGGCAACGGAATGCCGTGTTCGGCAAACCATGCGGTGAGCGTTGTCGCGTCAAGCGGGATGCCGCGCGCTCGACAGGCGTAGGCTAGCGCGAGTTCCTGTCCCCACCAGCCGGCGGCGCGGGGCTGCAGGCGGCGTACCATGGCGGCGGTTTGCGTTGGGGCTTCAGCCGCCGGAAAATTCGGCCAGATGTCGGCGTAAAGGTAGTCGATCGGGCGTCCTTCATTGTGCTCTGCGATGCGTGACGCGAAATCGTCGGCCAGGGCGTCGGCTTCGATCAGGCGCATCTTGTCCCGGCAAGGCCATGCCGGGAAATCTGTCGCTGCCTGCATCAGGGCGATGATGTCGGGAGAAACGTCAGCGACGATGACCTGGTCAACCTCGGGTTTCATGGCGGCCGCGTAGGCATACATTCCCATGCCGAGCCCGGCGACGACAACTGTGCCGCGCGCGCAATGCACGTGCCAGGCATGGCTCTCTTGTTCGAGCAGGCCCGTGCTCATCCAGACTTTGCCCGCCCGCGTGAGGACTGCGCGGCTTTCCATCGCCTGCGTGCCGAGGTAGCCGTCGCCGCGGCTCGGCAGGTGAATGCGGATACGCCAGTCACCGAGTTCGGATGGGTGGTAGGTCGGCAGCGGAAACAGACCAAAGCCGTAGGCGTCGAGCATGGCTTGGTGGTGGGGTAAGACGGGCATGGTGGGTGCGCTTGGGTCGCGCCGAAACGAGCTGTCGCTGCTTGCCATACGGCCCCGAGGCAACGGTGCCACGGGGCCGTTGGCGTTAGCGGCGTTCGAGCGCGTTGCGCATCAGGACAAAGAGGTCGGTATTGTGCATCAGCCCGCCGAGGCGCTCGGAACCCGGGCCGACGCCGACAGCGAACAAAGGCGACGCCGTGTGGGTCTGGCTGGCGAAGCCGATGCGCCAGTAAGGGCGCAGGACGAAGGCCAGGGAATGCAGTTGCGGGTAGGTGTAGTTGGCAGGATCGAGTTTGCGCAGGGTATCGTCGAGGACGGTCTGTACTTCAGTGTCGGTCAGCTCGACCCCCAATGCCTCGAGGACGGTGGTTTTGATCGTTGCGGCATCAGGCGTTTTGCCCCAACGCTTGGCGAGAAGTTCGAAAGACATCTTGGCGCGGGCCAGCGCGGCGCTGTCCATGCCGACGTAGTTCTTGCTCGTCTTGCTGTTGCCGATCAGCGCCATGCCGCCAGTTTCATGATCGGCGGTGACGATCACCAGCGTATCGGGCGTTTTCTCGGCGAAGGCGAGCGCACGGCCAACGGCCGCATCAAACGCCAGTGTGTCGTGGATCGTCGCCGGCGCATCGTTGCGGTGTGCGGCGTGGTCGATGCGTCCGCCCTCGATCATCGCAATGAAACCGTTCGGGTTGCGAGCGAGCAGGCGCAACGTGGTGTCGGTCATCTGCGCCAGACTCGGTTCCTTGGTCTGCGCACGATCGATTTCGTAGGCCATGCGCTCCATGTTGAACAGACCCAGGACGCGAGCCGAGGAAGCCGCTTGCAGTTCATCTGCCGTTTGCGCATAGGTGTACCCGGCCGCGCGAGCCTCGGCGATGAGATCGCGGCTGTCCTTGCGCTTGCCGCCGGCGCTACTCGGCAAGAAGAATTCACGGCTGCCGCCAAGCAGGACATCCACGCCAAAAGCGATCTGTTGCGCGGCAATCGAGGCCTGGTCGCTCCGGTTGCTGACATGCGCGGCAAAGGCTGCCGGGGTGGCGTCGGTGATCCCCGAGGTGGTGACAAGACCGGTCGACTTGCCTTGCTGGCGGGCGATTTCCATGAGCGTGGTGACCGGGGTTTTGCCATCGGCGGCCATGCTGATGGCGAGGGCGGTCATTTTCTGTCCAGTGGCGATCTGACCCGCTGCCGCTGCCGACTCGGTCACCAGCGCGTCGGCGGTGTCGTTGGTGACGAGCGCGAGGCAGCAGCGCCGTTGCATCAGTTTGGCGAGATGCAGATCCTGCCCGAGGTGGTGCTGGCTGTAGGTTCTTGCCGCGATGAAATGACTTTGGCCGAGGCCGTCACCGATAAGAACAATGACATTGCGAGCGGCCTGTGCCGCAGAAATGGAAAAGGTGGTGGCCAGAAGCAGGCCGGCCCAGCGGGCAGGGCGAGAAAGCATGACGTCTCCTTGGTTTCGTTATTGGAATGAACAACCGTGCCGGAGCAGGCTATGCCTGTGGGGTATCGTCGTCAAGGCCAAGACGCGGCTTGGTGTGCTGCGCGCTAGCCGAGCGTGGTATCGAGCACCATCATGATCGCGAAACCGATCATCAGGCCAAGTGTTGCGGGGGTTTGGTGCCCGTTGCGGTGGGTTTCGGGGATGACTTCGTGCGAGACGACGAAGATCATCGCGCCGGCCGCCAGCCCCAGCCCGGCCGGATAGGCAATGGCCAGCCCGCCGGACAGTCCCACGCCGATCAGTGCGCCGAGGGGTTCGAGCAGGCCGCTGGCTGCGGCGATCAGCACGGCTCGCCCGGCACCAAGGTTGACGTTGCGTAAGGCCAGGGCGACTGCCAGGCCTTCGGGGATGTCCTGCAGGGCAATGGCGACGGCGATCGGCAGGCCAACGGATAGATCGTTGTGTGCAAAACCGGAGCCGATGGCCATGCCTTCGGGCAGGTTGTGCAGGGCGACGGCAAAGACGAACAACCAGACCCGGCCACAGCGTTCGGCAAAGGGGCCGCAGGGGCCGGTGCTGTCGTGCTGGTGCGGGACGAAACGTTCGAGGCCGAGCATGAGCAGGACGCCGATCGACATCCCGGCAACAACAATGGCGGCACCGAGCGGCCGGCTGCCGAGGATATCCGCGCCGGCGTCGAGCCCTGGCAGGATGAGGGAGAAGGCGCTGGCGGCGAGCATCATGCCGGCGGCCATGCCCAGCAGGCTGTCTTCCAGTTTCTGCGGGATTTGGCGCAAGAACAGGGCGGGCAAGGCGCCGAGTGCCGTGGCCGCAAAGCCGGCGCCTCCGCCAAGCAGGGCATTTTTCAAGCCGGGGGCAGGTTCGCCGATGGCGATGTCGATCAGGGTCTGGATGAGCAGGACGGCCACGCCGGTCAGGGCAATGCCCAGGCCCAGTGCGGCCGGCAGGTGGCGCGTGGCATAGCTCGCGATTTCGGCCAGACGGGTGTGATTGGGCGTGCTCATGGAAGCTCCGGATGATCCTTTCAGCCGGGATGACGCAGATGGATGGCCAGCGAGAGGAGCGCACCCAGCCAGCCGAGCAGGGCACCGCCGGCCGTGAGCAGGCCAACGCCGAGCGGAGAGAGTCCGCGCAGGGTGAAGTTCCCGCCGTAGAGCGCGGCCAGTTCGGCGACCGGGGGGGACAGCAGGTGAAGGCCGACGGCAAGGAGCGCGGCCGCGAACAGGCCGCCAAGCGCGCCTTGCAGGGTGCCGAAATAGAGATAGGGGCGGCGGACGAAGGCGTCGGTGGCGCCGATCAGGCGGGCTACCTCGATTTCAGTGGCATGGGCCAGGATCTGCAGGCGGATGGTATTGAAGGTGCTGGCAACGAGCGCACCGGCAAACAGACCGGCAAGCAGGCTGACCGAGAGTTTGCCGAAACGCAGGAAGGCATCAAGGCGGCGGACCCAGGCCGAATCGAGTTGGACATGGGCTACCTTGGGCAGGGTGCGCAACTGGGCGGCGAGGGTGTCCATGGCCTCGGGCGAGGTGTCGGTCGGTTCGATTACATAGGCATCGGGCAAGGGATTTTTCGGCAGGCTGGCAACGATGTCGCTCATGCCTGCGCTTGTCTGCAGGCGTTTCAAGGCTTCGTCTCGCGGAACAAAACGCCAGTTGCCCGGCTTGAGGTCGCGCAACCGGGTATCAATCTCGGTGGCGTCCTTGCGGGTGGCATCGAGTTGCAGGAAAACGCTGATCTGGGGGGCTCCTGTGGAACTGCCCAGCAGTTCGCGCAGGTTGTCCAGCGCCACGTAGCCAGCACTCGGCAGGGCCAGTGCGACGCCGATCACCAGAAGCGCAAGCAAGGTGTTGAGGGGGGCCACGACAAGCCGACGGCCGGCGTCGCGCAGCGCGTTGGCATGTTGGGTCAGGTAGCTCTTCATGGCGTCAGTCCGGGCACAGGCGGCCGTGTTCGAGGCGCAGGATGCGCGGCGAGAGATGCGCAATCCATTGCGGGTCGTGGGTGGCGATGACGACGGTGACCCCCACCTGATGGAATGGCTCGAAAATATTCAGGATGTCGGCGGCGGTGGCGCGATCGAGATTGGCCGTTGGCTCATCGGCGAGCAGGACGGACGGTCGGTTGACCACGGCCCGGGCGATGGCCAGGCGCTGTTGTTCCCCGCCGGAGAGGGCGATCGGCTGGGCTTTCTCGCGCGCCAGCAAGCCGACCTTGTCGAGCGCGGCGCGCGCCCGGCGCTGTGCTTCGCGATGCGGCAGGCCGACGATGGACAGTGGCAGGAGGACGTGGTCGAGCACGCTGCGGTCAAAGAGCAACTTCTGATCCTGGAAGATCAGACCGAAGTGGCGACGCAGGAAGGGAATGGCACCGCGGCGTAGCGCCGCCAGATTCTGTCCGCCGACGACGATGCTGCCCGACGTCGGGCGCTCGATCGCGGCGAGCAAACGGAAAAGCGTCGACTTTCCGGCGCCGGAGTGGCCGGTAAAAAAAACCAGTTCGCCGGCGGTGATCTCGAAGCTGACCCCACGCAGGGCTTCGAGCCCTTCCGGGTAGCGCTTGGTGACGGTACTGGCGGAGATCATGGCGAGGGGGCAGGAGAAAGAAGGGTTAACCACAGCGAGCACAACGTAAAAACGCGTAAAAGCGAGGTTTTCATTTTTGGTTCTCGTCGTGTTCGTTGCGCCTGTTGTGGTGAACGCTTTTTATTCAAACAAGGCATCGACGAAGTCGCGCGCGACAAAGGGGCGCAGGTCGTCGATGCCTTCGCCGATGCCGATGAAGCGGATCGGTTTGGGGCACTGGCGGGCGATGGCCGCGATGACGCCGCCTTTGGCCGTGCCGTCGAGCTTGGTGACGATCAATCCGGTCAGCGCAATGGACTTGTCGAAGGACTGGACCTGGGCGAGCGCGTTTTGGCCGAAGTTGGCATCGAGGACGAGCAGTGATTCGTGCGGGGCGGTTGGATCGGCCTTCTGGATCACCCGGCGGACCTTGGCGATTTCTTCCATCACGTGCAGTTGGGTGGGCAGGCGGCCAGCGGTGTCGGCAAGCACCACGTCAATCCCGCGTGCCCGCGCCGCCGAGATGGCGTCGAAAATGACCGCCGCCGGGTCGCCCGACTCCTGCGAAATGACCGTGACGTTGTTGCGCTCCCCCCAGGTTTGCAGCTGTTCGCGGGCCGCAGCTCGGAAGGTGTCGCCGGCCGCGAGCAGCACCGATTTGCCCTGGGACTGGAAATATTTGGCCAGCTTGCCGATCGACGTGGTTTTACCCGCGCCGTTAACCCCCGCGATCATGATGACGAAGGGCTTGTTCGAGGTGATGTCAAGCGGCACTTCAAGCGGCAGCAGCAGTTCGAGCAATGCCTCGGCCAGCGCTTGCTGGATGGCTTCCGGGGTTTCGAGTTTGTCCCGTTTGGCGCGCGCCTTGAGCGCGTCGAGCAGGTAGGTCGTCGCATCGAGTCCGACATCGCTCGTGAGGAGGAGGGTTTCCAGGTCCTCGATAAGCTCGTCGTCGACCTTGCCGCGCGCGAAGAGGGATTTGAGCTTGCCGCCGAACTGGGCTCGCGTGCGCGATAGCCCGGCCAGCAGGCGATCTCTCCAGGATTGACCGGCGGGCGTGGCGTCCGTGGCGGTTTCGGACGATGAGGCGGACTTCTTGAGGAAACCAAACATGGAGTGACGTGTCTTTCGGGGTAAGGTGGTGCGGCCGGATGGTAAGATTGGCCGTTCCGAGATGTGTTACCAGAATTTTAACAGAAGCGATCTGCCCCCATGCGCTACTCCCGCCTGATCCCTCTCATCGCTGTTGCCTCCCTTGCCCTTGCCCTTGCGCCGGCGGCGCAGGCCAATCCTTACGAGGCGACCTTGGCGAACGGTTTTCGCGTTATCGTCAAGGAAGACCGGCGCGCGCCGACGGTCGTGCATATGGTCTGGTACCGGGCCGGCAGCATGGACGAAAAAAACGGCACGACCGGTGTGGCCCACCTCCTTGAACACATGATGTTCAAAGGGACACCGACGACCGGAAAAGGCGAGTTCAGCCGCCTTGTGGCCGCTGCCGGCGGGCGAGACAACGCGTTCACCAGCCGTGATTACACGGCCTATTTCCAGCAGGTGCCGAGCGCAAGACTGGGCCAGATGATGCAGCTCGAAGCCGACCGCATGCGCCATCTGACGCTTTCTGCTGATGAGTTTGCCCAGGAGATCAAGGTGGTTCGCGAAGAGCGGCGACTTCGGACGGACGACCAGCCCACGGCCAAGTTGTTTGAACAGATGTCGGCCGTGGCGTTTCAGGCGCATCCCTACCGCGTGCCGGTGATCGGCTGGATGGACGATCTCGAGAACATGACCGTGAAGGATGCGCGCGACTGGTATCAGCAGTGGTATGTTCCGAATAATGCTTACCTTGTCGTGGTCGGCGACGTTGACCACCGTGCCGTTTTCCAACTCGCCGAGCGTCACTACGGCAAACTCAAGGCGCGCGCCTTGCCTGAGCGCAAGCCGCAAATCGAGCCGGAACAGACGGGTGTTCGTCGCCTGACGGTCAAGGCGCCGGCCGAGTTGCCGGTGATTCTGCTGGCTTTCAAGGCCCCAACGCTGCGCGATGTCGAACGCGATAGCGATCCCTATGCGCTGGAAATGCTGGCCGCCATTCTGGATGGCCATGAGGGGGCACGGTTCTCCAAGAACCTTGTGCGTACCCAGCGGCTCGTCGTTTCGGCGGGCGCTGGCTATGACGCCACGGCGCGCGGGCCGGCCCTGTTTTATATCAGTGCTTCGCCCAGCCGCGGGCGCAGCGTGGCTGAGTTGGAGGCCGCCCTGCGTGCCGAAATCTCGCGCATTGCCGAGGCCGGCGTGACCGACGAAGAACTGGCGCGGGCCAAGGCGCAGTTGGTCGCCGGCCAGATCTACAAACTCGATTCGATGTTCGCCCAGGCGATGGAAATCGGTCAGCTCGAATCGGCGGGTATTCCGTATGGGAAAAACAAGCGAATGATCGAGAAGCTGCAGCAGGTCAGCGCCGAGCAGGTGCGGGCCGTTGCAGCCCGCTATTTTAGCGATGACGGCATGACCGTCGGTGTCCTCGATCCGCAACCCTTGCCCGACGGGCCGCGCAAGCCGCAGGCGCCGCTTGGGCGCCATTGAGAGGTTTTCGATGAAGCTGTCGACCCAGTTCCAATTATTCGTCGCCGGGGTATTGCTGCTCGGCGGTATTGCCGTCCCTGCGGTACAGGCTGCGCCACCCATCCAGCACTGGCAAACCCCGGCGGGCGCGCGTGTCTATTTTGTCGAGAGCCGGGCCTTGCCGATCATCGATGTTCAGGTCGATTTTGCCGCGGGCAGTTCCTACGATCCGGCCGGTAAGGCAGGGCTGGCATCGCTCACTCGCGGTGTCCTTGACTTGGGAGCCGGCAGCCTGGATGAGAGCGAGGTGGCCAGCCGTCTTGCCGATATCGGCGCCAAAATGGGGGGCGGCGCCGACCTTGATCGTGCATCGGTCAGCCTGCGCACCCTGTCAGCAGACGACAAGCGTGAGCCCGCGCTGGAGATCATGCGCAATGTGCTGCAAGCGCCGCGTTTCGCTCAGGACATCATTGAGCGCGAAGTCGCGCGCCGGGTTGCCGGGCTGAAGGATGCCCTGACCCGTCCCGATACGCTCGCCGTACGTGCCTTCTGGGGGGCGCTCTATCCCGATCATCCCTACGGTCTCCAGGCGACCCCGGAATCCCTCACCAGCCTCAATCGGAGCGATGTTCAGGCCTTTCATACCGAGCATTACCGGGCGGGGCGCGCGAGTGTGACCCTGGTGGGCGACCTCTCGCGGGCGCAAGCCGAGGCGCTGGCTGTCCGCCTGCTTGACGGTTTGCCGTCGGGGCCTGGACCGGCAGCCCCGAGCGCGCCTCTGGGCGGACAAGGGGGAGAAACGCGCATTGAGCATCCGTCCGCGCAGGCGCATGTCTATTTTGGCTTGCCGGCGATCCGGCGCGGCGACCCCGATTTTTTCCCACTTGTCGTCGGAAACTATTCGCTGGGCGGCGGTGGCTTCGTATCGCGATTGATGCAGGAAGTGCGGGAGAAGCGCGGCTTTGCCTACAGCGTCTATAGCCGGTTTTCCCCAATGGCTCAGCCCGGGCCCTTCCAGGTGGCCTTGCAGACCAAGAAGGCACAGGCCGACGAGGCGCTCGGCGTGGCGCGTGACGTGCTTGTGCGGTTTGTCGCCGAGGGGCCAAGTGCCGCTGAGTTGAAGGCGGCCAAGCAAAACCTGGTTGGCGGTTTTCCCTTGAACCTTGACAGTAATCGTAAAATTCTCGACAACGTCGCCCTGATCGGGTTTTATGGCTTGCCGCTGGACTATCTTGATCGCTATGCTGAAAACGTCGAGCGGGTCACGGCGGAAGATGTCAAGGCGGCGTTCGCGCGGCATGTCGATCCGCTGCGCTTGCGCACCGTTGTCGTTGGTGGCGAAACCGCAGCGACAGCGCCTTAAGGATTTTTCTGGCCGTCCCCGGACGGCCTGGCATATTCATGAATACGGTACGAATCATCGGCGGGGCTTGGAAGCGTCGCCAGTTACGCTTTCCCGATGCCCTGGGTTTGCGCCCCACGCCCGACCGGGTGCGGGAAACCTTGTTTAACTGGCTGGGGCAGGATCTCTCTGGCCGTTGCTGCCTCGACCTCTTTGCTGGGAGCGGGGCGCTGGGCTTTGAAGCGGCCTCCAGAGGGGCGGCGCGGGTGGTCATGGTCGAGCAGTCTCCCGAGGTGGTGACTGCACTGGAAAACAACACCCGTTTACTGGCCGCTGGCGACCGGTTGCGGATAATTCGCGGCGATGCGGTAAAATCCGCCCCTTCCTTCGTTTCTCGCGAGGGCAAATTCGATGTGCTGTTCCTCGATCCTCCGTATCGTCAGGGCTGGCTTGAGCGGGTGGAGCCGCTGTTGCCGGAGTTGCTGGCCGACGATGGCGATCTGTACGTCGAGGCAGAGCACCCACTCGACGGGCTCGGAGACTGGCTGACCGTCCGCCAGGGCCGTGCCGGACAGGTTTATTATCATTTGATGCGCAAAGGCGAAACCCCATGACACTCAATAGGCGGGTGGCGATCTATGCTGGTACTTTCGATCCTCTGACCCGTGGGCACGAGGATATTGTTCGACGCGCGGTCGGGCTGTTCGACCACGTGATTGTGGCGATTGCCGAGAGTCGGGCGAAGAAACCGTTTTTTACCCTGGCCGAGCGCGCCGAAATGGCACGCGAAGCGCTGGCGCTCTATGAAAACGCGGAAGTGTGCAGCTTCGAAGGGCTGCTCATGGACTTCCTGCACGAGCGTGGCGCCAAGGTCATCCTGCGGGGGCTGCGCGCGGCGTCGGATTTTGAATACGAATTCCAGATGGCGGGCATGAACAGGAATCTGTTCCCCGAGGTCGAAACCATGTTTTTGACGCCCAGTGAACAGTACATGTTCATCTCGGCGACGATGGTTCGCGAGATCGCCAATTTTGGCGGCGACGTGAGCAAATTTGTGCACCCCGTCGTGGGCGAGCGGTTGCGTACTAAGGTGTTAGCGAAAAACTCTTGATCAGAAGGACAAAATAGCCATGGCTTTGATTATTACCGACGAATGCATCAACTGCGACGTGTGCGAACCGGAGTGCCCGAACGAAGCAATTTCGCAAGGCGCCGAGATTTATGAGATTGATCCGAACAAGTGTACCGAGTGCGTCGGGCATTACGACACGCCCCAGTGCGTCGAGGTTTGCCCGGTCGATTGCATTCCGAAGGATCCGGCGCGGGTTGAGAGCGAAGACCAGCTTTGGGCAAAATACACCCAGCTGACCGGCAACCCCCGCTCCTGATTCAAGGGCGCGGACGGCGGCTTAATCGGCCGGGCGTCGTCCGCGTCGCCCGCTGATGCTCTGCAGTGCCGTCTGGACGGTGCTGCCGGCTTGTTCCAGGGCATGCACCTGGGCCATCAGTTCGCGCTCGACCAGTTCCAGTTCGGTAATCCGTTCCTCAAGCGTATCCGTTGCCTGATGGATGCGCTTGATGCTTTCCAGGCGGCGTTTGAGCTGGATCTGGTGTTCGCGGACCTGGGTCTCCATCGGGGCCATGATTGCCTTGAGCCAGATTTCAGCATCGCGATTGGCGCGTTCGAAGGAGCGTTTGACCTGTGTGGCCACCTCCTCGAAAAACTTCTGGGTGACCCGTGTTTTTTCCTGGGTCATCAGCTTGAGCGCGGTGTTTAGGTGGGTGTCGCACCACTGTTCGAGGCGGTCGACGTCCTTGCGGTAGCGGATCAGCGAAAAACTGGTCGGCGTGCCGAGCTTGAGTCCGTGCTCGACGGAGAATTTCTTGTAGACCGCTTCCATCATGGTGAGAATTTCGACAACTTCGGCGTCGGCCTGCGCCATCTTGTCGCGCGCCTGGAGAAAATACTCGCGCATTGACTCCGACAGTGTCTTGGAAAACGTGGCGCTGTCCATCTTGGCGCGCGTGTTCGTGGTACGGGTGCGCAGTGCGTCGAGTGCCAGGTGGGCGAACAGCTTGTTGGTGAGTTGCGAGAAGATGCTGCGCACCGCGTAGTAACTCTGGAGGCCTGCCTCGAATTCTTCCTTTTCGATGCGCACCTTGCCCATCATGTATTCGACGACGCCTTTGTTCTTGCCGCGCAGTTCGCCAAGCTCGTCGAGCTGCTCGCGCAATCCGGCCAGGCGGGATTCGAGCAAGCCACGCATACGCATGTAGATGTCGGAAAATTCGGCGTCGGTGTTCTCGAACACGATCTCCTGCTTGGCCGGGATGAGCACGTTGGACAGCGCGTGTTCCAGGGTCGGCAGGCGGCGGCGTTCGAGGAGAGGCTGGTCGTCGTTGATCTTGGCGACCAGAGCTTTTTGCGCCGAGACGGGGAAAACCTGATTTGCCGGCAGGCCCAGGGTCTTGGCGCTCGATGCGGTCTGGCTGTCGATCTCGGCGTCGATTTCGGCCGTCGTCTTCAGCTCGTCCCACATGCTGTCGATTTTGTTGAGCACGACGAGGCGACCGCGCTTGCGCCGGCCGGGCAGGGCGATGTGTTCGTTCCAGACGGCGAGGTCGGACTGCGTGACTCCGGTGTCGGCGGCCAGAATGAACAGGACGGCGTGTGCTTCCGGGAGCAGGGCGAGCGTCAGTTCGGGTTCGGTGCCGATGGCATTGAGCCCCGGCGTGTCGAGGATGACCAGACCCTGCTTGAGGAGCGGGTGCGGGAAGTTGATCAGCGCATGGCGCCAGCGCGGAATCTCGACGAGCCCATCGTCGCCGATCGGCAGTTGCGCTTCGTCTTGCCCGGGGGCAAAGCCGAGGGTGTTGGCAACCTCCGGGGTGACGCGCTGGACGGCACTGACCGAGCGCAAGGCTTCCTGCATGCGCTCTGGCGAGGCGGTGTCGAGCGGGACGACCGTCCACGCGCCGGCAATCTTGCGGTATTCGGCGATGCTCGTGCTGGATTGGCGGGTCTCGATCGGGAGGAGTTCGATGGCCGGCGGGCGCTCTGGGTCATAGAGCAGCTCGGTCGGACACATGGTCGTGCGGCCGGCGGTCGAGGGCAGCATGCGGTTGCCGTAACTGGCAAAGAAAATGGCATTGATCAGCTCGGATTTGCCGCGCGAGAATTCGGCGACGAAGGCAACGTGCAGGCGGTCTTCCTGAAGCTTGTCGAGCAGGCGCGACAGACGCAGTTCAGTTTGGGCGTCGGACAACTCGTTATCGGCCAGGCAGGTGCGGAAAGCGTCCAGATGGTTTGCAAGCTGGGTGCGCCAGTGGCTGTAGGCGGCAAAGTGCTGGACGAGTGTCATGTCGGAATCCGGCGGATGGATTGGCGGTTACTCTAACACAAGCCGAGCCGCTTCAGCGCTGGCAGTGCGGGCAATGAAAGGTCGTTCTTCCGGCTTGCCGCAACATGGCAATGGAATGGCCGCAAACCGAGCAGGGCTGGTTATGGCGCCCATAGACGGCGCAGTTGAGCTGAAAGCTGCCGGCACCGCCGTCGCTATGCACGTAGTCGCGGACGGAACTGCCGCCGGCGGCAATCGCTTCGGCGAGGGTCGAGCGGA
>RRZU010754784.1_pt1 | contig 15904 bp, 18 predicted proteins | sample 2165561 | NCBI WGS metagenome assembly RRZU01 (sample SAMN10456909, study PRJNA506462) | wastewater metagenome | isolation source: wastewater sludge | place: USA: Moscow, Idaho
GGTACTCGAGGGACGTAGCGTGTTGAACGACATCAAGCACCGGAGGCCTGGGCGCTACGTGCTCGATGAGCGGCGCAGCGTGCTGCTCGTGATTGCAGAACCGGACTCCTCCGAGAAGATGCCCCGTCTGGTGACGGTCGTTCGTCCGGAGGCTAACGTTCGAGTCGTCGCCGGCTGACCGACGGGCTCAAACGTTGCCGACGCTTACTTTGCCTATAACGCGTCCTACTACCTGATGTTTGGCGTCATCTCGGGATTGACCGGCCAAGTCTTTGGCGGAGAGCTCAATCGGCTCAACTGAACTGTTCTCGCCGGCGAGCGTAAGTTCCAGGCCTTTCTTCTGGACACGACGGACAATGAACTGCCCAGCGGTCAGAAGCACATACACGCCGTTGGTTGTGATTGAGGTCACGCGCGGGTCATAGATTGCGATGTCACCTGGCCGGAAGGTAGGCGCCATGTCTTCGTTTGTCACGGTCAGCATCATGGTGCGACGAGGCAACTTCATGTGTCTGAGCGTCTCGGGAAGCATGTAAATCGCGAAACCATCCTCTGACGACGTGTCGTGCAGGGTAATGCAGTGGTACGAATCGTCAATCAGATCTGGGTGCGCGCTTCCGACGTCCAAGCCTCTTTTTGCGGATGGATTTACCAGCGCATCGACCGGTAGCTCGAGGAGCTTCCCCAACTTAAGGAGATCCAGCGCATCAGGCAGCGATCTCCCCCCCAGCCAACTGGCGACGATACTCGGATCGGTGTCGAGCATCGCAGCAAGCGCATTGATCTTGCCCACCTCCTCAGATGGGACCACCTGCCTATCGTCCAGAAGGGTTGTGAGGTTCCTGACGAAGTTGGACCGAAAGAGATCGGCCGCACTTTGCTTCTTTGCAGGACCGCGCACTAGGGAGATGGATCTACTTGCACTCATGTAATGGCTGCATTGTATTGCGCGAAAATATAACGAAGGTAATACAACGGCCGTATTGTAAGTCCAAGGCGTAGGTAAGTCCAAGAGATAGCGGCAAAAATCCGACCAGCAGTGGCTTTCAGAGTCGGCGGGGTCTCTGCCCTTAAGGAACTATAGTTGCCGTCTCACCCGGAAACAAGCCAATAGACCTCTCTTGCCCTGTCGAATGTAAAATATTGCGTACTATTCTGAAAGCCGCAATATAACGAACGGCATAGCCGCTCTGAAAAGTCACCAAAACACCTTTCCGGCCCGATTGATTAGGCTGGAACGAGAGGTGCTGGGTTTGGCTGTGGTTCATTTTCCCCAATTGCTATCGAGGACACGTCTGCAGGAGGTATGAGCTAGACGTATTGCATAGACGCATTACGAAGGTAATACGATGGCGCGAAATCATTACGTCGTGCCGCGGAGGCTTTTTAGCTGCTGTAGAAGGTTGAAACTTGGCTGAGCAAGCTGCGAGTCGTTGCGTCTACCCGGCCCAGGACAAGGACGCCAGGTTGTCTCCAGTCAGCGTCGAAACGCTGAGACTCGTTGTGAAAGATTTCTTCAATCGCATAGGTGAATGAATGAGTACTATGCGGTGTCGTGCGATCAAAGCGTACGCTGGCGCCGTCTGGCTGGATCGTCGCTTTGCGCACTGAGGTAGAAGTCGCTGTCCTGACGACATAGATCCCTCCGTCATCAAGCGATTGGGAGCCAAGATCCACGAGTAGTTCTTCACCTCTAGCGAACTGAGGATCAAGGCTTTCAGCCCAGTTTTGGATTATCGCGTAGCTGCGGCCGGCGGTGGGGCTTGAGGCCAGAAAGCGCATTCGGCCGAGCAGGCTGAAGTTGCTCGGAACTGCTTCAAAATCTGCCGATTTGAGTGCGTAGAGCGGGATTTCTGACCCGGCTGAGGTTAGAGATTCGACGCCAAACAACCAATCAAGCGTGGTGCCAAAATCCACAGCAATCTTCACAAGGATATGTGGGCTTGGTAGGGCCTGTGCATTGCACCAGCGGTGCGCTTGCTGGCGGGCGACGCCGTATTTCACCCCAAGGCTGCTATATCGTCCGGCGTTAACGCTCGCAAATCCTGCATTGTCCAGGAGGATGTTCAAGCGCGTGCTGAACATCCGGATGATTTGGGCCGTGCCGTCACTGTCGGCCGGAGCAATCTCACCTACGCGAATTTCGTTATTTGCTATGTCCGACATGTTGTTTATGAAAACCCTTTGGATACAGTAAGTTAATCCGCGTCATCAGGAGTGTGAAGAAGGGCTGCTTCCAAAAGGCTAACGGTCATTAAGCGGACGCCTAGGATTGTATTGGATGTGGCCTAGAAATCAAAAAATTTGTTGACGATCTATTGCGCTTTTGAATAGTATGCGCAACAGAACGACACGCGAGGGAGACATTGCGGCGTTCAATAACCTTTTGGGAAGGTTTAGTGATGGATGACTTGAAAGCGTTGAACTCCCGCATCCTCAATCAAATGGGGACTGCGAACGTTAACCTGCACGCTATTTTGGAGCTCGTGCCGGTTTGCCTGGGACGACTCAAGCCCGACGGAAGAGAACTGACAGACCTGCTCAGCAAACTGTCAGAGGCGACGCATGAGAACATGCTCGATGTCACCTCGATTAACCGAGAGTACCTGGGTTATGCGCGCCAAACCGCGAGAGACATCACCACGGGGTACTTCGACGGACTGGTCATCCTGAACATCGATCTCTGCCAAGCGCGGGCGCTTTCACGTCTGACCAACCAACAAATTGCCGAATTGTCACGCCGGTGGCCCGGTACCATCTTTGAAGTAAGCGCCAATTTCCATCGCTCGGTTCAGGAGCTACATGCAGCGGCGGTTCCCCACTACTCAGCGGCGATTCTCGCCGCAGCCGCTTGAGGTGATCCCATGTACCCCGGTTCACCGATACCCGAGTATGCGAAGTTTGAAGATCCCCTTTGGACAAGTCGTTTCCTGGATTTGGCCAACGCGATGGTCCTCATGGGCGGAAAGCCCAAACTGATTGCGCGTTACACCGGGCTGTCACAAAAAGCGATCGCCGAACGTTACAAACGGTTGACTGGTCAAGAAGCTCCTGCTGGACGACTTCAACAAACTCAGCCTAGACACTACGCAATACCGCACAACCGGGGTGGACTGGACTGGAACTTACAAGCGGCGACTTTTTCCAGCATTTACCTGAAGATTGAGAAAGCGCTCGACGAGCCCGCTAACCGAGGGTGGTTGCTGCTGACGGCCTACCAGGCATACTTCCGTCTGACCGATTCTTTGCAGCAAGCCCTTCCGAAACTCTCCAGAATTTCATTGAACAACGCGTATGACCTGATGACTCATCTGGGTTACGGTCAGGGACGCAAGTCAGCGCCGCTACGGATGAAGGATTGCGACGATTGCGGGGCGAGCTATCTGGTGATCACGGAATTGGAGTTTGATCATCAGCCGTGTCCGATGTGTGCAATTCAAAGGCGTTTCCAAATGCTGGTCGATAACGCTGAGAAAATCTGTTCGACACGCCAGTCGAAATCAGACGAGACCAAGACGGCCGCAGGCTAGTTCTTCCCCACAAAAGTTGTAATCCGCGTCCATTCCTACACCTAAGCCCACCTAAACAGCGGCATTTCCGTACTGCGTGATGAAAGTGCGATCGGGATAATCCCAAGCATGCTCACGCTTATAAAGCGCCTCTTGAGAGGCTCGTCAAAATCATCGGACCACGCCCTGGTGACACCGAACCAGCCGCCTCATCGTGGGGCTGGCTTAGACGTGTATCAGGGAGATGAAGAACCCGGCGATTACGCGATCACCAGATACCCTCCGTTCGACAAGGGCATACCAGTCATTGAGGTCGACAAGATTCTGCAGTCACAGCAGGAGCTGATCGATCGCATATACCGCACGGCCGGGGTGTCGAGAGCCGACTTCGAACGACTGTACAAGCCCCCAATCTGCAATCTGGCACGACACGTCCATCTGCTTCCAGCAACGAGTACCACCTATTTCCGAGGTACGGGCGGACTGTTTCGCATGAGCCTTGAGATTGCCCTGAATTCGCTTCAGTCGGCCAATGCTTCGGTATTTCCTGCGGGGGGCGGCGTAGAACGTCGCTTCTTCATTCAGCCAAAGTGGAATTTGGCAACCTTTCTGGCGGGCATGTGCTGCCAGAACTATCGCACGCTCAACTCGATGGCGGTCCTGACTCGGGACAATGCTCAATGGACGCCGTTGCTTGACTCCATTTACGACTGGGGGAAAAAGCTGAACGCCGAAGTCTATTTCGTCCGCTGGATGGAAGACGTGCAGGTGCATGGCGCGCAAGCTTCGTCGGCATACTCGATATCACAGGTCGTGCCGCATGACGTCCTTCAATATCTTGCCAGCGACAATAATCAGGTCGTGCCAGCGATGACTGCCGCGATTGCAGGTGTTGAAACCAATACCTCTGAGAATCCGATCGGACGTTTGGTAGCGCCGGTCATTACCCGCGTCATCGAAGACGATCTCAAGCGTTCAGCGACCAACTACGGTCACTTGGTTATCGGCGCCCACCTGGAGATGCATTTGGTCGACGCGATGCGACGACTGGTGCGCGGAGGTAAGTGGATCGCAAACAATCCGGCTTCTGGCGGCAGAGTCTGGCTCGGACAGGAAGGCGTGTTCGTCGATTGGCAGGTTGCCGCCGGCGATATAGCCAATCTTCTTGCCAAAGACTCATTCGCCGGCATTCCAAAGGATCCCGACACGCTCGCCGATCTCCTGGTCTCCGCCAATCTCTTGCAGCCTACTCCGCGTGGTGCTCGCTACTGGACAATCGTTACTCCCGGCGGATTGGAGGCCAAGGAGGGCATGGTTAAGTTGCGCGACGGCGCAGTGATCTTCCCGCAAGGCTACGACTTCGAACCATTCAAATCCGTCACTCTGACGCTGTCTGCCCCAATACCGGTTGCCCCGATCAAGAGCGTGAGTCCGGCAGCTTCGGTGCCGCAACCACCTATTCCGGAGGTGAAGTCCGCCCCATGCGAAGCAACTCCGTCCGATCCAAAGACACCTGCCGCCGAACCGGTGGCTCCTCCGGCCGCGCCTCCGGAGAAGCGGTCGGAATCACAACCGGGCGCGCCTCGGATCAATGAACTGAATGCTGCTGATTCCTCCCAAGCGGGAGCCGCCAAGCCAAGTGTTCAGGAAAGGAAAGAGCAAAGTAAACGGGACAAGCAACGCAACAAGCAGAAGGCAAGCCAGCCTCAGTCAGACGCGGATACCGCGACGGAATCGGAGCAAGTATCGGAACAAAAGCCCGCTGCAGCGGAAGGCGCCCCAGCGCTCGGCGCGGACGTCAGTCCGACGGCAGAGAAACTCCTTGCCTCTCTAAAACGCAGCAATGCGTGGCTTCTGAGCGAGGTCATGGCCGCATACCGGGAAGGCAAGCTGACCGGCCGGGTCGCGGCACTGCCTTACGGATTGGGGATCAGTAATGACGAGTTGAATGCTCACGGAATACCCGTCATGGAGTTGCTGGAAGAACTTGGTCTGAAGGCTTGGCTTTGGCAAGACAAAGTGCGTTCAAGCCGACGCATTCATTCGGTTGAGATCGATGGAGTCACGCACCGCATGGTGATCCTGAAACCAGACGTTGCAGCGGGTCTGGGTTTTGACATGACAGTTGAGGTATAGGCAATGTTACTTCGCCAGTTTGAGATGCCGTGGCGCACGGCTTATGAATCGTACTCGGCCGCCGTTTGGGCTTTGTGCATCGCGGGCCTAGCTTACGTCTGGTACACGACATCTGTTCCGGATCTGCCTTTCTACTATCTAGGGGCGATTGCCTGCTGCTTTCTTCTTTTCAACCTGATTCGCGCATGGGAGATTTGGCGCTTGAAATGGAGCCTGGGCGGCAAGGGAATCAGCTTCATCTCCGACGAGCAGCTCAAGCACAAGGTGACCGACAAGAAAGGGGAGGGTGGAACATCCCTCTGGTTCGGTAAGGGGTTTGACTGGACCCCGGTGCACACGCAACGAGTCTATGAGATCAAGCGCGCAGATCCGGAGGATTTCTATCCCCCGAAGATGATCATGTGGATGATCGAACAATGGACCGGGGAGAAGGTCGGCGCAAACACGGTCGAGTACATAGGAGCACCGTGGATTCACGGAGTGAACGGGTCGGAAGAGGACCTGTATGTCCCAATTCAAAATCTGATCGGTAACACACTGTTGATCGGAACTACCCGTTGCGGCAAGACTCGCTTTCTGGAGTTGATCGCCGAGATGGCGATCGAATTGGGATATACGGTGATCAGTATCGATCCGAAAGGTGACCAGCCCTACGAAACTTCGCTGAAGGCCGCCTGCAAGCAAGCAGGTCGAGAGAAGGACTTCGTCAGGTTCCATCTTGCCTTTCCGGGCCAGAGCGCTCGTATCGACCCGCTTAAGAACTACACAAACCCCAGTGACCTGGCATCGCGCATTGCAGCACTGATGCCTGGCGGTGACAAATCGTCGTCGTTTCGAGACTTCGCCTGGGGTGTTCTCAATGCGATCGTGATGGGGCAACTCGCCGTTGGGGAGAAACCATCACTCGTCGGGATTCGTTCCTACATCGACAACGGCGTAGCGGACTTGCTCATGCGCGTCACGCTCCAGTTCTTCGATCGGGCTCTTCCGCCGAACTGGGAGCCTGAAGTCGCCGCGTATGCGCGGACCCTTAAGCAAACGAAGGGCAAGAAGGGAATGGAAGAAGGGGAAATTCTGGTCCGACAGTCTTTGCACCTGCTGCTTGATTACTATCTCGATATGGTGGTTCCTCGCGGCCTGCGTGATGAGGCTGTCGAGGCATTGGCCACGATCTACAAGCATGACAGCGCGCACTATTCGAAGATGGTGGCGAACCTTGTGCCGATCCTGGGGATGCTCACGACAGGCGAACTCGGCTCACTCCTTTCCCCGAATCCGCGGGATGTTTCCGATACAAGGCCAATGACCGATCTGGCGTCGTTGATTCGCGCCAACAGCGTTGTCAGCATCGGCCTCGATTCTCTCGCGAACAAGACGATTTCGTCCGCAGTCGGGTCAATGCTGCTTTCGGACCTAACCTCTGTGGCCGCAGCGATTTACAACTACGGTGGCAATCACAAGATATTCCTTCTGGTTGACGAAGCCAGCGAGGTAGTCAATGACCCCTATGTGGCGATGCTCAACAAGAGCGCCGGCAGCGGATTCATCAACGTCGCCGCCATACAAACCATACCGGATCTTGCCGCACGATTTGAGTCGATGGACAAAGCGCGTCAGATGTTGGGTAACTTCAACAATCTGGTGGCAATGCGAATCAAGGACAGAGTGTCTCAAGACTTTGTCACAGAGACCTTTGGGCAGACTTACGTGTATACGCAGCAAAAGATCCACGCAACCAGTTCTTCAACCGAGAAGACGATCACGCACTTTACCGGCTCGGTTCAGGAGCGCGTCACCGAGGCGCTCGAGGACGTGCTGCCCCCCGACGTTCTCGGACAACTGCCGAATTGGCAATACATCGCAGCGGTCAGTGGCGGAAGGCTGATCAAGGGTCGGTTGCCGATCATCAACCATCCAGGGCAATAGAGCGAATACGGAGTAACTAAGTGCGTGCCACCCTCAATCGCATACTGATCAATGCCAACCTGTCACGTAGTGCTCTCAAGGCATTTACTGATTGGCCGGCATTGGAACATGTCGCGGTGCAGTTCCTGCAGTTCGTTACACCGTGGTTGGTGGTAGGCAACGAAAGCTTGGCCGAAACCACCTTGCGCGAAGCTCTGCAGACTTACGAAGCGAACCTGGCATCAGGATACGAAGTCGGACACAGGCGGTTTATCGAGCGACTGGCCGAGAGTGCGAATATTCTTTCTTGCCTCCGTGTTTCCGTAAAGAACAGTCGCGAGCAATGGGCGGTTTGGAACTATGACGAACCGCTCATGGCCTATCTGGCGACTCACAAGAGGGTTGCCATTCAAATACGAGAACGGGAAACCCCTGTCGCGTCTGGACCGGTGATGATCAAGCTGTTGGCGTTCATCAGTTCCACGCAGGATCTGCAAATGGCAGAAATTAACATCCACGAACTCCTTGGAATGAAGGTGACGTCATGACCCGGCACGGATTTCTTTGGCTACTGGCCATTGTTCTGATCTTTCTTTTCGCTCCTTTGCTCAATAGTCAGAGCGACTACGATACGTGCGTGAAGGAAGAGTTGGATACCGCGACGGCCTGGTACAACGCTAGTTCGGTAAGGTCGATCGTCGACCGGACCAATGTGATGTACTCAACGATCCTTGTCAGGACTGGAATTGATCCGCTAATCAGGAAGCACTTTGTTAAGCCGCTGCCTTCAAAGGAAATTGCACCTGGCGTCACGTTGCCCAAGTACATTGCTCCTTATGCAGATCACATGATGGAGTACTGGGGCAACTTCCTTCAGAACTTCTGGATGTTTTTTTTCAGAATTGCTCATTCCCTCGCGTGGGTGATGTATCTAATGCCATTCCTTTTTGCTATCGTCTTCGACGGGGTGATGACAAGGAAGGCAAAGCTGGCTTCTTTCAAGTATACGTCGCCCACTGTTTACAACCTTTCGTGGCACATAATCATTGCAATCGTGGCTATGTCACTCGTCGCGTTCTCAGTGGTTACCCCTCTTTCAATCTTCTTCTACCCGGCCGCGATCACAGTCATCGGGGTGTTGGTTCGCCTAGTCATATCAAATATCCAACATTCTGCTTGATCGCTTCCATTTATACGTCTACCCCCCGTTTTTCGGCTGTATTTCTGCGTTGTAGAGAGGCTTGCCAACCGGCAAGATTCATCTCATGCACAACGCAACAAAAACCCTTCTCCTGATCTCTCTCTCGGCGGCCGCGTTGGTGGCGCCGGGAGTTGCGAGAGCCACTTGCTGGAATGCCGCGAGCGAAAGCTATGGCATCCCGGTGCAAGTTATCAAGGCTGTTGCGAAGACGGAAAGCGGGTTCAATGCGGAAGCGCTCAATGTCAATAAAGACGGATCTCATGATATCGGTGTCATGCAGATCAACTCTGTCTGGCTTCCCACGTTAGCGAAGCATGGAATCGATGAGGAAGCACTGAAAGACCCTTGCACCAATGTGAAGGTTGGCGCGTGGATTCTCGCGAACAACGCGAAACGGTTGGGTTGGAACTGGAATGCAATTGGCGCTTACAACGTAGGTTGCGCCAAGCTCTCAGCAGAAGAATGTGATCGTCGGCGTTCAAAGTACGCCTGGAAGATTCACGCCGCTCTCAATCAGGTAACTGATATTCAGTCTCCGGCTCCACAAAAGCCGATTCCGTCGTACGAACAGGCAACCAGCACGTCCAAGAAGATCGTGCGCGGCACTGAGGACAACATCGCGAGAAAGATCATGGTTGTTCGGATGGAGAACGCGCCGCAACCGATTCAGGTGGCAGCCGCGGATCTCGATCTCAATGCGAATGTCCGTGGTCTATCGGTAGGCGGGTTTCTCAACTATGAAGAGGCCGAAAGCGATGAATAAGAGTCTTTTGTGCGTGGCTGCTCTGATGCTAGGTGCGTGCGCTACATCGGACGCAGAGAAAGCCACAAGTGCCGGAGCGAACACCGCCCCCAGCAAGCTGGGGGTAGTGCAGGTCGGCACTCAGCAGAACGCGGAGCATGTGTTTTGCGATTCGGGCAATTGCCCACAACGCACGCCAAAGTATTTACCTCAACCTGCGGCAAAGCCGCAGGTGAAAGCTGAAGCTTCCAAGCCAGTGCAAACGCACTTCAAGGTGCATTTCCGTTGGGGCTGGAGCCAACTCGACAGTGAGGGCCGTAAGGAAGTCGAAGCGGTGGCTTCGTCCGGTGTCCTCAAGAATGCCAAGCGGGTAGAGATTGCAGGCCGCACCGATCCGACTGGTAGTCGCAAGTACAACGAGAAACTGGCCATTCGCCGGGCTGAGACTGTAAAGGCAGCTCTGGTACTGGCTGGCGTTCCCGCTGAGGGCATTACAGCGGTGGCTCAGGCCCCTTGCTGTGATGGGGACTTGAACGCTGCTCCGGCGGCAATGCGCGAACTTAGGCGCACAGACATCGATATTACGATCACGACCAAATGACTACACAGACCAGTGGAAATTTCGAGCACGGCTACAAGGCTGTACTCGTGAGAGAAGAGACCAAGGTTCAATTGCGCGACATGCGCACATCTCTTCCCGACAGAGACCTATTCCAGGAGCGTCGATTGGCGACTGCCGCAATTGAGTTGGCTATTGAAGACGCAAATGCCGACCAAAAGGCGCGCGATCGTCTTCTGGGGAGAGCACGAGAAGTGGTTGTGCGTGATCTGAACATCAGCAGTACAAGTGCATAGATTTAGAAGATCCTGAGACGACGAGACGACGAGACAAAATTCTTTCAATTTTTCTTTTCGCCAAGGACAACAAATGAAACTGCTTTCCAAGATGATGAACCGTGCTGGTATCGCAACTTCCGCTCTGGTGCTCGCCGCCCCGGCTATCGCCGGCACGACCGGTACGGAATTTACCGCCCTGTATAACATGGTCAAGGGCTGGTCTGAAGGTTACCTCGGTCGCACGCTGGCCATCGCCGCGTTCCTGGTTGGGGCCATCGTCGGTTTTGCAAAATCGACTGCAATGCCTGCGCTAGTTGGCATTATCTTCGCCGTCTGCTTCGCAATCGGCCCGGGCATCATTGACGGTATCGCGTCCGCTCTGATCTAACCGTCAGATCGCAATAAAGAATCGCCATGGACGAAATCGAACACAAGTACGTCATTCCGCATCGACTGGATGACCCTCCCAAGTTCTTGTGGTGGGATTTCGATGTGGCGATTCTTTTCATGGGGTGTGTCGTCATAGGAATCATGACGAATCAGACCCTGACTTTCTCTGGGCTCGGTGTTGTTGTTGCAATGTCATACCAGAAGGTCAAAGCCGGAAGAAGTAGAGCGTTTGGACTTCACGTCCTTTATTGGTTTCTACCCGTCGGCTTCGGATTTCGAATCACTCCACCATCAGCTGTGCGCGAATTCATTGGGTGAATCGCGATAACTACGAGACGACGAGACGGACATCATGCTTCTGAAAAAACTAATCGCCGATGTGGAAGCCCGGGGCGGAGTATCCAAGGCTTTCCAAATGATCTTGGGAGCATCATTGCTCACCAACGTCTTTATGGCGGGGGCGTTCGCCACCATGGACCGCACAGTTCGGACCATCCTCACGCCACCAGAGATCAACAAGACATTTTGGGTCGATGGACGAACCCTCGGCCCTGAGTACCTCGAGCAAATGGGGTCGTGGGTGATTGGACAGTACGCAACTGTTTCGCCGTCTTCGATCGACTTTCAATCAAACACAATCCTCAAACTGGTCCACCCGTCAGTTCATGGAGAACTGGCCATTCGTTTCAAGATGGGCGCCAATCGGCTGAAGGCCGAGAATATGAGCAAGATCTTTATCCCGCGAGAGGTCCGCATCAGCGAGCAGGGTAAAGCGGTGGCCCTTATCGGAAGCCAAAGTACTTGGATTGCCGACAAGCGTGTTCCTGGTGATGAGATGAAAGCGTTTCTGGTGGCATTCGACTACGACGGAAGCCGCGTATTCATCAAGGAATTGCGCGAAACAAGCCTGACTCGGCCGTTCGATCCGCCAAACGCGCAAAAGGTTGCCGAAGCTGAAGCTGCGGTAGCTGAGGCAACGCCGGTGGCTCAGGATGTTCCGCAATCCGTCGAAGCCGCGCCCGTCCAGAATGCCGCAAGCCCGGCGACGGCGCCGGCCGCTGGGTTGCCTCCCGCTCCGCAAGCAACCAATCCATCTGTCCAGAATGATCTTCAGTCGGGCGTAGCTCCGACCAACTCCACATCCCGCTAAAGGACCCGGCATGGCCAAGTCATTGTCACTGGCGGCGGTACTCGCTGTCGCCTCGCTTAACGCTTACGCTCTTCAAACCGTTGAGCCGGCGGAAGGGCACAACTCCTTCGTGAAGATTTCCGCAAAGGAAACCACCCGTATCGCAATTGAAGGCGGGAAGATCCGCTCACTGATCGGCACCGATGGCGAATTGACCGTCGAGAAGGATGAAGAGCGCGGTCAAATCTTCGTTCGGCCGGTGGTACTCAATAAGCCGATCAACGTCAGGCTTATAGCGGCCAGCGGTGCGACGTACAACCTGGTCATGCAAGCGGTGGATATTCCTCAAGAGGACGTGATTGTGCGTGAGCCGTTCTCTGCGCGCTCGGCGACCACGGGCGCCGGCGCAAACAAGAAGGGCGCGAGCGGAGGGATGGCCAAGGTCGTACGAAATCTGGTTGCCTCTATGGCTCTGGAGGAACCACCGAACTCCGCTGATGTACGCACGACAAATCAGGAGTTCGCCCTATGGGAAAACACACGGTTCGTAATGACTGCCGTCTACACCGAACGAGAGCTCGTCGGTGAAAAGTACCTCCTGACCAATACCGGAAAGACCCCCATTCGCCTCGTCGAACAGGAACTCTATCGGAAGGGTGTTGTTGCTGTCGCAATTGAAAACATGCAACTGGAAGCGGGACAGGCCACCAATATCTATGTAGTGAGGAGCAACTAAATGGCGGGCCTCAAAGGGAAGATGTCGGCGATGTCTCCCGTTCGCCGCAAGCAGATGGCCATTCTTTGTGGACTGGTCCTTGTCGTCGGTGGCATCGCATTCGGGGCTGCGATACTCGGATCCCCGAAGAAACTCCCGCCACCGAAGGCGCCGGAGTCGACTCGTAAGGCGTTTGGCGCCCAGGGTGAGCAGGTGAACTCCGCCGATGTGTGGCGGACTCAGGAAGGGGCACGGCTGACGCAACTGCAGCAACAACTTGCTGAGATGCAATTGAAGATGGCCGCTCGCGAGAAGCAGGATAGCGACGAGAAGAAACGAGAGGAGGCGGCTGCGGCAAAGAAGGCTGAGGAGGAGAAGGTTGCGCGCGAGAAAGAGCGCGAGGAGGCCGAGCGTAAAGCACGTGCCGCTCCCCCTTCGGCAGGCCTGCCAGCTCAAACAGGCGCGCTAGGTACGCCCGGAAACCCTGACTTCGGCGGGCAACAGCCGGAAGTGATCAAGGGCATTCTTCGAGTCGAGTTGGGATCAGGTAGCGCCCAAGCCAACAAGTCAGGCAAAGCACCGTCTGGCGCCGGGAAGCCCGGAGCCGCAAATCCGTCGAGCGCAGCGTCTGAAAACACTACCGGGACAGAGAACGCGGAAACCTACATTCCAGCCGGCACCTTCATGCGGGGTGTTCTACTCGCTGGCCTCGATGCTCCCACGGGAGGGCAAGCGCAGCAGAACCCCCATCCAGTGATCATCGAAGTGATGGACATGGCTTCCCTGCCGAACCGGTTCAAAGCCGACTACAAAAACTGTCGTTTTACAGCGAACGGGGCAGGCGATCTGTCCAGTGAGCGAGCGTATATCCGCCTCGACCGCCTGAGTTGCATATCCGAAGACGGCGGCGCTCTGGATATTGGTGTGAAGGGATACATCGCTGATCAGACCGGTAAGGCCGGCGTTCGCGGACGACTCGTCTCAAAGCAGGGTCAGGTGTTGGCTAACGCTCTGGTTGCGGGTGTCGCCTCTGGCATCGGGACAGCCTTCGCGCAGAGTTCGACGACAACGTCAACTTCCGCTTTGGGTTCCACTCAGACGATTAAAGACGGTGAGCAGCTTCAGGCCGGGATCGGAACGGGCGTCGGAAATGCCTTACAGCAACTATCCAAGTATTACATCTCCCTCGCCGAGAAAATGTTCCCAATCATCGAAATTGACGCCGGACAGCCGGTTGACATCGTCATTACAAAGGGCGTTTCGGTAGCTCGAAAGTAAATGAAAAATGACGCCCATCAGTGCGCAAGAATAGTTCGGTAACTACGCAATCAACATAAGGATATTGAAATGAAGACGACGAGACTGATTTCCACGATTCTGGCAACCGCTTTCATCTGCGGTTCCGCAATGGCACAAGACGCGCTGAAAGAGACGGCGATTCTGGCCAATCTAAAGCAGAAATATCCGAGTACGGTTATCAAGTCGGTGACCGCAACGCATCTGCCAGGAATCTACGAAGTCGTGATGGGGAAGAACGTGGCCTACGTTGAAGAGTCAGGCCGGTACTTTCTGTTCGGGCATCTATTCGATATGCAGACGCAGACCGACATGACCGAGGGAAAGGTTTTGCCCGAGAAGTCAGCAGCAGCAGCGAACAAAATCGATTTCTCGAAACTGCCCTTTGGCGACGCCGTGGTTACGGTACGCGGCGACGGTAGCCGGAAGGTAGCGATCTTCTCAGATCCGGACTGCCCCTACTGCAAGCAGTTGGAGAACAACATGGCGAACGTGACCAACGTCACGATTTACACCTTCATGTTCCCGATCGATCAACTGCATCCCGAGGCGAAAGCGAAAACAGTGGGCGTCTGGTGTTCGGCCGACCGCGCGAAGGCGTGGGAGAACCTGATGCGCAAGGGAGAAGTCCCCAGCGGGAATTGCGACAACCCGATCGAGCGCAATGTCGCGCTCGCGGAGAAGTTGGGGATTAACGGGACCCCGACGGTGATCGTGGCTGACGGATCGGTTATCCCTGGAGCCCCGACCGCAGCGAAGCTCGAAAAGATGCTTGCTGCCGCGCCAGCCAAGGTGGCCACGAAATGAGACGCCTCCTTCCTATTGCCACTGTTGCGGCTGCCAGCCTGGTTGTTGGCTGCAGCAGCCTAAGCGGCCTTGACGCTTCGTCGGGGTTTAGCTGCAAGGCGGCTCCGGGCGTGACCTGTCAGTCGATCAGCGGTGTTCATCAGAACGCGAGTGCAGGAAACTTGCCCTTCCAGCGTGCAGGGGACGCCGCTAACGAAGCCTCCGGCGGAAAAGACGGTAGCGCGACCACCGATAAAGCAAAGGGTGACTCAGGCGATGGCAAGAGTCCGGTATATGGCGCAACCGGGACGAGCAGCAAAGTCTCGCCGCGCGACATGGAAGCCGCGAGTTCCGGCATGCCGGTACGGCAGCCGCCGCTGGTCTTGCGGGTCTGGATGGCCCCATATGAAGACGAAGGCGGCGACCTCTACGATCAGTCGTACTTCTACACGATGGTGCACTCCGGCCGCTGGATGATCGAAGCGAACAAGACGACGATCAGCAATCAATACCGACCGATCTATCCGCTTACGCGTCCGACTCAAGCTGCGACGGAAAACGAGCCTGCCCCGAAGGAAGCGCAACCGCTTATTCAGAAGGGTGAGTACGACCGGCTGGTCGAAAAACCCGAAGTGAAATAGGCGTTCGACACCATGGGCGCGATCAAGAGTTTCTTCAAAAACATCTTTCGGGCGGATGACGACGACGGCTACACTCCGTCGCCGATTACGAACCCGACACGAGAAGCCGGCTACACAAAGTTTGCCGACCTTCTGCCTTATCTCGCCTGGATTCCTGAACGCCGACTGTTCGTTCTGGAAGGCGACGTTCCGCAGAAGGTTGATGGAATCGGGTTTTGTATCGAGATGGCGCCGCAAACCGGGGCGACCCCCGATATGGCTGACCTCTTGACCACGATCTTCACCTACTTGCCGGAAGGCTCCGGGGTGCAGTGGAGTCTGATTGCGACGCCTTTGATTGACCGCTTCCTGGACAACTACGTCGGGGCGCGTTTGGACCCGGCCAAAGCCACTACCCAGGTAGAACGTGAACGGCGTGAGCTATTCCGTGCTCTGGCCGAACGTCAGGCAGAACACTTCCGCAAGGGTTCTACCAACCCGATCGTTCCGAATCAGCCCTATTTGCTGCGCGACTTCCGGATCGTCATGAGCGTCGTTATCCCTGCGACCTCATACGACGACGAAGACTTCTTGCAGGAGATCGTTTCGATACGCGAAACCTGTGCGACGGCGCTGAA
>RRZU011010453.1_pt1 | contig 15904 bp, 11 predicted proteins | sample 2165561 | NCBI WGS metagenome assembly RRZU01 (sample SAMN10456909, study PRJNA506462) | wastewater metagenome | isolation source: wastewater sludge | place: USA: Moscow, Idaho
ATAAATAAAGGGTTTTAAATTTTCACAACTCTTCAAAATTTACCCTTTAAGAAAATCTTTTTGTCACAAGAAATGACACATCAAATCCACTTTTTGACACTCAAATTTTACATATCTTTTTAGAGCTATCTTTGGCTATCTTTTTTATCTTCTTATTTTTATTTACTATAAAATAGAGTTATCTTGGTTATCTGACTTATCTTAATGAATTTTGATAATAAAATTCTAGAAAAACATATACTTTTTTCTAGAAAAATATTTTGTATAAATAGCTATTAAACCCCATAAAATGAACTTGTATCTAGTACAAAAGTTTAATAGGGGGTATTTATTTTTTCCAAAATATGAATACCTATAAAGATATTTATAAAAGGAAGAAAACAATGAACGATATAAATCCAACAACAGGCTTACCGATGTCAGGTGGAGGAATAGATGCACGAGGTACACCTTATGGAAGTAGCTCAAATAGTTTTGATGATGGAGTAAGTGAATCAAGTGGCAGTGGTTTCAATAATATTGCTAACTACTGGAGCTGGAAAGTTGATGTAGTGCTAATGCTGATTGTAATTGGTGTAAATGTTTATTTTTGGATATAGATAGCAAAATTATTCATTACTATTCATCTATAAAACTTACACTTAGCCAAATTTGAGTAAAATAAATGATATTTTATTCAAGGTGCTAATCATGGAAGACAAATGGCTTACTGTCAACGAAATATGCGAATACCTGCACACTACAAGAGATACAGTTTATAAATGGATCGAACAAAAGCAAATGCCTGCAAATAAAGTGGGTAGAAAATGGCTTTTCAGAAAAGATGAAGTTGATGCTTGGGTAAAAAGCGGTAAAGCTGCGGATGAGAAGTAAACTATATTTTAAAAAATCAATTATTAGGAAATGAAAAATATGCCAAATGAAGTTGATATCATCGAAGATGATATTCTTAAAAAGTACCCCAAAGTTTTAGATACTCTTTTATTTGATCACACAACGAAACAAAATATATTTTGGGCAACTAATAATTATGAACATCTTGGCGAAAACTATACATTTGCATCACAAATAAAAGCAGATTTAATTACAGGAGTAAACAGCAATATAATAATGCCAAGAGTGCTTAAAAATAAAGAACTTCAAAAAAGTAGAGTAAAAAACATGGCTGAAGTTTATACACCATCTTGGATTTGTAACGATCAATTAAATGGGATTGATCATCTTTGGTTTAAAAGAGAAAATGTTTTCAATCAAAGAGTAGTTACAGATAAAATCAAAGTATCTTGGATAACTAATCCAAATAAAATTGTTTTTCCAAAAGGCAAAACTTGGAAAGATTATATAAAAAGAACACAACTTGAAATTACATGTGGAGAAGCTCCATATATTGTAAGCAGATATGATACTACAACAGGAATATATATCCCCATAAAAGATAGAATAGGTATGTTGGATAGAAAACTAAGAATTGTAGATGAACATACAAAAACAAAAAAAAGTTGGCTAGAGTATGCTCAAAAGTCTTATAAAAGTATTTATGGCTATGAGTTTCAAGGGGATAGTTTATTATTAGCTAGAGAGTCACTACTTATTACATTTATTGAATATTATGTCCAAAAGTTTGGAGAAGAACCAGAGTTAAGCGAAATTCAAAAAATAGCTTATATCATCTCTTGGAATGTATGGCAAATGGATGGATTAAAAATGGTAATCCCAAAAAGTTGTACTTCAACAACGATAGAAGAGAAAAAAAATTTATTTGATAAAGCAACGAAAAAAATCATAAAATGCCAAGGATGTGAAACTAAAAATAAACATCAACACAATGGAATATATTGTTTAGTAATGAATTGGGATGCTTCAAAAGAGCCTAAGCCCCTTAGATTTGTGGATTTGTATCCCAAAAAGGATAATTGAGAAATGACAGAGATTAAAACAATAGATACAGAAGTTTTAGATGCTATTCTTGTTGGTAGAGTAGAACCACAAATTTACGCTTTTACAACCCAGACTATTCCAAATTATCTTAAAGTTGGTGATACTTACCGCCCACTTGAAGTGAGACTAAATGAATGGAGAAAGTACTTTCCAAATCTTGAAAAGAAGTTTGAAACTATTGCAAAAGTAGATGATGATACATTTTTTAGAGATTTTGCGGTTCATTATTTTTTAGAAAATGATAAACAAAAAACTAGACTAACTAGAGATAGCCTATCTAACATACCATATTTTTCTAATGAGTTTTTTAAAGATACTTCAGAAGATGATATCAATGAAGCGATTAACGATATAAAAGAAGTTTATAAAAACAACCAATCAAAATATCAATATTATAAATTTGATGAGAGTCATATCCCAATAAAATATACTTTTGAGAGGATAGAAACTTTTGAACCAAGACCAAATCAAAAAGAAACTATCAATAGATTTAAAAAAGCTTATAATGAAAAAAGAACTAACTTATTGATGTATGCTGTTATGAGATTTGGTAAATCTTTTACCTCAATGTGTTGTGCTGTTGAAATGAATGCTAATTTTGTGATGGTTGTTTCGGCAAAGGCAGATGTAAAAAATGAATGGAAAAAAACAGTTGAGAGTCATATAAAATTTGAAGGTTATAGTTTTTTAGATAGTAGTTCATTGTTGAAAAGTGAAACTATCATTTCTGATAAAATAGCTTCAAATGAAAAAATAGTTTTATTTCTTACTTTACAAGATTTGCAAGGCGATGAAATTAAAACAAAGCATAAGGAAATTTTTGAAAATCAAATAGATTTATTGCTGATCGACGAAACACATTTTGGTGCAAGAGCTATTGAGTATGGAAAAGTTTTAAAAAATAAAATTTTAGAACAAGAAGAAAAGGTATTAAATACACAAAATTCAAAAGAAACTACTTTAGACGAATTAGATTCTACGATCAAAACTTTAAATACAAAAGTTCGTATCCATCTTTCTGGTACACCATATAGAATTTTGATGAACAGTGAATTTACAAATGATGATATCATTGCTTTTTACCAATTTAGTGATATAGCACAAGATCAAGAAAAGTGGGATAATGAAAATCTAAATAAGGATGAGTCAAAAGAGTGGGATAATCCTTATTATGGTTTTCCAAAAATGATAAGATTTGCTTTTAATCCAAATAAGTCTTCTAAAAAAAGATTAGAAGATTTAAAAAATAGTGGCTTTACCTATGCTTTTTCAGAACTTTTTAGACCACTTTCGATTGTAAAAGACAAAGAAAATAATCTACATAAAAAATTTAAATATGAACAAGAGATTAAAGATTTACTACAAGTAATAGATGGCTCACAAAGTGATGATAATTTACTTAGTTTTTTAGATTATGACAAAATCAAAGATGGAAAAATGTGTCGTCACATAGTTTGTGTTTTACCTTATCGTGCTTCATGTGATGCGTTAGAGGAATTAATTAAAACGAGTAAGTTTAAAAATTTGAATTTTTATGAAATCATTAATATATCGGGTGTTGATAGTGATAAAGTTTACAAAGATACAGACTCAATTGTAAATAAAATCAAAGAGTATGAAATTCAAAATAAAAAAACAATTACACTCACAGTAAATAAAATGCTTACAGGTAGCACAGTGCCACAGTGGGATACAATGCTTTACTTTAAAGATACATCATCACCTCAAGAGTATGATCAAGCAATTTTTAGACTTCAAAACCAATATATAAAAACCTATAAAGAGCCAAATGGTGATGTCGTAAAATACAATATGAAACCTCAAACTTTATTGGTTGATTTTAATCCAAACCGAATGTTTCAAATACAAGAACAAAAGTCCCAAATATACAATGCAAATATAGAATCCAATGGAAATAGTAAACTTGAAGATAGGATTAGACAAGAGTTACAAATCTCTCCTATTATTGTTGTAAATAGCAATAAAATAGTTGAAATTATACCAACAGATATTTTAAATGAAGTGAGAAAATATTCAAGTAGCAGAAGTGTATTTGATGAAGCAACTACTATTGCTATTGATTTAGATTTATTAAAATATGAAGCTATTAAAGCAGAGATTGAAAAACAAGCTAAAATCGGATCAAAACAAGGGCTACAAATAGAAGCGGTCTCTGGTGATGGGGAAGATTTAGATATTGAAGATGAAAATGTAGATGAAAACTCTCAAAATAAACAAAAATCAAAAGATACCAAAAAAGATGATACGATAGATTATAAAGGGCAATTTGCTATGTACTATGCAAGAATCTTATTTTTTGCATTTTTAACAGATTCAAAAATTAAATCACTTGAAGAAATTATTACAGAAATTGAAAAATTAAGTGATAATCAAAGAATTGCAACAAATCTTAACTTGCATCTTTCAATACTTAAACCTTTTCAAAAACATATCAACCCATTTGTATTAAGTGAACTTGATTACAAAATACATAATATCAATTCTTTAGCAAATGATACAACTCTAACACCCACACAAAGGGCAAGTAATGCTATGAAAAAATTTAGTCGTCTAGGTGACTCTGAAATAGTTACACCAGAACTTGTAACAGATATGATTATGGATATTTTACCTGCAAAAAATATCAATGATAATACAAAATTTTTAGATATTGCATCTAAACAAGGAGAATTTGTCTATGCTGTTTATAAAAAATATGGTAAAGAAAAAGCAGATAATTTTTACTTAATCCCAACATCAAAAACAGCTTATGAATTGACAAGAAAAGTGTATAGTTTATTAGACCTTGATATAAACCATATAGAACAAAACTATACCTCATACGATTTAATTGGAGAAAATAAAATGATTACAGATAACCAACTAAGTATTAATGGTGACAAACTTGATTTTAATATAGTAGTAGGAAATCCACCATATCAAGAGAGTGATGGAGGTGCTGGAGCTAGTGCCAAACCAATTTATAATGAATTCGTTGGCATATCAAAAGAGCTGGCACCTACAAATATAGCCCTTATTATGCCTACAAGATGGTATGCCGGTGGAAAAGGTTTAGATGACTTTAGAGACCAAATGCTAAGTGATGCACAAGTATCACAACTTCATGATTTTTTAAAACCTGAAGTGATTTTTCCAGAAATAAACTTAAGAGGTGGAATTTGTTATCTGCTTTGGGACAAAGAACACAATAACAATCCAACACAAGTTTTTACATATAAAAATGATTTAAAACCAAAAATAGATAGTCGTAAATTAAGAACTGAAGATTCAGATATTTTTATTCGTCATGGTATAGCGATAGAGATTTTAAAAAAAATAAATTCTCATCCAAAATTTAAATCATTTGAAAAACATATATCATCAAGAAGACCTTTTAATATTGATGCAAATATAGTGAAAAATGAAAAATTTAGAAATTCTAAAAAAGGATTAGAAAATCCTGTAGTTTGCTATGGAAAAGGTAAGAAAGTTGGATATTTAGAAAGAGATGAGATAAGCAAAAATATTGATTGGATTGATAAATATAAGGTGTTTACTCCTCGTGCAAATAATATTGGAACAGAACTAAATGATGATAATCTAAATACTTTTATAGGAAATCCAAACACGATTTGTACAGAGTCTTATATTGTTGTAGGGGTCAATCTTAACTTAGATGAAACATCTGCTTCTAATCTTTGTAAATATTTCACTACAAAATTTGCAAGATTTCAACATAGTATTGGTAAAGCTAGTCAAGATGCTACATCAAAAACTTATAAATTTGTTCCTCTTCAAGATTTTACAATAAGCTCTGATATTAATTGGGATGTTTCAATTAAAGAGATTGATAATCAACTCTATGAAAAGTATAGTTTAACTAAAGAAGAGATTGATTTTATAGAAACTATGATAAAGCCTATGGATTGAGTTTTGAAAAGAGAGTAAGTTGTAAAGTGAGGTTAAAATTATGAGTGATTTTATAGAAGAGTATAGGCTGATTGATAGGATACAAGATAGCAATATCAATTTTTTATTTGGTTCAGGAATGTCAGCAGGTTATCTCGAAATTTTAGGGAATATTGAGAATCTTTTGACAGAATTAGATAAAGAAGTTTTTACGGAGCAAAAGCAAAAAGATTTAATAAGAGCTTCCATATTAAATAAATATTTTAAAGGTGTCATTGAAAAGAATATAAATATTCTAGATTATTCATCTTTAGAACCTGAAGAAGTTTTATTGATCCGTTGGACATTAGATAGTTACAAAAACTTTTTTAAAACTATAAACCAATTGATTTCACTCAGACGCAATAAACTTCTAAGTAAGCAAGTAAATATTTTTACTACAAATATTGATGTATTTCTTGAGAGAGCTATTGAACAGGTTGGATTAGAAAGTAATGATGGTTTTGGAAAAGGTTTTAAACCTAAATATGATCTAAGTAATTTCAAAAAATCTATCTTTCAAAAAAGTCTTCATTTTGATAATAGTTCAGAAATTCCAGTATTTAATATCTTAAAAATTCATGGTTCATTAACATGGAAAAGAGAAAATGAGCACATTTATTTTGATAATTCACTCGAACAAATTAAAAAAGTTCAAACAGCTAGAAGAAATTCATTATTAAGTGTTGATACATCAAAAGACACTATTGCCACTTTAAAAACAACATTGCGAAAACGAATCAATATACGAAACTTTAGTACTTTTTTAGATGAGTACGACAAGCTATCAATTGTTAATCCAACAAAAGGGAAATTTCAGCAAACCGTTTTAGATCAGAAGTATTATGATCTTCTTAGAATTTATGCAAACGAACTAGAAAGAGAAAACACATTGTTATTTGTGATGGGCTTTTCTTTTGCAGATGAACACATAAGGGATTTAACCATAAGAGTTGCTAATTCAAACCCAACTTTGATGATTTATATTTTTGCACATACTACACATGCAAGAGGAGAATTAGAAAAGGTATTAGATATTGAAAACAATGTTAAAAACAAAAATATAGTAATAATATCACCATCTCAAAGTAAACAAGAAGATGAAAGTTTAAAAGATGATTTTTTTTATGATTTTGATAATATAAACACCAAAATATTCATGCAAATACTAAATAAAATAAAAGAGCAAAAATGAATAACCAACAAATTTTAGATGATTCAATTTTCAAAGTTGGTGAAGTACTGTCAGTTGATGGTAGAAAAGTCAAAATCAAGGTTGATAAATCTAAAAATAACTCGCACATAATGTATAAAGGTGAGTTACTTAAAAACACTTCTGTTGGAAGCTATGTTAAAATCATCAAAGGTTATACTAGAATAATTGGAAAAGTCGAAGGTGAATTTGTCGAAGAAGACAAAGCTTATAGCTCAAAAGACTATACAACTGAATCAAGTAAAATAAATAGAAACCTTATTGTAAGTATGTTGGGATTTTTTGATGGAGAAAAATTCAAAAGAGGAATAAAAGAACTGCCTCTAGTTTTTAATGAATGCTTTTTACTTGATAACCAAGAGTTTGAACAAGTTCATGATTTTATAGAGAAAAGTGATGAACCTCTTGAAATAGGTGTTTTGTCACTTGAAAAAGGTCAAAAAATTCAAGTGGGTGTAAATAGTCTATTTGCAAGTCATATAGGTATTTTTGGTAATACAGGTAGTGGAAAATCTTATAGTCTAGCGAAGTTATATAATGTACTTTTTGAAAAGTATCAGCAAGAACAAAATTTTAAAAATAATGCTAAATTTGTATTGATAGATTTTAATGGTGAATATTCACATGAGAAAACGATAATTGAAAATAAACATATTTATAATCTAAGTACTAAACAAGAAACGACTTCAGGTTCAAACAAAATTCCATTAAAAGAAAAAGATTTACTTGATATTGAACTTATATCAATTTTAGCTAATGCTACAGATAAGACACAAAAGCCATTTATTAGTAGAACACTTGGTTTTATAAATAAAGTACAAAAAAGTGATGACCCATTAAATTACTTTAAAAATTTGTTAAAAAAGCAAATAGAATTAGTTTTGCAACTTACTAATAAAGAGCGAGCTTTTACTTTAGTTGAGTATTTGACACTCATAGTCAATAAAGAAAATACAGATAGTTTAATCGCTTCAATAGATTGGAATAATAAAAACTCTCATTTTATGCCACGAGGTGGTCCTAGTCGTGCTCTAACTGATGATGAAATCCATTCTACAGATTTATATACAAATGTTGATAGTTATGAATTTCCAAATAATGTAGTTTCTAAATTAATAGATTTTTTATATCTTCAAATAGTTTATGATATTTATAATGACAAAGCACAAAATGAGCATATAGCTCCTGCAATCAATAAATTAAAAAGTAAACAAAAAGATATAGAGAAAGTCTTTGATACATCAACTCAACAAAATTCTTTATTTGATTCAACTAAAAATTTTGTAACAATAAATTTGAACGATGTAAATATTGAAATGAAAAAAACAATACCTATGTTAGTTGTTAAAAAACTGTATGAAGAGCAAAAAGAAAAGTACAAACAATCACACACAAGCTATCTGAATATAGTCGTAGATGAAGCACATAATATTTTATCTCATAATTCAAATAGAGAAAGTGAGACTTGGAAAGATTATAGACTTGAAACTTTCGAAGAGATCATTAAAGAAGGTAGAAAATTTGGTGTATTTTTAACTATTGCAAGTCAAAGACCATCTGATATCTCAAGTACTATCATCTCACAGTTACACAATTACTTTTTACATAGATTGATAAATAATAAAGATATTGAAGCTGTAGAAAAAACTATTTCATATCTTGATAAGGTTTCTTTTGAAGCACTACCAATTTTACCTACTGGAAGCTGTATATTCGCAGGTCTTGCTGCACAAGTTCCCGTGATGGTTGATATTGGAAAAATTAATGAAGGATATGAGCCTAAAAGTGATACTATTAAATTGACTGAGAATTGGAGGTAAAAATGTGGGCAGACAATGAAACTACTAAAGATTTTTTAAATTATGAAATGCATGCAAACTTAATTAAAGAATATGTTACAAATCCCCATTTATTACCTTTAACTATTGGAGTATTTGGAGATTGGGGAAGTGGAAAGTCAAGTATTATGAGAATGCTTGAGCAAAAATTAGAAAGTGATGAAAAAATTCTAACCATATATTTTAATAGTTGGTTATTTGAAGGTTATGAAGATGCAAAAGTATCATTACTTGAAAATATCATTTTAGAATTATCAAAAGGAAAAACTCTTTCAGAAGAAGCAAAAAGTAAAGTTTTACAATTATTGTCAAGAATTGATTTTTTAAAGCTTACTTCTGATGGGGTGAAAAAATATGGGAAAAATGTTATTGATATAATAGCAACTGGTGGCATTGGAACAGCAATTGAAGCTGGATTTAGTATGCTAAATAAAGATAAATTAGAAATATTAAAAAATATAGATATTTCAACTCTTGATAAATATATAAAAGATGAACAAGAAAACACTTCTAAAACAACAATAAAGAGCTTTAAAGATGATTTTGCAAAACTTATAGAACTAACTGCTTATGATAGCGTAGTGATTTTTATTGATGATTTAGATAGATGTTTACCTGAAAGAGTCATTGATACGCTAGAAGCAATTAAATTGTTTTTATCTGTTGATAATACAGCTTTTGTGATAGGAGCAGATGAAAGAATTTTAAAACATTCTATCTCAATGCATCTAAAGTTGCACACTTTTAATAATGATTCAGAATATTTACAAAATACCCAACAAATAGTGACGGATTATATTGAAAAACTTATTCAAATTCCATATAGAATACCAAAATTATCGGCATCAGAAATTGAAACTTACAATAATTTATTGTTTAGTTTGAATCTACTTGATAGTGAAGAATTTCAAAAGATTTATGACAAGTATTTAGAATTTAGAAAAGGTGATTTTTACAGTCCATTTTCTTTTGGAAACATTAAAGAGATCATTTCATTAGATGATAAAACAGAACTCAGTAATTTATTAAATATTTCACATTTTATGAGTCAGATGATTACAAATGTTTTAAAAGGTAATCCAAGGCAAACAAAAAGATTTTTAAATACATTTATTTTAAGAAGAAAATTAGCTCAAGTAGCTAGCTTAGAAATTGATATTCTTATACTCATCAAATTAATGTTACTAGAATACTTAAATCCCACTCTATTTAAAAAGCTGAATGAATTACAATCAAGGGAAAGCGGTATTATACTTGAACTAGGCATGCTTGAATCTGTTTTCATAGATGGTGAAGAAAATAAATTAGGAGAAGGTTTTAAAGATTGGCAAACTCCTCAAATTCAGAATTGGATTAGAATTGAACCTAAAATTGGCAATGTAGATTTAAGAAATTATTTTTGGTTAGTAAGAGATAAGACTGAATCAACAATGTCAAATATTCATATGGTTAGTCCAATAATTCAAAAATTGTACTCTCAAATTTCATCTACTGACAAGCATCAGCGTTCAGTAGGTTTTATTGAATTAAAGAAGCTTGATGAATTAGTCAAGGATGAAGTATTTGAATTATTAAATAATGAATTACTAAATAATCCCTCTAAAACACGCAGTTTATTAGACACATTGTTTGATTATTTAGAAAAAACTGATAATGAAAAGTATGCTGTTTATGCATTAGATTCTTTCAAAAAAATGAGTTTTGCTTTGATTAAAAATGAGAGAAAACCTATTGATATTTTGAAATTTATGAAATCTAAACACAAAAAACTGACTTCTGGTTGTGATGAGTTAATAGATGAGTTTTCTCAAAAAGAATCTTGCTTATTACAAAAGACTGCAATGAAAGCTAAGGAGTAAAACATGGGAACATCAAAAGGGACAATGCCACCTTCAAATGGAGATTGGTCGTCATTAAAAGGCGATCTTACAACATTAGTAAATAATATTGATATACCCAATCAAGAGAAAAAACAAAAATTTACAGCCAAAGTAGTTAGTGATTTCATAACTGCAATTGGAGGTGCTGACAATTTCGCATCTTCATCAAAATCCAGAAGAGATGGTTCAACGACAATTTATAGTTCTAAAATAGGTCGTGCTACAGCAGTGAAGCTTGGTAGTTTTTTAGGTTCTATTGGGATTAGTGGAATTCAAAATACTTTAAATGCCCAAAATATTAATTTTACAAATATTACTATTGATGAGCTTCATAAAGAGCTAATACAAGTGTTTTCAATAACATCAAATAGTGATGATGCAAATGCTGCAAATAAAGCTATGGCAGAAGTGATTGATGAATTGTTTATTCAAGTTGATAATATTGAAGATTTAGAAACAAAAATTTTATCATCTTTAGAGACAGAGGATATTTTATGTCAATTTTATGAAAAATATATTTTTAAAAGATTTGAACGAAATTTTGATGAATATGATATTGGTCACTATGGTAATGAAAAAGCACGAAGGATTTTAGAAGATGTAGAAGGGTATATTCACATAAAGCTCAAAACTTACCAATGCGATAAAAAAATAAAAGATATAGATTTTACAACTAGTGCTGGTGAAGCATTTATACAAGAACAATTACAAAATATTCTTGCATTCTTGGAGGATTATGATGATTAATTTAGAAATAACCATAAAAGATGGTCGCAGGGATAATAATGGTTTATTAAATATGTCAATTAAAAATCTTGATATTAATAAAAGTAGTGATGTTAGTATAAATATGGTGCAACTATTTAAAACTTTAAAATTTGTTCCTAGTGAAAAAAGTTTAGATATTTTATTTTTTGCAATATATGTACATTTAATCGATAATTTATTACCAAGAGATATTCTTGCTGTTGATAATTGGCAGAGAGAAATTAGAATTAAAGTACCTGTTTCTGACCCATTGTTATGGAATAACAGGAAACAAATAATAATAGAAGCACTTGATTTTTTAACTGGCGATGAATGGAATATAGAGTTTTATGAGCTAAGTGAAAAATATTTTTTAAATGCTGAATTAGATTTGGAGGATACTATTCAAGTAGAGAATATTTGTTTACTATCTGGTGGTCTTGATTCCTTAGTTGGTGCAATTGATTTAATACAAGAAAAAGACAATATTCTTTTTGTATCTCATTTTGATGGTGCTGGAGCGAACTTAAATGATCAAAAAGATATCTTTGATATTTTCCAAAGTAATACTTCTAAAAATATTAATCTTTCTCAGTTTCATGTGTATGATGGTGAAGTATTTTATGACACTCATGATGGTAATTTAAGAGCGAGATCTTTACTATTCCTTGGGTTTGCACTCTTTCATGCTTCAAATTTTAATGTGAACCGAATATATTTACCTGAAAATGGGTTGATAAGTATAAATATTCCGTTAAATGAATCAAGAACTTCTTCAAACAGTACTAGAACAACACATCCGTATTTCATAAAAAAGTTACAAGACTTTTTGATTAGCATTGATATTAATGTAGAAATTGTAAATCCATATCAACTTAAAACAAAAGGTGAAATGCTTTCAGAATGCCAAAACAAAGTTTTATTGAATAGTTTGATAAATAAAACAATTTCTTGTTCTCACTCAAAAAGAAAAGAACCATGGACTAGACGAACTGGTATTCGTAATTGTGGATATTGTATCCCTTGTTTGATTCGAAGATCGTCTATATATCATTATGGAGAATTAGAAACTGTAGAAACATATGGTGTGAATTTAGATATTCATGAACTTAAATTAGATAAAACTACAAAACCAATAAGTAAAGTTCCAACCGATGTATTGGCATTGATTAATTTTTTAAATAAAAAATATGAACTAAGTAAATATGAGCGAGAAATAGCTTTGATTGCAAATATAGACAATAGGGAAGAAACAGCAAAAATGCTAAATAGAGGCTATGCAGAACTTAGAAAATATATTGATGACAACGCATCTAATGAGATAAAAAGATTATTATTATGATAGAAAACTTAGTTGACACTCATTGTCACATAAATTTTTTTAAAAATGCAGGAGATATTGCACTTGAGTGTGAAAAAAGAAAAGTGCATACAATTTATGTAACAACATTACCATCTCAATTTGATGAAACTTTTAAGTATGTAAAATCATTAAAATATATTTATCCATCATTGGGATTTCATTGTTTAGAAAGTAATTACAACTTGGAGAAAGAAAAAGAAATATTTTTAAAACATATCAAAAATACAAAATTTATTGGTGAAATAGGATTAGATTTTTCAAAAAGAGCTGTTAAATCAAAAGAAGAGCAAATAGAGCTTTTTGAATTTATTTTACAAAATATAAATACTAACGAGAGTATTTTAAATATTCATAGCTCTAATGCTGAAGATGAAGTGTTGGATATGCTTGTAAAATACAATGTAAAAAAGGCTATTTTACATTGGTACAGTGGAAAGATTGGAACATTAAATAAAATTTTGGATTGTGGCTACTATTTTTCCATAAATGAATTTATGTGCAAAACTAAAAAAGGGCAAAATATTATTACCAAATTGCCAAAAAATAAAGTTTTAATTGAAACAGATGCACCATTTGTTAATAATGTATTGCCATATCAAAATTTATATGTATATGAGTACTTAAGCCATTTATGGAATATTAAAAAGAATCAAGTTATTGAAAAAATTTATAATAATTTTGTGGAAATACAAAGTAATTTTTCACAAAAAAGATTATTTTAGTATGTGAAAGGAAGTCAAAAAAGTATGAAAATAGAAGTTATAATTAAAGATGGAAATAGCTCAAAACAAAGAGGTAATTTATTAGAAAAACAAAAATCAACAAGCCAGAACTTAATCTTTTTGAATATTGGGAAAAGGTGATAGATGATACTAAAATATCAACAAATTAAACATAGGTATGTAATATGAACCCACCAATTAATATAAACGACTTACTCAAAGGTACAACTGTAGAATGGGAAAGATTAGAATTTAAAAAAGGCTGGAATCCAGAAAATATCTTGCACTCAATCTGTGCATTTGGAAACGATTTTCATAATCTTGGCGGTGGATACATCGTAGTTGGGATTGAAGAAAAAGATGGTCAGCCTATTTTACCCCCTGTTGGTGTAAAACCATCAACCATAGATGATATTCAAAAGGAACTTTTGGGATTAGGAAACAATGCCATCATGCCAAGCTACCACCCGATACTTTTCCCTGTAGAGTTTCAAGAAAAAGTGATACTTGTCATATGGGTACCAGGTGGAATGACACGACCATATAAGGCAAAAGTTACACTTGGTAAGGGAAGTGAGTACAAATACTACATACGAAAAAACTCAAGTTCTGTGGTAGCAAAGGGAACTGATGAAACAGAGCTTTTATCTTTGGCTGCAACAGTACCATTTGATGATAGATACAACCAACGAGCGACAATCAAAGACTTAGACAAAGGACTTATAAAAGAGTTTTTACAAGATATTAAAAGTTCTTTAGCTGATGAAGTGGATAGTTTGAGTATAGAAGAGATTGGTCGAGCGATGCACATCGTAGATGGACCAAAAGAGGCATTTTTTCCTCTAAATATCGCTCTTATGATGTTCAATCCTAAACCTTATGAGTTTTTCCCATACACTCAAATAGATATTGTTTGGTTTGGTAAAGAGGGAGCTGGTGGAGATAAATTTAGTGAAAAGATTTTCAAAGGTCCTATTCACAAAATGACAAAAGAGGCACTTGATTTTATAGATAGAAACTTTATTACTGAAACTGTTATCAAATATCCAAACCGTGCCGAAGCTGATAGGGTCAAAAACTATCCATTTGCAGCTATTGAAGAAGCTGTGGTAAATGCTGTATATCACCGTTCTTATGAGATACGAGAGCCAATAGAGATAAGAATATATCAAGATGAGATAATAATCCTTAGCTACCCAGGACCTGATAGATCTGTAAAATTAGAGAGCTTTGAAAAAGGAAGAGTAAACTCAAGAAGATATAGAAATAGAAGAATCGGTGAATTTTTCAAAGATCTCAAAATGACTGAGGGAAGATCAACAGGTATCAAAAAAATCATCGATGCGATGGCTGAAAATGGCTCACCTAAACCACATTTTGAGTTTGATGAAGAGCATACTTATTTTCAAGTGACATTACCGATTCATGAAGTTAGCAAAAAAGAGGGTATAGAAAATATTTTGACCCCCCAAGTTACCCCTCAAGTCACCCCCCAAGTTGAAAATATGTTAAAAATCTTAAAAGCTGAGATGTCAAGGGATGAAATAATGAGCTCTTTAGGGTTGAATGATAGAAAAAATTTTAGAGAAGTCTATCTTAATCCAGCGATAGAAGATAAGCTTGTATCTTTAACAATACCAGATAAACCAACAAGCTCAAAACAAAAATATAGATTAACAGAACTTGGGAAAAGTGTTATATCAGATAGGTAAGTTAGATAATGCTTTGATGCTATATTTTTTAAAATAATTTTGTAATTTTTAATATTGTGAAATGGCTAAAAATTAGAATATAAAAATATTCTAGCCATTTTTATCCCACCGTCTGGAAATCAGCAGAGCCAAATGAACTGGTTTTATGAAAGTTTTTGTACAAGTTTGCTTCACCGTTGCTTCACAAATTTGTACAAAAAATATGAATTTGATTAGAAAATACCTATTTATAGGCATTTTGTATTAAAAATTTGTTTGACTGTTGTTTGACTGATAGCTTAATATAAACTTAATATTTATACATGGGCAGGAATAAAAAATTTTAGATTTAAATTTGAAAGAAATGTTTCAGCCCTCAAGAACTAGCAGAGTCGCTCCCATCTTAGGGCTTGATATTCAAGCTAAATTTTACCAAAATTTAGCTCAAATTTCAACCAATTTGCACCCCGAAATTCTCTGGCTTGATATGAAAATGTGATGATATTTTTTGATACATCAGCTCATTTACTTCACTTAAAATACCTTCGCTTTGTTCATCTATGA
>RRZU011049622.1_pt1 | contig 15904 bp, 16 predicted proteins | sample 2165561 | NCBI WGS metagenome assembly RRZU01 (sample SAMN10456909, study PRJNA506462) | wastewater metagenome | isolation source: wastewater sludge | place: USA: Moscow, Idaho
AGCAATATGATGTTCAGGGGACTGACAATGCGAAGGCAGGTGAATGCTTTGAAACTAGATGAAGTGGTTATGCCGAACCGGGATCGAATATTGCAAACCGCTGCACAGCATGGTGCTCATCGCATTCGTGTCTTTGGATCAGTTGCCCGGCGTCAGGACGATGCTAACAGTGACATTGACTTCCTGGTAGAAATGGAACCGGGAAGAAGCCTTTTTGATCTTGGCGGACTGTTGATGGATTTGGAACAACTGCTCAACACAAAAGTCGACGTTGTTACGGAACGAGGTTTGAAGGAACGTATCCGTGAGCGAGTTCTTAACGAGGCGATCCCTTTATGAGGATTGAACCGATAGTATGGACTGCCATTTAAAGATTATATACAGCTTGTAGTCCCAAACTTAATGGATAGCCAACAAAAAAGCCTTACCATTGGTTTGCCGTTGGTTTTGGTCAAAAACCGACCTAAAACGGCCAAAAGCAACGAAATGACGATAGCGCAAAACCCCAGTATTTACGGTATTTCAGCCTTTCTTCTTGATAAGGGAATTCGGCTTCCCAAGCCGTGGGTCGCGAGTTCGAATCTCATTGCCCGCTCCAGTATATTCAGGCCTTCCGGCTTTCGGGCATGGAAGGCCTTGCTGTATATTTGGGATTTTCAATGGAAAAGTCGCCTTGGTATGGCAACGAATATGGAAACATGATATCATTTTATTGGACATATGGATTTTTAAATGGACACATGGAAATTGTAATGGGCAATTAAGGTGGTGAAGTAATGAAGGCGATTTGGTACCAGCGAAACCCTCTAATTGTAATGTCCTATCTAAGTCTCCACAAATATGAAGAGGCGATCCATGGGCGTAAGTTGGCCGTTGAACTAAATCTTAGTCACGGAAGCATCAGTGCTATCCTCCGCCAATTTCTTGCGTTGGGGATCGTAACGGCAAACACGGCAGGCCGGACTATCATGTACCGAGCCACAGCCGGTCATCCTTTATTGAAATCATTTCGGGTTTTTGAAAACCAATTGATCTTACAGCCACTGGTTCTCGCCGTCAAAGAAGATTGTCGTCAGATTATTCTCTTTGGAAGTTGTGCAACCGGCGATGATGACATCAACAGCGACATTGATTTATTCATTCTGGCTGATGATCCCGAGGCAGTGCGGGCCAAATTTACAAAGATAGACCTGGATCGAGAGTTGCGTCCGGTCATCGTTTCGCCGATGGAGATGGCGCTGATGGAAACAAGCGACAAAGTGTTCCTGAAGGAGATTCGTAAGGGAACAGTACTGTGGGAGGTAACAGATGAAGACCGTTAGCGAATATCTGAAGGCGAATCGATTGAAACGGGCTTCAATGTCATCCGACATGATTCGCAAGGAATTGGATGCCGGACGAAGTGATCTGGCCGAAGCCGTCGCTGGCTTATCGCGGCAAGCGTACAAGTGGACAACGATTCAAGCCTATTATGCTATATTCCATGGGATGCGCGCGCTATTATTTGCTGCTGAGTTGCGCGAAGAAAGCCATTTGGCACTGCGTGTTGCAATTCATGAGCTGTATGTAACAACAGGAAAGCTTAGCGAAGAATCTTATCGGGCATTAGAGCGTGGGATGGAACTTAGGGAGATGGCTGACTATAAAGCAATCTTTTCACAAGAAACGGCATCATGGCTGGTTGAAAGAGCTACAACATGTTTGGATGAAATCGAAAAATTGCTTCCGTCAGATAAATAACACATTAATCAAGAAGACGGGCCCGACATCACGCTGGGTCCGTCTTCTTTGCGCCATACGAATTACTCAGACGATGTGAGGACCCTTTTCATTTACCCAATTGGGGATAGATTGGGGATAATTGCAGATTCCGAAGCCCGGCAGGAAAAATCACGAGGTCGGTTAAACCGACGTCGTGATTTTTGATAGAATGATATCAACGAGAAAACCTTGCTGAACCTTGAACGTTCGAGAAATGGGGGAATCCGCATGATAGAACTGTGGCGCAGGCTTTCGCTCCTGATCTGTTTATTCGGTGCTGTTTTACTTGCGTTTGCCGCATCCCTATCGCCGGTTGTACTCGTTGAACATATCGACTTTACCAGGAACCAGGAACGAGAAGGTTCTTATATGGGTTTGCGCATCCCCTCAGAGGAGGCCGTCCGCCTGCGGAGTTTGCCTTCCGATGCCTACATCGCAGCAAAGACAAAAGGTAAGCTGATAACTGTGGACGGACCGCATTGGGCAGAACTGTTCGGCGCCGCGACCGATGTTGCAAAAGGAAAAGCGGTTGCCGAACGCTGGGCACAACGCCTGCCATCAGACCCATACCCGGCGAAAGTGATTTTTTTCCGGTCCGACGAACCACCAGTCGCCGAAATATCAAAGCAATTCTTGAAGAATCACGACACGGTATTTCTCGCTCGGGCTGAAGGGCAATTGACGCAGTATCTTAGAGCCGAATACCGGTTTTATCACGACGAGGACTTCCACCTCGGCAGCGGTTTTGCCAGTCGTCCGACGCCTCCGACATCCATGCTGTTTCCGTACAGGCACTACAGCCTGTGGTTGGTTCTCTGCGGTTTCTTGCTTTATGTGTTCCTGCCTTCCCGGCAGACGAAACCCGGAGCAATCCGTTATCCCCGTTGGCGGATGGCGCTGGGCGATTTCGCCGCACTGCTGCTGAGCGTACCCTTCTTTGCCTTTCCGTTTTTCATTACGGGCGGCACACTTCAGGCGTTCACGCAGGGCTGGCCCCTGTTCTTTTTCTTCTGGCCGGTCTTGTTCCTGGGGGTTTGGCTGTGGTTCATATCCGCCTGGTTTGCCAGCTTTACGCTCATTATCGGACAAGACAGGATTAGCCTCTCTACCTACAAAGGCGAAGGGGAGTACCTGTATCGGGACATGGCGTATTTCCAGCCCGTCGTCTTCAAGCCGCCGAAATGGCTGATTGTGGCTTCGTGGCTCGCTGCGCTTACAGGCAAAGGATCTGCACAGATAGGCGCCGCAGGCAGGGCCATGATTCTGAGCAGTTCGGCCTGGAGCAGCATTGGCATAAAGATGCGGGATGGCTCGGAGGTGTTCATCAATGTCACGGACCAGATGGGTAGCAATGCTCTTGCTGGTTTCGATACGATCCTCAAGAAAATGCGTGATAACGGAGTTGAGGAAAAGGACGAGGTAAGGCAGATAAGAAGCATGGGCCTGGAAACAATGCGGGGATAAAACGGCGTCATCCCCTTCGTCTGAACCGTTGGCTTGACGAAGATGCAGTTCTCTTGTTAAACTGAAAATAGATACAATTTCTCCAATGCTCTATATTCGAAAAAAGGAACAGAAAGAAGGGAGAATGATTCGCATGGAAAAACCGAAGAAAATCCTAGTCGCCTACGATGGTTCCCCTCATAGTAAATCGGCGCTTGATTGGGCTATTCGTCTGGGGGAGGATGTTGGCGCCGAGTTGGAACTGGTCAAGGTTTTCGAACCGATAGTCCGGCAATATACTCGAGGGGATTATAATATAACCGAAAAGATTGCGGCGCAATTCGCTGAAATGGAAAAAACAGACCGCCAGATGATGGAAGATGCGAAGCATTTTTGTGAAGGGGTCTGCAAACTAAAGGTAACGGTGAGCGTGCTGAAAGGCAACGTGACTTCGACATTGCTTGACTATGCCGATAAATCTGGCGTCGACTTAATTGTCACTGGAACCAAGGGTCATGGCGTTCTGGAAGAGATGCTTGTCGGCAGTGTTACCAACAAGTTGGTCAGCTTGTCGAAGCTGCCGATTCTGGTGGTAAAAGACCAACATGAAGCAACAAAAACAACATTGAATAAAATCGCGGTTGCCTATGACGGCTCCAGTTATTGCAAAGCAGCCCTGGCATTGGCGCTTGACATGGCAAAGAGCGCAAAAGCATCGGTTGTAGCGGTAAAAGTAATCGATTCGCTTGAAATCTCCCGCATTTACAGCAAAGCTGAGTCAGGGTCGATGACGAAAATGCTTGAACAAGACCCGGTCAATCAGGCGATGATTGCGGAAGCGCAAGCGATTGCCGCCGCAAAAGGGATGACTCTCTCCGTGGAACTGTTGATGGGCGATAGCGTTACTGCCACATTACTCGACTATGTGGACTATAATGGTGTAAACATGATTGTCGCAGGCACGCTCGGCCACCCGTTGCTAGATCAGATTCTGATCGGCAGCGTGACGAGGCCCTTGAGCAGTGTGTCCAAGGTACCTGTGTTGGTGGTGAAAAAATAGACGTTTCAGTTCCTTGCGTCCCCTCTGAAAAATATCAGAGGGGACTTTTTATTGGCAGGAATCGTTGACCACCGCCGAGAAACAAATAGGAATACAGCGGTGAAAGGAAGCGGATGAAAATGATTGTAACATATGGTGAAACGACGGCTACTCCGGCGGGAGAAAAATGTCAACGCCGGGTGTTGATTCCGGGGCCGGAGATGATGCTGGTGGAATTCCGGTTCCAAAAGGGCGGGATTGGCACGCCGCATAAGCATGAAGCGCATGAACAGGTTGGTTATATTGCCAAAGGCAGTTTTGAACTCACAGTCGATGGCCTCACCCAGGTCGTGCATGCCGGCGACACATATTACGCAGCAAAAAATGTGATGCATGGGGTGGTGGCGCTCGAAGAGGATTCGGTGATCATTGATACGTTTACACCGCCGCGGGCAGATTTTGTGGCTGCACCATGATACGCGCTTTTTTTCTGGTTGCTGCCTTTTGTTTCTGGCTGACAGGGCTGGGCTGGACCAGTCCGCTGCTCGGGATGTTTGAGCAGGGGGATCAGCGATTCTTGGTTCGTGAACGGGCAGGCCAGCTGGAGCTGGTATTTGACGCTTCGGACAGAGTGGACAATCCGTTTGCCTTGTATTCGGCCTTTCCGTTGCGGCTTCAATCGGCAAACTCGTATCAACTGATTGCTTATGGCCCGCTGCGCAAGGAAACGGCGACAGTGAGGTTTGAGCAGGACCGGCAGGGCAGGGCGATTGCCGTTATGATTGGTGAAAGCCGGTATCCGAGAAAGTTCTTTGATATTGAGCAAGGGAAAACTTTTCAGATAAAGTCGTTGCTGCCTGCTGATGAATTGCGCCGCAGGGCGCTTGTCGCAGCGCCGCCGGTCGAGTCAGGCAGCTTTGTCGCCGCCGACTTGGTAGAGTTGATCGGCATGGACCCGACGCTGAAACTCGACATTCGCTATGCCGGAACGAATAATTTCATGGGGATGCAGCTGTACGACGAGCCGCGCGCATTCTTGCAGCGACCGGCGGCCGAAGCGCTGGTCCGGGTGAATGGCTTGCTGAAGAAATACGGTTACGGAATGATTGTTTACGATGCGTACCGCCCCTGGTATGTGACCAGGATGTTTTGGGATGCGACGCCGGATTCGCAAAAGATCTTTGTCGCCGATCCTGCCAAAGGGTCCCGGCATAACCGCGGCTGCGCGGTGGATGTCGGTTTCTACAGCCTGGCGACAGGCGAACCGGTCGATATGGGCAGTGATTACGACGAGTTTTCGATGCGGGCGTTTCCATCCTATCCCGGCGGCACCGCTGAGCAACGGGAGCGGCGGGAACTGTTGCGGCTGTTGATGGCAGGCGAGGGGTTCACGGTGTATCCCGAGGAATGGTGGCACTTTGATTTTGCCGGTTGGCAAAAGTATCCGATTCTAAATTTGCGGTTTGACCAGTTATAATCACTGCCATCAGGCGTCGTGGTGGATAAAGGGCTTCCGGCTTTGAAACCGGAAGTTTTTTGTTTTTGCATCTGTAAGTTATAATGAATAATAGAGGTGACAGCAAAGTGGAAGCGATTGCAAAAACGAACTCGATCATTTTGCTGGTCGGGATGCTGATGGTGGCCGGAGTGATGGCCGCGAAATTTTCCAACCGGGTCGGTGTGCCGGCCTTGGTTTTGTTTGTCGGCTTGGGGATGCTGTTGGGGCGGTTCTTTTATTTTGACGACGCCTTTGTCACGCAACTGGCCGGTACTTTTGCCCTGATTGCGATTTTGTTCGACGGTGGATTGAACACCTCGTGGCCGGAAGTCAGGCCGGTGATGAAAGTGGCGGGAGTCTTGGCGACAGTAGGCGTACTCGTCACTTCGTTGGTGGTCGGATTCTTTGCGCATTACTTGCTCGAAGTATCCTGGCTGGAAGCGATGCTGTTCGGCTCAATCGTCGGCTCGACCGATGCGGCGGCAGTATTTGCAGTTATTGGCGGGCAGAGCATGCGAAAAAAGCTGGCGGCGACGCTGGAGGCCGAGTCAGGCAGCAACGACCCGACCGCGATATTTTTGACGCTGCTCTGTATTCAGCTGCTGACTAATCCCGAGACAAGCGTATTTCAGATGGTGTTGTACTTTTTGCGTGAAATCGGTGTAGGCGGAGTCGTCGGATATTTGTCTGGCAAGCTGATGGTACGCTTAATCAATCGGATCCAGATGCAAAGCTCCGGCTTGTACCCGATTTTGTCACTGGCCTGCGCCGTTTCGACGTATGCGGTCACCGCGGCTCTGGGCGGCAGCGGTTTTTTGGCGGTCTATGTCATGGCGATCGTGGCCGGTAATTCGGAGATGGTGTATCGAACCGCCATTTTTCGGTTCAATGAGGGCTTCGCCTGGATGATGCAGATTTTTATGTTCGTTTTGCTGGGCTGGCTGGCGTTTCCTGAACAGTTGGCGACGCTGCTGCTGCCGGGTTTGGCACTGGCTCTTTTGCTTATGTTCGTCGCCCGTCCGATCGGGGTCTGGGTGAGTACGCTACGGACTTCGTTCAGCGATAGTGAAAAAATATTTCTGGCCTGGGCCGGCCTGAAAGGGGCGGTGCCGATCCTGCTTGCCACGTTTCCTCTGATTGCCGGACTGCCGCACGCCAACTTGATTTTCAATGCCACTTTCTTCGTGGTGCTTACTTCGGCTTTGGTGCAAGGCGCTACGATCAACCCGGTCGCGCGTCGACTGGGACTGGTGGAGCCGGCGAGACGCCAGTCTGCCTATACGGTGGAGCTGGTCGCGCTGGAAAAAACCGATAGCGAAATTGTCGAGGTCGAAATTTTGACGTCTAGCGCCGCCGCGCATCGAAAGATAAGCGATCTTTCCTTGCCGTCCAATGTGTTGATTGTGGCGGTGGTTCGCGAGTCTGCCGTCATCACGCCGCGTGGCGGAACCCGCCTGCTGCCTGGCGATTTGATTTATGTTCTGACATCAAAACAACAACTATCCTGTATTCAGGATGTATTTGCCACCGATGAGGGTGGGATTTGCGAACTAAAATAGTGCTTCGCGGAAGCGCGGCAGGGATTTTTACCGACCGGGTGGAATTAATTCGTTAAAGATTGATTGGCAACATTGACTGAGAACAAAAAGACAGGAGGGGACAATGTGTTTGCACTGAATTTTCAATGGCCGCAAAACGAAGAGTTGCTGATTGGACGCAAAAAAGACTGTACGGTCCGTTTGGGGGATATCCGGGAAATTTATCCGGAAAACTCGGTCGTCTGGGTGACGGTCGGCCCTAAGTATGGTGCCAAACGCAAACTTTATCCGGCGATGATCGATACGATATACACCAAGGAATTCCACGCACTGACCTTGAACGACCTGCGGCATCAGAGTCCGGATATCCAGACGGTCGAAGATTTGCGGGAATATTTTCAGAGCAAATATCAAAAGCACATTCTGCCGGATGACATTGTGACAGTGATTTACTTTTCTGAGATCATTGAGCGCTAACCAACCTGCAAAATCAATAATGGATGGAGGGGTAGGCCGTGATAAAAAAAGCGGAGTCTTTGCAACCGGTTGTTTACCAGAATCGATTTGGCGGCAACGGAGAAATCTCGATGAAACCGTTGTTATCCCCGGAGGAGTTTCTTGGCAAGGGCCGGCTGTTGTCGCATTCGGTGATTTTCCCCGGCTCCTCGATTGGCTATCACACTCATCAGGGCGATTTTGAAACATATTACATTCTAAAAGGCGAAGGGGTGGTCAACGATAATGGCGTGTTGACTGCGGTCGGTCCCGGCGATGTCGTGTATACCGGTAGCGGCGAAAGTCACTCGATTGAAAACACCGGGCAACAAAACTTGGAACTCATCGCGATGATTTTATTTAAACCATAAGGGGGATTCGTGTGAATAGCAAAACTTGGGCGCGGCGTATCGCTCTGGCGGTGATGCTGTTATTTGTTTTTTCTCTGTGGGGTTGCGGCGGTTCGCTGGCTGATAAGGGAGGCGATAAGAAACCGGCAACAGCAACACCGGCAATTTCTCAGGTCAAGGCAGCTAAAACACCGATGCCTGCTGGGATTAAGCAGCCAAATACGGTAAAAGCAACCGGAACGATTGAAGTTGCATTCAGTCCCAACGGCGGTGGCGCGGCGACGATTATCAAGGCGATCGGCCAAGCGCAAAAGACGATTAAAGTGCAGGCGTACAGTTTTACTAACGCCGATATTGCCAAGGCGCTATTGGATGCGTCCAAACGTGGCGTGCAAGTTCGGGTGGTGCTCGATAAAAGCCAGGAGACGGAAAAATATACTTCGGCAACCTTTTTAGCTAATTCCGGGGTGCCGGTGCGGATTGATGACGATTTTGCCATCGCTCACAACAAAATTATGATTTTGGATGACGAAACAGTGATCACAGGCAGCTTCAACTTTACCAAGGCTGCTGAAGAGCGTAATGCGGAAAACGTACTGGTGATTCGCGGCAACAAAGACCTGGCAAAATTTTATCTGCAAAACTGGCAGTGGCGCTGGGATGCATCTGAAGCTTATAAACGCAAAGAATAGCGGCAGTTGAGGGGAAGCGAAACAAAAAATATTTCCCGGGAAATTCAGACGAGATCGTGTTCGCGCGCGGTCTCGTCTGTTTTGTTACTGTTCGATATTGTTACGCGAAACAAAATGTGACGCAGCCGGAAAAGCCAGAATATTCAAGGACTATTGTCGCGCGCGTAACATATTGTTGCGAATTTTATTGGCGCGACGGTCACGAAACGATCTGTAATTCTCGCTGCCTTTGAACAGAAAACCGTTAAGAATGCTGAATTAACAGGCTTTTAAACAATATGCCGAAATTTTGGCACGATTCTTGCGATGCTTAATGGATGAGTTGCGCAACTCATAAAAAGTGATCAGTAAGAACAGGAGAAGCTAAAATGGAAAAAAAGGACTTTCATGTAGGTTTGGTTGGTTGGGGACTCTATTTGCCGGAAAACTACATCACGGCGGAGGAACTATCGCCGCAAATCAATATCCCGGCAAACATCATCAAGGAAAAAATGGGCTTTTGCAAAAAACCACTGGGCGGACCGGAAGATCATTGCGTTGCAATGGGAATCAAAGCAGCAAAACAATGTCTGCAAAAAACCGGGGTGGACCCGCAGGATATCGATCTGATCATCTGGGCAGGGGAGGACTTCAAAGAATATGTTTGCTGGACAGCTTCGATTGCGGTGCAGGAAGCGATCGGCGCCAAAAACGCCTGGGCCTTTGACAGCGCGCTGCGCTGCGCCGGCACCCCGCTGTCGCTGAAACTGGCCAAGGACCTGATGTTTGCCAACCCGGAAATCAAAACCGTATTAATCGCCGGAGGCAATACCAACTGCTATTTGATCGACTATCGTCGCCCCGAACAATCGTTTATGTTCGACATGGCGCCGAGCGGTCTGGCGATGTTGTTGAAACGGGACTGGCTGGAGAACGAGGTGCTGGAATCCCATATCATCACCGAAAGTTCAATGTGCAACGATGTTATGTCCGTCAAAGGCGGCACCAAGAATCCGTTAACCGCAGAAGACGTAGCGACCGAAGGCTGGCGGATCAACGTCACCGATCCCGAGGGAATGAAGCAGCGTCTGGGAGCGACTTCGCTGCAGGCTTTCACCGGCGCAGTGCGCGGCGCGCTCAAACGCAGCGAGCTAACCGAACAGGACGTTGCCTGGGTCTGCCCGGTGCATATCAATCCCAAAGCGCACAAGGCGATTTTGTCTGACCTGGGTCTGACAGAGGATCACGGCGCCTATCTTTATGATTATGGTCACTGCGGTCACGGCGACCAACTGATCGGCTTGGAGATGGGACTGCAGCAAGGCAAAGTAAACGACGGCTCGGTAGTCGTATTTCTCGGCGCCGGAACCGGCTATGCTTTTTCGGCAACGGCGATTCGTTGGGGACGCCGCCAATAGAAAAGCGTAAGGAGGAGAGAAGAATGTCATTTGCGGAGCTGTACAAACGCAAATTGATGACAGCGGAAGAAGCTGTCCGCAAAATCCACAGCCATGATGAAATCATTGTCGCGGTTGCGGCTTCGGAACCGCCGGGCTTGCTGAGCAAACTGCATACCGTGAAGGACCAGGTGGAAGATGTTTCGGTGGTCATGGTCTTGCCGCTCGGTGAATATGATTATTACATGAAGCCGGAAATGAAGGGGCACTTCATGCTCAACGCCTGGTACTTCGGAGGTGGTTGCCGCAAGGTGTTCGGTCAGGGAACGGTGGCCTACAACCCGACACACTTGCACAACTGCATGGCAAAACGGATTGATGTGAAAAACCCGCGGATTTTTTTCGGTACTGCGGCACCGATGGACAAAAACGGTTGCCTGAATCTGTCGCTGGGGATCATGGTGGAAAAAGACGCGATTGAAAATGCGGACCTAGTGGTGATCGAAGTCAATGAAAACTTGCCGCGCACTCATGGCGACACGCTGATTCACATCCGCGACGTGGATGTGATCGTGGAGAATCATCGACCTGTTCCGGCGCTGCCATCCGTTGTGCCAACCGACAAAGACAAATTGATCGGACAGTATATCGCCGAGTTAGTTGAGGATGGCTCTACAATTCAACTGGGAATCGGCGGAATTCCCAATGCGGCCGCACTGTTCCTCGCCGATAAACGGGACCTGGGGGTTCATACCGAGATGCTGTCCGATGCGATCGTTGACCTGGTGGAAGCCGGCGCAATTACCGGCCGGGAAAAGACCATCTGGAAAGACAAGATTGTCGCAACATTCGCCTTCGGTTCCAAAAAACTGTACGACTTTATCCATGATAACCCGATGATCGAGATGCAACGCGGCTCGGTCGTCAATGATCCGTACGTGGTCGGACAAAATCATAAGATGGTTTCCATCAATACAACATTGCAGGTGGATCTGTTCGGGCAGTGCTGCTCGGAAGCGATCGGTTTCCGTCAGTACAGCGGTAGCGGCGGAGCGGCAGATACCGCAGCCGGAGCACAGAAATCCAAAGGCGGCAAGTCGATTATGGCTTTGTATTCAACAGTGAAAGAGGACTCGCTCTCTTCGATTGTGCCTGTGCTCAGTCCCGGAGCGGCTGTAACCCTTTCGCGCAACGATGTGGACTATGTTGTGACCGAGTACGGGATTGCCAGTTTGCGTGGCACCAACCTGGCGGAACGGGTCAAACGGCTGTCCGCGGTGGCGCATCCCAAATTCCGCGATATGTTGTTGGAAGAAGCGAAAAAGATGCAACTTTGTTGAGACACAATACGTTGATTCACAATAAAAGAAGGAGGATTGGCTATGGGAGACTTTGACATGTTTGGTTTGCCTACGATCTCGTTCGTCATGTTGTTCGTAATTTGGCCACTGTGGCTGCTGCTCAGCTTTCTCTATGGATTCTTATATAAGGAAGGGCGGGAAGACGAATGGGACATCCTGTAATTATCGGTATTTTCGTGGCTTATTTCGCGATTGTGCTGGGGCTCGGTTATATGGCCTCCAGAACGCAAAAAAACATGACGGACTTCATTGTTGCCGGCAGGCAGATGGGACCGATTCTTGTCGCCTTCTCCACTTGCGCTACCATCGCCAGCGGCTTCTTCTTTGTCGGCCTGCCTGGCCTCTGCTACAATCTGGGTTACCAACCACTGCTCAGCTTGCCGGCGGTTAACGCTATTCTGGCCTATGTCGTGGTGTTTGGATTGCTGGCCAAACCGATGCGTTATCTGAGTGAAAAACATGGCGCGTTGACGGTGCCGGATCTGTTTCAGACCTTGTATGAGAACAAACACATTCGCACCCTCTGCTCCACGATCATTTTGATCGGCATTTTTGCCTATATGGTCTCGCAGTGGGCTGCTATGGGCATCATGTTCCAGACCTTGCTGGGTTCGACTTACATAGTGGGTCTGTTGGTCGGAGTGGTCATTGTAGGTGGCTACTGCACCTTTGGCGGACAAACCGGCAACATTTACAATGACGCATTCCAAATGGTCGTGATGATGTTCGGCGGGATTCTTGTCATCCTGTTCGGCTTTGACCATGTCGGCGGCTTCACCCAGATGAACATAACGCTGGGAAAAGCGCGGCCCGAGCTACTCTTGCCGTTTTCCGACACCTACGGACTGTCCTTCTGGACGTTCATTTCCTTCTTCCTGTTGTATGCGGTCGGAACGGTCGGACAACCGCAATTCACCACCCGTTTCTACACCATCCGTAAAGTGGATATGTTGCGCTGGGCACCGGCGATTGCTGCCAGCTGCTATTTCGTGATTACGTTCTTCCTGTTCTCGGGCATGATTTACCGGGCGGCGGTGCTGCAAGGCAAAGTTCCTGCGCTAACCAACCCGGACCTGGCAGTATCGCAGTATATCGTCACATTCATGAACCCGACGATGGCCGGTTTGGTTCTGGCCGCTGCGGTCGCCGCGATCATGTCCACCGTTTCCACGTTTATCGTGGTGGCAGCTTCTACCGTAACGCGTGACATTCTCGAACAGGGAATGGGCAAAAAACTTACTGAGTCACAAGGCTTGTGGTATTCTCGCTTCGCTTCGATTGCGATTTGCCTGCTTACCGTTTTGCTGGCAGTCAAACCGCCTGACCTGATTGCCTGGCTGGGCAACGCCGCATTCGGCTTTTTGTCGGCCAGTCTGGGCCCAGCTATGGTGGCTGGCGTTCGCTGGCGTCGGGCCAACTGGCAGGGCGCTCTGGCCAGTATGTTCATCGGCGGCGGTCTTGCCTTGGTTCTCTACTTCATGAAAACCGCCAAGATGATTGCACCCAAACTGGATACCGGCGCGATTGCATTCCTGGTTTCGATCGTCGTGATGATCGTGGTGTCGCTGATGACATCCGAGCAGGTCCGCAGCGCGTTGCCGGACAAGAAGAAAGCTAAGGCGGCCGAAGCCATCCCCGCGCCGGATCATTCATAACGCAGGAGTTTTCGCTGCAAATCACGAAAAATATGTAACTAGCAAAAAAGAGGTGACTCGATGAAAACAATTGCAATTTGTGGTTCCCAGCGCGAAAATGGCAACACAGAATTCTTTATGCGGGTCGTGCTTGATGAGCTGGCAAGCAAAGGGGTGGAGACGGAGTTCGTTTCGCTGCGGGGCAAGACGATTCAGCCTTGCCGGGGCTGTTACCAATGCTTGTCAGCCGGGCACTGCACCATTGAAGATGATTTTGCCGAGGTCTTTGATAAGATGAGAGCGGCGGACGGAATTCTCATCGGTTCGCCTGTTTATGTGGCCAGACCTACCGCGCTGATGTCGGCCTTGCTGGAACGGGCGACCTTTTCCGGTCGTGCGGCCGGGCAACCACTGGCAGGGAAAGTCGGCGGACCGGTGACGGTGGCGCGGCGGACCGGGCAGGCTTTTGCCTCGGCCGAATTGCTGCTGTGGTTCTTTATCAATGATATCGTCGTGCCGGGGTCGATGTACTGGAATGTCGGCGTTGCCGGAGCGCGCGGCGCGTTTGACGCCGAAACCGATGCCGAAGGCGTCGAAATCATGAAGCGCTATGCGGTCAACATGGAGCGTGTCATGACAGCGCTGGCCAAACATGGCGGCATGGCAGAATCTGCCGACCGCGACAAGTTGTTCTTCCAACCGGCGAAAGCATAAGGACTTACTGCTTCGAGCGGGCCTGGCGCAAGTCGGGCCCTTGTTTTTTGCCAGACAGGCAGGCTAAAGCCGGCAGTGCGGCGAATTAGGATATTCGTTGAAAAAAGAAAGGCGGTGCGCTGGGGATGAACGAGGAACGACCGGCAGCGTTGGAAGAAAAATTTGTCGAAAATGTGTTTCTCATATTCGATCATATGCCGATCGGAATCAATTTTGTCGATGAAAACGGCAAAGTGATCCGGCTCAATAAAGCGATGCTCGATTACTTCAAATTTACCCATGATGTTGAAGGCCGGCACATTTATGAAATTGAACCGACTTCCCGTTTGCCGATCGTGTTGCAGACACGTAAGGCGGAAATCGGCCAGCGGCATCGCTTTGCCGATGGGCGCGAAGCGATCGTGCACCGGATTCCGGTCATCGATAACGGAAAACTGATCGGCGCGCTGGGCATCATCCTGTTCGGCGACGTGCAGGACGTATACTTGCTGGCCGAGCGTAACCGCTTGCTGCTGAACAAACTGGCGCATTATGAAAAAGAAAAATCGCCCTATCAGGCGAAATACGGTTTGCATGACATCTTGGGCGACAGCCCCGATACCCGGGCCTGCAAGGAGCAGGTGCGCCGCATCGCCCGCTCCAATTCCAACGTGTTGATTATCGGCGAGTCCGGCGTGGGTAAAGAACTGTTCGCCCATGCTATCCATCTGGAAAGCCCCCGGCGCGACGCGCCGTTTGTCCGGCTCAACTGTGCGGCGATTCCCGAGACCTTGCTGGAATCGGAATTGTTCGGCTATGTGGAAGGCGCGTTCACCGGCGCAAAGAAAGGCGGACAGGCCGGAAAATTTGAACTGGCCGAAGGTGGCACCCTGTTTCTTGACGAAATCGGCGATATGCCTTACGCGATGCAGGCGAAACTGCTGCGAGTGCTGCAGGAAAGAGAATTTGAAAGAGTCGGCGGCAAAGAGATCATCCGCGTGAATGTGCGGGTAATTTCAGCGACCAACGTTGAGTTGGAATCGCTGGTGCAGACCGGTGGGTTTCGCCGAGACTTGTTTTACCGATTAAATGTACTCAGCTTGAAAATCGGCCCGCTTAGAGAACGGCGGGAAGACATCCCCAATCTGGTCTATCATTTTCTCGGTCAGATTTATCAGGAAAACGGCTGTTACGCAACCATCTCGCAAGAATGTCTGGCTGCGCTGGCACGCTACTCCTGGCCGGGTAATATCCGGGAATTGCGCAACGTAGTGGAAAAAATCGCGCTGGAAGCGGAGGGGCGAGTGTCGCGACTGGAAGACATGCCGGCCTATATCCGGCGCAATCTGGGCAATTCCAGTGTTCCGCTGGACAAAAGCAAAGGCCTCCGGGCCTTGCTGGCGCAAGTGGAGGCCGACAGTATCCGTCAGGCGCTGGAACAATGCGGCGGTTGCAAGACCCAGGCGGCAGCCTGGTTGCAAATTCCCAAGATGCGGTTGTACCGTAAGTTGAAACAATTCAAACTGGAAAGTTGAGTCGCCTTAGAACAGTCTGGGCAAGGCGGGCAGTTTCGGGATCGCCGGAGCAAACGGCGCGGAAGGGGTTCCCGGCAAGGCGGGAGCGCCCGGCAGACCAGGCAGCAATGGATTTTTGAACAGCAGTTTCAGGTTGTTGATGCTTTCGGCATCACCGATATAAATCGACTGCCCGGCTATTTTGGCGGTGATGTTGAAATAACGGGTATTGGCGCCGCGCTTGGCGAAGTTGCCTGACAGTGCATCAAAGGAAATGCCGGAAACCGACCCGGCGCCCATATCAAAGGTGCCGTCCGCGTTGGCGTTCTCCCAGGCGCCCTGTCCCTGCACCGTGGCCGAAAAGTTCAAGCGACCGGTGATGTCTTTGTCAGACAGCTGCGAACTATCCAGGTTTTGCCCGGACACGTTCTGGACATAGCGGAGCGTGTCAGGATGTAACGGGCCGCTGGTCTGGATGCTGCCGCCGAAGGCATTGAGCTTGGTGTTGGC
>RRZU011676856.1_pt1 | contig 15903 bp, 15 predicted proteins | sample 2165561 | NCBI WGS metagenome assembly RRZU01 (sample SAMN10456909, study PRJNA506462) | wastewater metagenome | isolation source: wastewater sludge | place: USA: Moscow, Idaho
GGGGATCGGCCTCCGACGCCGGCGGCGCCCCGACCGCTGCGGCCCCGGCCGGTGTGGCCTCGAGCGATGCCCCTGAGTCGGGCTCGCGCCCCACGCGGCGCTCGCGCCGGGCGAGCAGCCCCGCGACCGCGCCCGAGCAGGGGCGTGGCACGACCGGCACCAACGGCGCCCGTCCGCAGGAGTCCGTGGAGGAGGACCTGCGCGAGCTGACCGCCGCCCGCACGGGGGGTACCCACGAACGCTCCGAGCGCTCCGACCGCAGTGAGCGCTCCGACCGCAGTGAGCACGGTGAGCACGGGAACCGCACCTCCGGGCGCGACCACTCCGACCAGCGCTCCGGCGCGCAGGGCCGGGAGGCCCGCGACAGCCGCGAGACGCGCGATCACTCCCAGGGCCGCGACCAGCGTGACGGCGACGGCAGCCGCGACCAGCGCGATGGCCGTGACCACCAGTTGCGCGACCGCAGCGAGCAGCAGCAGCGCGACCGCAACGACACCCGTGGTGACAGCCGCACTGACAACCGTGGCGACAACCGCAACGACAACCGTGGCGACAACCGGAACGACAACCGGAATGACAACCGGGGTGGCGACCGCAGCGACAACCGTCAGCGCAGCCGCCAGCACGACGACGACGGCCCCGGTGGCCGCCGCCGCAACCGTCAGCGCAGCCGCGACCGCAAGCGTCGTGGCGGCCGCACCGGCGGCGAGGACTTCCAGAACGAGCAGGTCGAGCCCGTGAGCGCCGACGACGTGCTCGTGCCGGTCGCCGGCATCCTCGAGCTGCTCGACAACTACGCGTTCGTGCGCACGAGCGGCTACCTGCCCGGCCCGAACGACGTCTACGTGCCGATGGGCCTGGTCAAGAAGTACAACCTGCGCAAGGGCGACGCCGTCACCGGCGCGGTTCGTGCGCTGCGCGAGGGCGAGCAGCTCCCGGCGCGCCAGAAGTTCAACGCGCTCGTGCGCCTCGACAGCGTCAACGGGGCCGAGCCCGACGCCTCGCGCACCCGCGTCGAGTTCACCAAGCTCACGCCGCTCTACCCGCAGCAGCGCCTGCGGCTGGAGACCGAGCCGAACGTGCTGACGACGCGGATCATCGACCTCATCAGCCCGATCGGCAAGGGCCAGCGCGGTCTCATCGTCGCGCCCGCCAAGGCCGGTAAGACGATGGTCATGCAGGCGGTGGCCAACGCGATCGCCAAGAACAACCCCGAGTGCCACCTCATGGTCGTCCTCGTCGACGAGCGCCCCGAAGAGGTCACCGACATGCAGCGCGCGGTGAAGGGCGAGGTCATCGCCTCGACCTTCGACCGCCCGGCGACGGACCACACGACGGTCGCGGAGCTCGCCATCGAGCGCGCCAAGCGTCTCGTCGAGCTCGGTCACGACGTCGTCGTGCTCCTGGACTCGATCACCAAGCTCGGGCGCGCCTACAACCTCGCCGCTCCGGCGAGCGGGCGCATCCTCTCCGGTGGTGTCGACTCCGCGGCGCTCTACCCGCCGAAGCGCTTCTTCGGTGCGGCCCGCAACATCGAGAACGGTGGCTCGCTCACCATCCTGGCGACGGCTCTCGTCGAGACCGGATCCAAGATGGACGAGGTGATCTTCGAGGAGTTCAAGGGCACCGGCAACATGGAGCTCAAGCTCGACCGCCAGCTCGCGAACCGCCGGATCTTCCCCGCCGTCGACGTCAACAACTCCAGCACTCGACGCGAGGAGATCCTCCTGGCTCCCGAGGAGCTGCGGATCATGTGGAAGTTGCGGCGCGTGCTCGCGGCGCTCGATGCCCAGCAGGGGATCGAGCTGCTCATCGACCGCCTCAAGAAGGCGAAGAGCAACACCGAGTTCCTCATGATGATCCAGAAGACGTCGAATATCCACTTGGACGACGACTGAGCGGATCAGCCTGAATTGCTGACGAATCCCGCCCGGAGTGTCCGGGCGGGATTCGTCGTCTCGACGCTCCGCCCTTCGCACATGCAGGTCCAGTCGCGGCGCAATCGTGCCGGGGGAGAAGAGGGGCGATGTCTGCCGATCCGATGCGCGTTGTCGTGGCCGACGACGACGCAGATATCCGTGAACTCGTGACGTTCAAGCTGATGCAGGCCGGTTACGAGATCGACGCGGTGTCCGACGGGTCGCAGGCGTGGGCGACGATCAGTGCGGCGCCGCCGCGGCTGGCCGTGCTCGACGTGATGATGCCCGGTCTGTCGGGGCTCGACGTGCTGCGCAAGGTCCGCGAGGACGAGCGCACGAAGTCGGTCCCCGTCATCCTCCTCACCGCTCGCAGCCGGGACACCGACGTGGACAGCGGCTTCGCGACCGGCGCGACCGACTACGTCATCAAGCCCTTCTCCCCACGCGAGCTCGTCCATCGAGTCTCGTCGGTCCTTGCGCGCGGGGCGTGAACGCCCGCGTCCTTCTTCTGCTCACCCTCGTCGCGCTGAGCGTAGGGTGTGGCCTCCTCGTCGTGGCGACCGTCACGGCGAAGATCCGGCGCTCGCAGCGCAGTCGCACCCTGGAGCGGCTCGCAGCGCCGCAGCGTCGCCTCGTCCTCGAGGTCGCCTCCGGTGAGGACGACGAGGATGCCGCCGCGAACCAGCTCGCCGCCCTGCCCGCCAAGGAATGGGCGAGCATCCGCCCCGCCGTCATCGCGATGCTGAGCAAGGTCCGCGGCGCGCCCGCCGCCTCCCTCGTGCGCGTCATCGCCGCCCACGGCGAGGTCGAGGCCGCCCGCCGGGCCCTTCTCGGCCGGTCCTCGCTGCGCCGGGCCCGCGGTGCCCACCTGCTCGGGCTCGTCCGCGACGAGGAGAGCGTCCCGACCCTCACCTCCCTGCTGTCGGATCCGGCGGACGACGTGCGCTTCGTCGCCGCCCGCAGCCTCGGTCACATCGGCGACCCGAGCGCCGCCTCGGCCGTCCTGGCCTCGGTGCCGGGCGACGGATCTCGGGTCGGCGTGCCGGCGTGGGTCGCGGCCGAGGCCCTGCTCGCGATGGGGCCGGACATCGAGTCCGCCCTGCTCGCCGGCCTGCTCTACCGGGATCCTCGGGTGCGTGACGTCGCCGTGACGGTGACCGCGCACTCCTCGCTGCCCTCGACGGTCGGCATGCTGCGCAGCCGCCTGACGATCGAGCCGGAGGACGACATCCGCGTCGCGATGATCGCCGCCCTCGGCCGCCTCGGGGACCACGAGGACGTCGCGCGGATGGTCGAGTTCACCGACCCCGGCGAGGCGACGGCGCTGCGCCGCGCGTCGGTCCGGGCCCTCGGCGAGCTCGGCGACCCCGCAGCGATCCCCACCCTGCGCGAGCTGATGAGCGACGACGACCGGGCGCTCGCGGCGCTCGCGGCGACGTCCCTCACGCAGATCGGCGGCCCGGCCTTCGAGGTCCTGCATGCCGCGCGGGCCCAGGGGCGCGAGATCGGCCGGATCGCCTCGGCCGCGCTGCACCTGGCGAGCCTGCGCGAGATGGCGGGGGTGTAGCGATGCGTGACGTGATCGCCACCGCCGTCGGCGCCATCTTCGAGGTCATCGCCGTGCCGGTGCTCGTCTACTTCCTCGTCATCAACTCCTCCTACCTCGTGCTCATGGCGTGCGCGGCGGCCGACTTCACCCGGCACCTGCGCCGGATGGAGCACTCGGGCCGCCTCGACGCCGTCTCCTCGCGCCTCGCGCCGGGCGTCGCGCTCATCGTCCCGGCGTACAACGAGGAGGCCGGGATCGTGCCGGCCGTGCAGTCGATGCTGTCGCTGCGCCACCCGCGCCACGAGATCGTCGTCGTCGACGACGGCTCGACCGACCAGACCTTCGCCCGCCTCGTGCGCGCCTTCGACCTCGTCGGCATCGACCGCGAGGTGCCCCAGGACATCCCCGTCGCCGCGGAGATCCTCGGGGTCTACGTGCCGGAGGACGGCCGGACGCGGCTCACCGTCGTCCGCAAGGTCAACTCGGGCAAGACCGACGCCGTCAACACCGGGATCAACGCGGCGACCGAGCCGCTCATCGCGATCGTCGACGCCGACTCCCTCCTCGACCCCGACGCGCTCGTCGCCGTCGCCGCGCCCTTCGCGGAGGATCCCGTCCACGTCATCGCCACCGGCGGCGTCGTGCGCGCGGCCAACGGCTGCACGGTCGTCGACGGTCGCGTCGTCGCGATCGGCATGCCCAAGAGCGGCTACGCCCGGATCCAGGTGATCGAGTATCTGCGCGCCTTCCTCCTCGGGCGCTCGGGCTGGTCGCGGCTGCGCTGCCTCATCCTCATCAGCGGCGCGTTCGGCATGTTCCGCCGCGACATCCTCGTGCAGATCGGCGGGCTCGACACCGGCGCGATCGGGGAGGACTTCGAGCTCGTCATGCGGATACACCGCCTCATGCGCGACGCCGATCGCCCCTACCGGATCGAGTTCGTCGCCGAGCCGATCGCCTGGACCGAGGTGCCGACGAGCGCGAAGGTGCTGCGCTCGCAGCGGCGCCGCTGGCACCGGGGCCTCTGGGAGGTCCTGTGGAAGTACCGCACGATGCTCTTCCGGCCGCGCTACGGCCGGATCGGGATGGTCGTCCTGCCGTGGTTCTGGGTCTTCGAGCTGCTCGCCCCGGTCATCGAGCTCGCCGGCCTGATCCTTCTCGCGGTCGGTCTCGCCGTCGGCGTCGTCGACCTGGGCTACGCGGCGCTCTTCATGGCCGTCGCCTACGGCTACGCGCTCCTGGTCAACCTCGCGTCGCTGACGATCGAGGAGCTCACCTTCCACAAGTACCCGCGCTGGCGCGACCTCGGGCACGCCGTCGTCGCCTCGGTCGCCGAGAACTTCGGCTACCGGCAGCTCACCGCGCTGTGGCGGACCGAGGGTCTGTGGCAGGGCATCCGCGGCGGCAAGCACGTGTGGGGCACCATGACGCGCTCGGGCTTCGACACCGGTGGGCAGGCCGATTCGGCGTCGGCGTCGGCGCGTGAGGTCGAGTCCGCCGGTGCCCCGCGAAGGGGTGCCTCGTGACTGCCCAGACCCGCGCCGACCTCGCCGCGAGCCGCCCCCGCCGGGTCGCGCGCGGGCCGCGCACCGTGCGCTGGCGCCTCGGCGTCCTGTCCTTCCTCATGTCGAGCCTCATCCTGCTCATCAGCGGCATCGGCCTCATCGCCCTGGACTACCAGCGCGGGGAGGCCGACCGGAGCACCCTCGTCGTCGAGCCGGCCTTCGACATGAACCGCTCGGTGCGCCTGACGATGGTCGAGGCGCAGAGCGGGCTGCGCGGGCACCTCGTCATCGCGGCGCACGGGCGCTCGGGCCAGGCGGCCGTCGCGCAGGAGGATCAGCGGACGCTGGCGATGTTCACCGCGGCCGAGAAGCGGATGGACGCCGAGCTCGGCTCGCTGTCGACGCTGCTCGCCTCGCAGGGCTTCGCGCCGACGCAGGAGGTGCGGCAGCAGGCCCACCACGCCGAGCAGGCCCAGCGCGCGGCGATCTCGGCGTGGTGGCAGTACGCCCGGGCGACCCGGTCGAAGACCGACGTGTCGGCCGCCGAGTTCGCCCAGGGCCAGCAGCTCTTCGACCGCTTCCACACCGCGAACGCCGCCCTGACCGACATCATCAGCGCCGAGCGCGGGACGCTGCGAGCCTCCCTGCGCGACGCGATCGTGTGGGCCTCCCTCGCTGTCGTCGGCGCAACGGTGCTCGCCCTCACGCTCGCCGTCATCATGGGGTGGCGCACGACGAGGGCCCTGACCCGCCCGCTCAACCGGCTGCGCGACATCGTGCGGCGACAGCGGCAGGGCGACCGCACCGCCTGGGCGTCGACGGACATCGGCGCCGTCGAGGTCCGCGAGCTGGCCGGCGACGTCAACGCCCTCACCGCGGCCCACCACGAGCTCACCGACCGGCAGAAGGCCTCGCTCGACATCCTGCGCGCGCAGTCCGACCTCGTGCGCACCGTCCAGTCGAGCAACGATCTCGGCGACGCGCTGCGGATGGACGTCGACGGCATCGGCGAAGGCCTCAAGGTCGACCGCGTCGTCGGCGGAGTGCTCAACGACCGCGGCGCCTTCGACCACGCGGTCGTCTGGGCCGGTCCGCACGCCGACGCGGGCCTCGACTCCCCGTGGGAGCTGCGGCGCGAGCTCGCCGCGCACGCCGGGCGCATCTGGGAGGGGGAGCGCCAGCTCGTCGTCACCGACGTCTCGACCCTGCCCGGGGCGCCGCCGCTGCCGGATCTGGCCGACACCCCCGCCGGCCCCGACGCACCGGGCACGCCCGCCCTCGCACCCGCCGAGGAGGACTCCTGGCGCGACCTGCGCGGCCCGACGTCCTCCGGGGCGCTGCTGGCGGTCCCCTTCGGCCTGGGCGACAAGACGATCGGCATCGTCTCGATCCGCACGAACGAGCCGCGGGAGTGGACCGACAACGAGATCGCCTTCGTCCACCACGTCGTCGGCGAGACCACGCGGCTCTTCGTCAAGGCGACGAGCGAGCGCCAGCGGGCCGAGCACCTCGCGCGCCTGGAGGAGCTCGACCGGCAGAAGGACGACTTCATGTCGACCGTGAGCCACGAGCTGCGCACCCCGCTGACGAGCATCTCCGGCTACCTGGAGATGCTCAACGAGGGCGACGCCGGCGAGCTCACCAAGCCGCAGCGCCAGATGCTCGACGTCGTGGGCCGCAACGCCCAGCGGCTGCGCGGCCTCATCGAGGACCTCCTCGTGCTCAACCGTCTCGAGGCGAGCGGGCTGCCCCCGGAGACGCGGGTCATCTCGGCGTGCGAGATCGTCCGCGACGTCGCCGAGGAGCTCGCGCCCGTCGCGGCGCGCGCGGGCATCCTCGTGCAGCACGACGAGCGGGAGGGCTCGTGGGTGCGCGGCGACCCGCAGCAGCTCGCCCGGGCGCTGTCGAACCTCGCGTCGAACGCCGTGAAGTTCACCCCGGCCGGCGGCACGATCCGCCTCACCTGCCGCCCGGCGCCCGACGGCAGTGGCGTCGAGATCCGCTGCGCCGACACGGGCATGGGTGTGCCCGAGGCCGAGACCCAGCACCTGTTCACCCGCTTCTTCCGCGCGAGCAATGCGGCGCGCGAGCAGATCCCCGGCACCGGCCTGGGCCTGGTCATCGTCCGCAATATCGTCGAGCGCCACGAGGGCACCGTCGACGTGACTTCCGCCGAGGGGCGCGGGGCGACGTTCACGATGATCCTGCCGCTCTCGAGCGAGCGGGGGACCTGTGCCGTCCACGACGCGCCCGGGCGCGCCTCGTACAGCCAGTTCCAGCAGGCCAAGAGCTGATCGACGGTCCTGACCGGCCGGTGAGCGGCCGGTTTGGGGCTCAGGGGTGCGCGGTGGAATAATAGGACGCTGGTCGCCGGTTCACGCAGCGTTACTGGGAACGGCCACGACACCCCGTGCTGCGACCCGGCGAACTCGCCAAACTTTCGAGGAGACCCCCGTGCGACAGAACATCCACCCCGACTACAACGTGACGACGGTGACCTGCACCTGCGGATCGACGTTCCAGACCCGCAGCACCGCGGGCTCGGGCCGCATCAGCGCAGACGTGTGCAGCCAGTGCCACCCGTTCTACACGGGCAAGCAGAAGATCCTCGACACCGGTGGTCGCGTCGCTCGCTTCCAGCAGCGCTACGGCAAGGCCGCAGCCAAGTAGCTCCTACGACGCCGGCCCGCTCTCCCCGCTGGGGAGGGTGGGCCGGCGTTCTGCATGCCCGCGACTCACCCGCCCGCCCTCACCTGGAGCGACCATGGCCGACCGATCCCGTGAATCCGCCACCGACCCGACGCTGGACTCGGCCCGGGCGCTGGCGCAGGAGCACGCCGCGCTCGAGGAGCAGCTCGCCGACCCGGCGGTGCTCGCCGACCAGCAGGCGGTGCGCCGCATCAACAAGCGCTACGCCGCCCTCGGCCCGACGGTCGCGACCTTCCGCCAGGTCGAGCAGCTGGGCGACGACCTCGCCGCGGCCCGCGAGCTCGGCGAGCTCGATGCCTCCTTCGCCGCGGAGGTGCCCGTCCTCGCCGCCGCGCTGGAGGAGGCGAGCGAGGCCCTGCGTCGGCTCCTGCTTCCACGCGACCCCGACGACGACCGCGACGTGATCCTCGAGGTCAAGGCGGGGGAGGGGGGCGAGGAGTCGGCCCTCTTCGCCGGGGACCTCGTGCGGATGTATCTGCGCTACGCCGAGCGCCGCGGCTGGTCCGCCCAGGTCATCGACTCGACCGAGTCCGACCTCGGCGGCTACAAGGACATCCGGATCGCCTTGAAGGCCAAGGGAACCCCCGGCCCGGGCGAGGCCCCGTGGGCGCGGATGAAGTACGAGGGCGGGGTGCACCGCGTGCAGCGGGTGCCCGTGACCGAGAGCCAGGGGCGGATCCACACCTCGGCGGCCGGCGTGCTCGTCATGCCGGAGGTCGAGGACGCCGACGAGGTCGAGATCGGCCCGAACGACCTACGGATCGATGTCTACCGCTCCTCCGGGCCCGGCGGGCAGTCGGTCAACACGACGGATTCGGCCGTCCGGATCACCCACCTGCCGACAGGAATCGTCGTCTCGTGTCAGAACGAGAAGTCCCAGCTACAGAACAAGGAGTCAGCCCTGCGGGTGCTGCGGGCCCGGCTCCTGCAGGCCGCGCGCGAGGAGGCCGAGGCGCAGGCGTCGGCCGCGCGCCGCTCGCAGGTGCGCACCGTCGACCGCAGTGAGCGGATCCGCACGTACAACTTCCCCGAGAACCGCATCGCCGATCACCGGACCGGCTTCAAGGCCTACAACCTCGACATCGTGCTCGGCGGGGAGCTCGACCCGATCGTCCAGTCGGCCGTCGACGCCGACGAGGCGGCGCGGATGGCCGCCATCGCCGATGCCTGATCCTGAACTGGAGGGTTACCCCCTCGCGGGCGCCTTGCGGGCGGCCACGGCCCGGCTGCGGGACGCCGGGATCGACGGCGGGCGTGCCGACGCCGTCGCCCTCGCCGCACACCTGCTCGAGGTCGAGCCCGGGGAGGTCGAACGGCGGGCGATCCTCGGCGCGGCGACCCCCGCCGGCTTCGACGAACTGCTCGCCCGCCGGGTGGCGCGGGTGCCGCTGCAGCACCTCACCGGGGTCGCGCCCTTCCGCCACGTCGTCCTGTCCGTCGGGCCGGGGGTCTTCACCCCGCGGCCGGAGACCGAGGTGCTCGTCGGGCTCGCCCTCGAAGCGCTCGATGCGCTCGATGCCCGTGATGCCGGCGGGTCGGATGGTGCGCGGGTCGTCGATCTGTGCACGGGTTCCGGCGCGATCGCCGTGAGCATCGCCCTGGAGCGACCCACGGCGCGGGTCGGCGCCGTCGAGCTGTCCCCGCAGGCGCACGCCTACGCCCGCGCCAATGTCGAGGCCCTCGCCGCGGCCGTCGACCTGCGCCTCGGGGACGCGACGACCGCCTTCGGCGAGCTCGACGGCACGGTCGACGTCGTCGCGACGAACCCGCCGTACATCCCCGACGGTGCGATCCCGATCGACCCCGAGGTGGCGCTGCACGACCCGGCCCTCGCGCTCTACGGCGGCGGCGACGGCCTCGAGCTGCCGATGCGCCTCGTCGCCCGCGCGGCCGCCCTGCTGCGCCCCGGCGGTGTGCTCCTCGTCGAGCACGGCGAACGTCAGGGAGAGGACCTGGTCGCCCGCCTCGCCGCGACCGGGGCCTGGGTCGAGATCACCGACCACGAGGACCTCACGGGTCGCCCCCGGGTCCTGCGTGCCGTGCGCGCGACGGGCTCGCCCGTAGACTCGAACGCATGAGTTCGGTCATCGACTGCACCGATGTGGACGCCCTCGAGGAGACGGTGCGCTTCGCCGCGTCGGCCGTGCGTCGAGGTGAGCTCATCGTCATGCCGACCGACACGGTCTACGGCGTGGGCGCCGACGCCTTCGACGCCGGCGCCGTCGGGGCGCTCCTGGAGGCCAAGGGTCGCGGGCGCGACACGCCGATCGCCGTCCTCGTGCCCGACGCCCGCACGGTCGACGGTCTGGCCACCGACGTGCCCGACTACGCGCGGCGGCTCATCGAGGAGTTCTGGCCCGGCCCGCTCACCCTGGTGCTGCGCGCGCAGACCTCGCTCCTGTGGGACCTCGGCGAGACGAACGGCACGGTCGGCCTGCGGATGCCCGACCAGGAGGTCTCGCTCGCCCTTCTGGCCCAGACCGGCCCGATGGCCGTGACGAGCGCGAACAAGCACGGGCAGCCCGCCGCGAACACCGTCACCGAGGCGCGCGAGCAGCTCGGCGAGGACGTGGCGATCTACCTCGACGGCGGCCCTGCCCAGGGTCAGGTGCCCTCGACGATCATCGACTGCACGAAGGACGAACCGGTCGTCCTGCGCCGCGGCGCGCTGAGCGAGGAGGACGTCTTCGCCGTCGTCCGCGCCGGTGAGCATGCCGGTGAGCAGGCCGACGAGCAGGCCGATGACCCGGCGGCCGAGGCGCCAGGTGCGTGAATACTTCCTCGTCTGCATCGTCGCCGCCGTCTTGACCTTCGCGGTCACCCCGGGCGTGCGCTGGCTCGCCATCCGCCTCGGCGCCGCGTCGCCGGTGCGCGCGCGCGACGTGCACAGCCACCCGATCCCGCGGCTCGGGGGAGTGGCGATGCTGCTCGGCTTCCTCGGCTCGGTGGCGGTCGCGAGCAGGCTCCCGCACCTGTCGCAGATCTTCGACAGCCTCGAGATCCGCGGGGTCGTCATCGGCGCCGTCCTCATCACCTTCGTCGGGGCCATCGACGACATCCGCGAGCTCGACGCGCTGACCAAACTCGCCGGCCAGGTCATCGCCGCCGGCGCGATGGCCTTCTTCGGGGTCCAGCTGCTCTCGCTACCGCTCTTCGGGGTGACCGTGCTGCCCGGGCCCGTGCTCGTCGGGCTGACCGTGCTCATCGTCCTCGTGACGACGAACGCGGTGAACTTCATCGACGGCCTCGACGGGCTCGCCGCCGGGATCGTCGCGATCGCGGCCCTGGCGTTCTTCCTCTACGCCTACCAGCTGACCTACACCTACGACCCGCCGAACGTCATGTCGACGGCGACCTTTGTCACCGCCGCGACCTTCGGGATCTGTCTGGGCTTCCTGCCGCACAACTTCAACCCGGCGCGGCTCTTCATGGGCGATGCCGGCTCGCTCCTGCTCGGGCTGCTGCTCGCCGCGGCGACGATCTCGATGGTCGGCAACATCGACCCCTCGGCGCAGGTGAGCCGCAATGCCGAGGTCGCGCTCTACCTGCCGATCGTCCTGCCGCTGGCGATCATGTCGATCCCGCTCCTGGACATGACCCTCGCCGTCGTCCGGCGGACCCGCCGCGGGCAGCGACCCTGGCATCCCGACACCCAGCATCTGCAGCACCGGATGCTCGCGATCGGGCACACCCACCGCCGGGCCGTCCTCCTGCTCTACCTGTGGGCCGGGATCGTCGCCTTCGGCGTCACGTCGTTCGCGTTCGTCGAGGGCTTCCTGCCGGTCGTGGCGATCGCCGCGGCGACCTTGCTCGCGCTCGTCCTCACCGCCGCCCTTCCGAACTGGCTGCGCCGCCGGGCGTGAGTGGGCGCGGCGCGGCCATGCCGCGCGGTGCGCTGACGCGGCGGCTCTGGCGCGTTCTGCTTCCCCGCAGACGTGAACGGCTGTCCATGACCGTCCGGAGCTCGTGATAACGTTCACAAGCGCGTCGGCAGTGCCGTTCGCCTGCCGAGAATGCACCCGGCCCCACCGACTGCTACCCGAGGAAGGGGAGACATGCCAGTGGCTGCACACCGCACCCTGACCCGTGAACCCTTCGCCCGGATGTTGCTCGCCGGCACCGCCGTCACCGCCGCCTTCGCGCTCGTGACGTGCGCGGTCCTCGCGGTCGTGAGCGGCCCGCTCGCCGCGCTCAACGCAGGCCTGGCCGCCGGCCTCGTGGCCGTCCTCTTCATCGCCGGAGCGCTCGGCGTGCGCGCCGTGCTCGGCCCCGATGCCCGCGCCGCCTCGAGCGCCCTCATGGGAGCCCTCGTCGTCTACCTCGGCCAGCTCATCCTCGGCACCGCCCTCGTCCTCGTCCTGCGGGACCTGCCCGGTCTCGACCGCGACGCGATCGCCATCGGCGGTCTCGGTGGCGCGGTCGCCTGGCAGATCGGCATGGTCGCCGGATTCGTCAGTGCGCGAGTGCACGTCTTCGATCCGTCGCCGCGTCCCGTCGGAGGCCTGCGATGAAGTCCCCACGGCGACAGAAGCCCGAGTGGGCCGCGATGCCGGAGGAGGGTCGCGGTCGTGACGACAGCGGCCCCATGGTGACGGCGTATCTCATCTCCGGGCCCGTCGTGTACGGCGCGCTCGGTTGGCTGGCCGACGGGTGGCTCGGCACAGGGTTCCTCCTGCCGGTCGGCCTTCTCGGCGGCATGGCCATGTCCCTGTACATCGTTTGGCTCCGGTACGGTAAGCCATGACCGGGCGGCCTTCGTGTGCCCAGCGTGGCCCGTGGCGCTCGTCGACACGCATCCGGACGCTGCGCCCGACGACGGAATCCACCCCCTCCTCCGGCGTGACGCCGGAGACGTCCGCTCGTAGTACGACATCGACATGCAAGGAGATCTTGTGAGCCCGATCGCCCTAGGTGCCCCCCTGAGCGCACTAGCGGCCGCCGGCGAGGGCGAGGGTCACTTCCCGCCCAAGGTGTCGGACTTCTGGCAGCCCATGTGGCGGCTCGGTGAGATCGGCGGCCAGTCCGTCGTCATCACCCGCCCCATGGTCGTCGCGCTCATCTCGCTCGTCGTCCTCTCGACGTGGCTCGTCCTCTCGACGCGTCGCGCGGCGGTCGTCCCGAGCAAGGGCCAGTGGCTCACCGAGTTGATCTACAACTTCGTGCGCAACGACCTGGGGCGCGACATGATCGGCAGCAAGGAGTTCCTGCGGTTCGTCCCGCTGCTCTTCGCGCTCTTCACGTTCATCCTGTTGAACAACCTGTTCGGCGTCATTCCGTTCTTCCAGATGCCGACGATGGCGCGGGTCGGCTTCCCGATCGCGCTCACCCTTGTCGTCTACGTCGTCTACCACTGGATCGGCATCCAGAAGCAGGGCGGCTTCGGCAAGTACATCGCCTGGATGATCCCCCCGGGCATCCCCGCCTGGCTGCTCCCGCTCATCATCCCGCTGGAGCTCATGACGTTCTTCATCACCCGTCCGCTGACGCTCGCGCTGCGACTCTTCGGCAACATGTTCGCCGGGCACATGCTCCTCGTCGTCTTCATCGTCGGCGGGTGGGAGCTCTTCACCTCCGGCAACATCGGGCTCCAGATCGTCTCCGTGCCGGCCTGGATCATGGCGTTCATCATGACCGCCTTCGAGGTGCTGGTTCAGGCCCTGCAGGCCTTCGTCTTCACGCTGCTCGCCGCCTCCTACTTCGGTGGCGCGCTCGCGGACGACCACTGATTTCCGCGCCGCTCGCTGCGCGGTACGCATAACCGAATAAGCCCCACACCCTGCCCGGGCGGCATCCGGCCGTCACGGACAACCCGAGAACGAAAGAGGCAACAACGTGACTGGTGACGTCACCCTCATCGGCTATGGCCTGGCTGCGATCGGTCCGGCCATCGCCGTCGGCCTGATCTTCGCCGCCTACATCAACGGTGTCGCGCGTCAGCCGGAGGCGAGCAACATGCTGCGCCCCATCGCGATTCTGGGCTTCGCCCTCGCCGAGGCGCTCGCGATCTTCGCTCTGGTGCTCTTCTTCATTCGACTCTGACCCACCCGGCCAGTAGGCCGACGCACGAGGAGACACAGTGCAGCCAATCGTCGCTCACCTGGTCGCGAATTCGGCGGCCGCGGATCCCGAGGCCTCCGCCTTGCCGATCCTTCCCTACCTGCCCGAGCTCGTCGTCGGGTTGATCATCTTCGGCATTTACTACCTGATCGTTCGTAAGACGGTCTTCCCGAACCTCGAGAAGGCCTACGACGAGCGCAAGGCCGCCATCGAAGGCGGCATGAACAAGGCCGAGGACGCTCAGCGCGAGGCGGAGGCTGTGCTGCGCGAGTACCAGGCGCAGCTGTCGGAGGCTCGTGACGAGTCGGCTCGCATCCGTGAGGACGCGCGGGAGCAGGGTGCCGCGATCATCGCCGAGATGCGGGACCAGGCACAGAGCGAGGCCAACCGGATCACGGCGAACGCGCAGAAGCAGATCGAGGCCGAGCGTCACCAGGCCCTCGTCTCGCTGCGCGCCGAGGTCGGTCAGCTCTCGACCGACCTGGCGAGCCGGATCGTCGGTGAGTCGCTGCATGAGGAGACCCGTCAGAAGGGCATCGTCGACCGCTTCCTCGCGGAGCTCGAGGCCGGCGAGATCCGCCCGACGTCGGCGAGCGTCGGCGAGGGAGCCCACTGATGCAAGGCGTCTCCCGCGCATCGCAGGCACAGGTCCGCGACGCCTTGCAGGCGGCGCTGGACTCGGGCGCCGACTGGGGGCGCTTGTCCGACGAGTTGTTCTCCTTCGTCGCGGCGCTCGACTCGAGCCACATCCTGCGCCGGGCGCTCGGTGACCCGTCGCGCAGTGCCGAGGGCAAGCGCGCGCTCGCGCAGCGCCTGCTCGAGGGCAAGGCCGAGCCGGCGACGTTCGACGTCGTCGCCACGGCCGTCGCCCAGCGGTGGTCGACCGAGAAGGACCTGCCGGCCGCCCTCGAGGAGGCCGCGGTCGAGGCTCAGGTCGCGATGGCCCAGGCCGGTGGCCGTGCCGACGAGGTGGAGGAGCAGCTCTTCCGCTTCGAGCGCACGGTGGCCGGTACGCCGGAGCTGCGGGAGGCCCTGTCCGACCGCCGTTTGCCGGTCGAGCGCAAGCTTCAGGTCGTCGACCAGCTGCTCGCCGACAAGGCGCAGCCCGAGACGATCCGCCTGGCCCGTCAGGCGATCGGGCAGCCCCGCGGTCGGCGCTTCGCGCAGACGGTGGAGCACTACCTGGAGATCGCCGAGCGTCGCCGCAAGCAGCTCGCCGCGACGGTGACCGTTGCGGCGCCGCTCACGGACGAGCAGCGGGACCGCCTCGCGGCGGCCCTGCAGCGGATCTACTCCACGCCGGTGCTGCTCAACGTGGTCCTCGACCCGTCGGTCATCGGCGGCATCCGGGTCCAGATCGGTGACGACGTCGTCGACGGCACGATCGTTCGTCGCCTCGACGAGGCCCGCCGCCTCATGGGCTCCTGAGCCCCTAACTGAACATGCCAGTGGCCGGCGCTCCCACAGCGTCGACACGACCAGATCATCAACGAGTGTCGACGCGGCGCACGGTCGCAGACGTAGACGAGGAGACGAGACAACGATGACGGAGCTGACGATCCGTCCGGAGGAGATCCGGGACGCGCTGGACGCCTACGTCCAGTCCTACGAGCCGGACGCGGCCGCCCGCGAAGAGGTTGGTCGCGTGACCGACGCCGGCGACGGGATCGCCCACGTCGAGGGCCTGCCCTCGGCGATGACGAACGAGCTGCTGCTGTTCGAGGACGGCACGCTCGGTATCGCCCTGAACCTCGACGTGCACGAGATCGGTGTCGTCGTCCTCGGTGAGTTCTCCGGCATCGAGGAGGGGCAGACGGTCAAGCGGACCGGCGAGGTCCTCTCGGTCCCGGTCGGCGACGCCTACATGGGTCGCGTCGTCAACCCGCTCGGTCAGCCGATCGACGGTCTCGGCGAGATCGAGTCCGAGGGTCGCCGCGAGCTCGAGCTCCAGGCCCCAAACGTCATGATGCGTAAGTCGGTGCACGAGCCGCTGCAGACCGGCATCAAGGCGATCGACGCGATGATCCCGATCGGGCGCGGCCAGCGTCAGCTCATCATCGGTGACCGCCAGACCGGCAAGACGACGGTCGCGATCGACACGATCATCAACCAGAAGCAGAACTGGGAGTCCGGCGACCCGGAGAAGCAGGTCCGCTGCATCTAC
>RRZU010501297.1_pt1 | contig 15902 bp, 13 predicted proteins | sample 2165561 | NCBI WGS metagenome assembly RRZU01 (sample SAMN10456909, study PRJNA506462) | wastewater metagenome | isolation source: wastewater sludge | place: USA: Moscow, Idaho
AATGATCGCAGCCATGGGCGATATTGACGAATCGTCGAATAGCATTTCGAAAATCATTAAAGTTATTGATGATATTGCCTTCCAGACTAATATTCTGGCACTGAATGCGGCTGTTGAAGCGGCCCGGGCCGGGCAACATGGTAAAGGTTTTGCGGTGGTCGCCGAAGAAGTCAGAACCTTGGCTGCCCGCAGTGCCGAAGCCGCCAAGGAAACCACCGGACTGATTGAAGGATCGATCGAGAAGGTTGGCGTAGGCACAAAAATTGCTGATGAAACAGCCGAAAGCCTCAAAGAAATATTAAATGAAATTGAGAAGGTTACCAGCCTGGTTGGTAATATTGCCAGAGCCTCTACTGATCAGGCCTCCGAAATTGCCCAGATTACTCAGGGGATTGAGCAGTTTTCTCACGTGGTCCAGACCAATTCGGCGACCGCAGAAGAAAGTGCGGCCGCCAGTCAAGAATTATCCGGTCAGGCTGAAATGCTAAAAGTGATGGTTGGGGCGTTTAAACTTAAGAATCAATCGCGGCAACAACAAGAACCGCTAAGAAATACTCAATACCAGAAAACAGTTGAAGATCAGCCCCAGATTATTTTAGATGATCTGGAATTTGATAAGTATTGAAGATCTTAATATGTCACAGCGCCAATGTTGGGGGATACTGCAGCGAATTTGTTGGCGTAACCGGGAAAATTTAAAAACTTATGGAGCAAGATGAAAATAGAGACGATCACAGAAATCAGTGATTGTCTCTATCTTACTTGTTGATAGAGATGTTCATCAAAAAGAAACGAGTGGTTACAATTTAGCCATTCAACACGGTTCATTTTTCTGAGAACATAATTATTCAGTTAATCAAGCTTAGCCTGTTAATAAGAAACGGTTTAGCTACGGGGACCGGATATCAGGGGCGTTAACAACCATTTATAATTTCCGTGAGCAGCGCGTTTGCCAGAAGTAGCTGAGTGTGATGCTCTTGATAACGAAGGTTAGCTTCTTAAGGAGGTAAATAGAATGTAGAAAAAAAGGGATCATGTTGTTTTTGAAAAAAACATTGTTTATAAAAAAAAGCTGATGTAAAATAAAAGAGCTGTATAGTTATCAGTGAATTAAAATATATTTATATTTGTGGAGGATGGCAAAGCGATGTCTTACGTACAGGAAATATTGGAACAGGTAATAAAGAGGAATGCCAATGAACCGGAATTCCATCAGGCTGTCAAAGAAGTTATGGAGTCTTTGGAACTGGTCTTAGAACGTAACCCAGAGTATCAGGAACTAGGGATAATTGAAAGATTGGTTGAACCGGAACGGCAAATTATCTTCAGAGTACCTTGGGTCGATGACAATGGCAAGGTCCAAGTTAACCGTGGGTTCAGGGTGCAATTCAATTCTGCAATTGGTCCGTACAAAGGGGGATTGAGATTTCATCCGTCTGTAAACCTTGGTATTATCAAATTTCTTGGTTTTGAACAGATTTTCAAGAATTCGCTCACTGGTTTGCCGATTGGCGGCGGTAAAGGTGGATCTGACTTTGATCCAAAGGGAAAATCAAACAACGAGATTATGAGTTTCTGTCAGAGCTTCATGACTGAGCTATACCGTCATATTGGGGCCAGTACAGATGTACCGGCCGGCGATATCGGTGTTGGCGGACGTGAAATTGGGTATCTGTTTGGTCAATACAAGCGATTACGAAATATCTATGAAGGTGTTCTGACCGGTAAGGGCTTGACCTATGGCGGATCGCTGGCAAGAAAAGAAGCAACAGGTTTTGGTTTGGTCTATTTTACCGAAGAAATGCTTAAAACGCGGGGTGAATCATTTGCTGGAAAAAATGTCGTTGTTTCCGGTTCAGGAAATGTAGCAATTTATGCGATGCAAAAAGCAATAGAGTTGGGCGCAAAAGTGTTGGCCTGTTCTGATTCCAATGGCTATATCTATGACAAGGAAGGAATCGATCTGGATCTGGTTAAAAAACTGAAGGAAATTGAACGAAAACGAATCAAAGAATATGTGAATGAACATCCAAATGCGGAATATCATGACAACTGTAATGATATCTGGAGCATTAAATGTGATATTGGATTGCCTTGTGCCACTCAAAATGAGCTGGATGAAAAATCGGCAAAAACATTGGTTGCAAATGGTGTGATTGCGGTTGGTGAAGGTGCCAACATGCCCTGTACACCGGAGGCAGTAACAGTGTTTCATGCCAATAATATCCTGTTTGGCCCGAGCAAGGCAGCAAATGCTGGCGGGGTGGCAACTTCAGCCCTGGAAATGAGTCAAAATAAAATGAATTTGTCATGGTCTTTTGAAGAAGTTGAATCCCAATTGAAACAGATTATGATCGACATCCATGCGAATGCAGCGATAGTTGCTGAAGAATACGGCGTGAAAGATAATTATGTAATTGGGGCAAATATTGCCGGGTTCCTGAAAGTAGCTGAAGCGATGAAGGCACAGGGTATCGTCTGATTTAATCGATGATTGTCAAAAAAATTAAAATATACTGAATGAAAATTAAATAAAACTGTATATAAAATCAAAAACGGCAGATCGCAAAGAGGTATATTGCGGCCTGTCGTTTTTAATTTTGAGCTAAAAAAGGATTAGATATAAACTTTTTCGTCAATAATTTCGGTATTAAGGACAATACTTAAATTGCCATTGCGACACCGCAATTTGTCGATAAATGCTTTTTGATCCACATCATTTTTCAGGCAGATGCGATAGATAATCTCGAACAGGGCACCGAAGTCGCTGGTTTTAACCCGTTGAATTTTGTGACTGACGGTATATTCTTTTAAAATATCATCAAAACAGTTCTGAAAGTCAATGTCCTCGGGAATGGTGATTTTCAACTGCATATTTTTAAGCTTCGGTTTGCCATATTTGGTGATGTGGATGATGACCATTACGGTACAGAGAATAACCGCAAAGATGGCGCCATATAAGATATAACCCATACCACAGGCCAGACCTACCGCCAGGGTGAAGAACACATAGGAGATATCAATGGGATCGCCAGGGGCGCTTCGGAAGCGGATCAGGCTGAAGGCTCCGGCCAGACTGAAGGCCCGGGCGACGTTGTTGCCGACTAACAGAATGATAATCGCAATTATTGCCGGCAGCATGATCAGGGTGACCACAAAGCCGGGGGAATAACCATCTTTACCGCGGGTGCGGGTGTAGACAAAGCTGATAAACAGTCCCATCAACAGAGATGCAAAAATGACACTTAAGGCCGTTTGGATGGTCAGGGTTTCGGTCAGGGTGGTAGAGAATAGAGATGCAATCATTGGTAAGCTCCTTTAGTTATTAACACAGGGTGTCAGTTTATTGTTGATCGTATTATTGGTGTAAATCGGCAGGTTGATCAGTTTGCCGATACTCTGCTGGCGGTAGTCTTTATAAGCTTTTCCGTATTTTGAAAAGCTGCTGCTGTATATCTCCAATTCGGTCAGCGCATGGGTCAGCCACAGCGGGATGGCTCCGAGGATTTTAACCTCCATCAGATAGTGGTCCGCCGGGATCAGAAAATGTCCAAAATCCCCTTTTTCCAGGGACAGACTATGCTGCCGGCTTTTCAGGTTATAATCAAAGGTTACCCGCAGTTCCGGGTCGTCTTTTCCGACAAAGGCAATCCGCTGATAGCCAATATAGGTTTTAGGGGTGACCGGATGGTTCTTTAAGAAGAATTCAATTTCTTCCAACACCAGTTGATTCATGGTGTTGAGTTCTTGGGGATATTCCCGTTTAGAAATAAAACGGGAGGCTTCGCTGAGACTGAGAGCCGCCCGCCGCTTGTTAACAACCCCACCGATTTTCTTTTTCAGTTCCAGAAAAACCTGATCGTCGGGAGAACTGGGGATGGCATAGCTGCGCAACCGGAGCTTTTCTTTGTAATAAGGTTTGGACAGCGAATGACGGATGATATCGTAGTTGTCGGTATCATAATAGATATTGTAAATCGAATAGCCGTCATTTTTAGCTGTGTAGGCATCGGGTTTCATCCGGGTTAACAGCATTGGCATCAGCTGTTTGAGTTGGCTTTCGTTTAACTGATATTTATTTTCAAAGCGTTTAAAAGTTTTCGTGATCATGGTAGTACCTCCATAAAGTTTTTTAATATCGCTGCTTTTCTAAAGTATACGCGACCAGTTTGTTAAGCGTTTGTTAACTTTGTGTTTTTTTTGTGAACGTTCTGAAAATAAAAAAAAATGCACCCAAGGTACATCTTTTTTTGTAGCGAATTTAAATTTTTAATAAAAACCAGAAAACCGAGCCTTCATTGATTTTTGAGGTAACGCCATAATCACCGTGGTGCATATCGAGTATCGATTTGACGATCGACAGGCCCAGACCGGTGCCGGTAACCGCCCGCTTGTGGGTTTTTTCAACCTTGTAATAGCGATCCCAGATGTAGGGAAGGTCCTCTTCGGCAATCCCTTCACCAGAATCTGCCACTTCTATCTTAACCCAGTCGGTCAGATCGTCGGCCGGGTTTGGGAAAATGGTTTGGGTGACGGTGATTTTTTTATCCTCGCCGGTATAGTTGATGGCATTGGTCAACAGGTTGTAAAAGGCCTGGGAAATCCGGGTTTCATCGGCCGCCAGAGTAACATCCTGATCAGCAACAAAAGCAATCTCGTAGCCATCCATTTCCATCAGTTTATTCATCCGGTTAATCGAGTCACCCAGGCTGGCCGTTAGATTATAGGGTTGGCGATGGATACTGATATTGCCGGTTTGCAGCTTGGAAATATCCATGACGTCATTGACCAGGGTGGTTAACCGTTTGGTTTCATCGACAATAATCTGGGCATTTTCGGAATTGTTTTCATCGGGTAAATCCCGCATTGCTTCGGCATAGCCGCTGATCAGAGTTAACGGAGTGCGCAAATCGTGCGAGATATTGGCAATTAACTCCTGACGCAGCAATTCTACCTTGGACAGCTCTTTGGCGGTATAGTTGAGGGTTTCCGAGAGCTCGGCAATTTCTTTATAACCAGTGCCCTTAAACTGGGTGGAATAGTCACCGGTGGCCAGCATTTTGGCGCTGTTGTTGATCGCTTCAATCGGCCGGGAAATCCATTTGGCGATCACCAGGGCCAGCATAACCGAAAACAGAATCATAAAAGCGGTAATATAATAAAGTTGGACCCGTAGGGTATTAACCGTGGCATTGACTGGGGAAATCATCGAGTTAAGCACCAGGGTTAATTCTTCATTATTAGCATTGACGACGGTTTTAGAATAGATTAGGGTATCCTTGTCTTTTTCTTTTTCCGCGGCGGGCGGTTTTGCCTGAACCTCAGTATTTTCTGAAAGTCCGGGATCTGTATCCGGAATGAGCTCTGGTTCTGCTTCACGATTATAACCATCATGGTTATAAAATTGAAACAGTTCGCCGTCGTTGTCGGTTACCTCTGAAGGGAGGGCCTTTTCATCAAAGTCTGGTTTACTGTGGATGATGCAGCCCTTGACAACATGAGAAGAATAAATGGTTCCGCCGGAACTTGACAAAACTTTGATACAAATATCATTGTCTTCAGAAACGGTGGAAATGATCGTTTCGATATTTTCGGCATTAATATTTTTTTCAATGGTGCTGGCGGTGGCCTTAATTTCGTTAATTTTGATAGCTTTGTAGAATTTATTCAAAAAAACGACCTGGGAAAACCAGAGCAGTATCAGCAAAACGCCGCAGAAGCCGATCAGAAAAAGAAAAATCTTCCACTTAATGCTGATTTGCCTGAGTTTATGTTTTTGGGGCGATGATGTCTGGCTTTTCAATGGCCTAACCTTCAAACCGGTAGCCCACGCCCCGCAGGGTGGTGATCAGACTGGCATAATCGCCCAGGCTTTTACGGAGTAATTTTATATGGGTGTCCAGGGTTCGGTCATCCCCGTAGAAATCATAGCCCCACACCTCAGTAATCAGTTTTTCCCTGGTCAAGGCGATATTTTTGTTGCGGATCATATAAAAAATCAGGTCAAATTCTTTTGGCGACATTTCAACGTTTTCGTCATTGATGAGGATTCTTCGGGCTGTAAAGTCAGCGGTCAGACCTTCTTTCACAAAGATATCGTGCTCCTGGGGCTGATCCCGGGCGGCCCGTTTCATAATCGCATCAATACGCATCATTAATTCTTTGGGCGAAAAGGGCTTCACCACATAATCGTCAATACCCAGCTCAAAGCCATGAATCTTATCGTATTCTTCACCCCGGGCCGAAAGCATTAACACCGGAATATTCTGGTTTTTTCTTATTTCTTTGACAGCCGAAAAACCATCCAGCTCCGGCATCATGATATCCATAATAATAATGTCGAAAGCTTCTTTACGGCACAGCTCTACGGCTTCCATGCCGTTTGCGGCTTCAACGGCCGTGTGGCCTTCAAAAATAGCGTATTTTTTTATCAGGGCCCGGATTTTTTCTTCATCATCCGTTATTAATATCTTATACATTCGCTTCACCTCTTTTGCTCATTATAATATAAATAGGATAATATTGCTAAGTGTTTATTGCGTGAACAGGCGCTGATTAATGTCTGAAAAATTCTCCGGATAGTTCATAATTTATGTGACATCATCACAGAAAAAAATCAGAAAAGGCGGTAAAATTTAGACATATTAAAACAGAGTTAAAATTTACACCAATAAATGATTTAAAGGAAGGTATTATTATGTTAAACTTATTATCAAGAAAATCAGAATCTGGAAATTCGGTTAAAAGAATATCCCCGGATGAGGCAAAAAAACGATTGGATGCCAATGAAGCGATTGTCCTCCTCGATGTCAGAGAAAAAGCCGAGTATGTCAATCAGCATATTCCCAACAGCATCAATCTGCCATTAAGCCAGATTCAGACAGTGGCCGAAATCTTACCGGATAAAAATGCCACCGTCTTTGTTTATTGCTTAAGCGGGGGCCGATCCCAAAGTGCAGCCAGTCAACTGGTCAAGATGGGATATCAGAACATTTATAATCTTGGCGGCATCAGCGGTTGGAAATATGGAACCGTCAGTGGCAGCCATTAAAAAATGAAAAATTTGAGGTGGGTATGGGAGATCAAAAGATTCATGCATTAACTAGAAAGATATTTTTAAAAATTGCTCCGCCGGGAAACGGTGATATTATTGGTGATCAGGAACGCATTCTGAACGCATTGTCCCAGGAATATGGGATGGTGTGTTTTTCTCGTCGTCTCCTGAAAAAAGTATACCCCCTGTGCCGGGAGGCCAATTGGGAGATTAGTCTGACCCTGGTCAAAAACGGTACCACCTGGGAACTGGTGGAACTGGAAGCCGGGGATCAGCGGCATCGTCATTTTGGCGTAGCGGTCGATTTAGGCAGCACCTCAGTGGCCATGAAAATGGTCGATCTGAATACCGGTAAGGTACTGGGTGAAGAAAGTATCTTAAATGACCAGATCCAGTATGGTGATGATATTCTCAGCCGGATCTTTTATGCCAAAAATAAACCGGATCACCTCATCGCGGTACAGCAAGCAACCGTCAGCACATTAAATGGCCTGCTTCATCAGCTGGAAGAAACAACCGGGATCAAGGCGGAGGAATCCTCCATCATGGTCGTTTCCGGCAATACCACGATGATTCACTTTTTGTTGGGCATTGATCCCTGGCCGGTCTTTGAGTATCCCTTTGCGCCGGTGTTTAACCATACCGGGTATCTGGAGGCCCGGGAGCTGGGTATCAACACCGATGGCTATCTGTATTGTCTGCCCTCGGTGGCTAACTATTTAGGCGGCGATACTGTCAGCGGCTTGCTGGTGGCTGGCCTGCACGAAAAGGAAGAATTGGGCCTGTTTATTGATATTGGCACCAACGGCGAAATGGTGCTGGGAAATCAGCATTTTCTGGTCGCCGGAGCTGGGGCCGCCGGACCGGCATTGGAAGGCGGCATCAGCAAAAATGGCATGAAGGCCACCGCCGGTGCGGTGGATTCAGTTGTGATCGCCGAGAATGAGCTTGTCCTGACGACCATCGGCGGGCACAGGCCGCTGGGCATTTGCGGATCGGGAATTGTTGACCTGATTGCCCAAATGCTGTTAAACGGCTGGATTGATTTTTCCGGTCGCTTTAATCCCGAGAAATCGCCACGGATCGTTATTCGTGACGGCGAATATGGAGTCCTGTACGCCAGCCGGGAAGAATCCGGCAATGGCCAGGAACTCCTTTTTACGCAAAGTGATATGAGCCAGTTCATCGACACCAAGGCCGCCGCCAGCACCATGGTTGGCTATCTGCTGGAACGGCTGGGGGTGGAACCGCTGGACGTCGATCGGTTATATATTTCCGGAGCCTTTGGGACTTACATCAATCTGGAGTCGGCGATCACCATTGGCCTTTATCCTGATTTGCCGCGAGAACGTTTTGTTTCATTAGGAAACAGTTCGTTAAAGGGGGCCTATGCGCTGTTAACCGATGGCGATAAAATGGAAGAAGTCGCGATGCTCCAGGAACGGATTGAATATCTGGAATTCGGCGCCGCCACCGATTTTATTTCGCGGATGTATGCCTCCCGGTTTCTGCCTCATACCGACTTTGATCTTTATCCCACCGTCAAGGCGGCCCTAAAAAAACAGGGACGCTTACGATAATCAAAAAAACAGGCCGCCCGATAATGGAAACTTTCCATTACCGGGCGGCCTGTTTTTGCAAGTAATTTATTTCATGTAATTAATAGCAAGTAATTATTTTTGTTCGATTTCAGGCAGACTGTCAAAACCGATTTGAAGATCTTCGTCAGTGGGAACATAGTCGGTCATATTGCCGGCATTGTAGTTCATATAAGCGGTCATATCAAAGTAGCCGGTACCGGTTAAACCAAAGATAATGGTTTTCTTTTCGCCGGATTCTTTGCAGGCCAGTGCTTCGTCAATGGCGGCTTTAATAGCGTGCGCTGATTCAGGGGCGGGCAAAATGCCTTCAATGCGGGCAAATCGGGTGGCGGCCTCAAAGACGTCATTTTGGGTATAAGATTTGGCCCGGATGTAACCGTCATGGTAAAGCTTGGAAATAATCGGACTCATACCATGGTAGCGTAAGCCGCCGGCGTGGTTGGGCGATGGCATAAAACCACTACCCAGGGTGTACATCCGAATCAACGGCGTGGTTTTTCCGGTGTCACCAAAATCCAGGGCATAACGGCCCCGGGTTAAGGATGGGCAGGACGCTGGTTCGACTGCCAAAAAGTCAATCTCATTTTTGCCTTCAATTCGGTCAGCCATAAAGGGGGTAATCAGACCCAGTAGATTGGAGCCACCGCCGGCACAGCCGATGATGATATCCGGTTTAATGTCATATTTGTCGCAGGCGATTTTGGTTTCCAGTCCGATAATCGATTGGTGCAGACCGACATGGTTTAAGACACTGCCGAGGACATATTTGCAGCTGTCGGTGGTGACGGCCACTTCAATGGCTTCGCTGATTGCACAGCCCAGCGATCCGTTGGTGTCCGGGGTTTCAGCCAAGATTTTTCGTCCGGCGTTGGTGGTGTTGGAAGGGGAAGCAATCACCTTGGCCCCATAGGTTTCCATGACGGCCCGACGGTGGGGTTTCTGTTCGGCCGAGACCTTTACCATATAAACGGATAAGTCCAGATTATAGTAGGCACAGGCCATGGAAAGGGCGGTGCCCCATTGTCCGGCTCCGGTTTCGGTGGTTAATGAGGTTAAACCCTGTTTTTTGGCATAGTAGGCCTGGGCAGCGGCAGAGTTCAGTTTGTGCGAACCTGAGGTATTGGTACCCTCATATTTATAGTAGATTTCGGCTGGAGTATCCAATTCCTTTTCCAGACAATAGGCCCGCACCAGTGGTGATGGCCGGAACATTTTGTAGAAACTTTGGATTTCTTCAGGAATTTCAATGTATTCATCGGTGGTATTCAGTTCCTGATCGACCAGCTCTTCACAGAATACGGGCAGCAGTTCCTCTTTAGTACAGTATTCGCCGGTGCCGGGATTGACAAAAGGCTCAGGCAGCTCCTTCATTTTGGCCCGGAGATTGAACCAGTATTTGGGCATCTCATCTTCACTTAAATAAATCTTATAAGGTATCTTTTCCATGGCTATTTCCTTTCTTTCTGTTGTTAACTCATTACAGGCAGCTGTCTGTAAATACAAAAAACTCGTCCTCTACTAAACGTAAAGGACGAGTATAACGACTCGTGGTGCCACCTTTTTTCACAGGATCATACCTGCCTCTGCAGAATACTAACATATTCCTCAACACTGACGTAGTTGTCACGTCATGGAATACTCGGCCTAAGCCTTTGACCATGCCCTCAGCGGTCCATTTGATGGATTGCCTTCTGCAAGGCTCTCAGCCTACCTCGCTCTCTGTAAGTGCATCTTCCACCGTTATCTCCGCATCAACGGTTTGTTTTTCTTTAATTAGATATAGTTTAAATGAAAAATTAAGAAAAGTCAATTAGTAAATTCTAATCTTGACAATTATCCGCAAATGAAGTACAATCGACTTGTAAAGAAATTGTAACGAAACGGAGTTTCGATCTGAGGATTGAAATGGAAATGGAGCTTTTATGATAGAAAAAGAGAATAAAAATCCTAACAAAAGAAAGAAGTCGCTTCTTAAAATAGGTATGGCCAGCGTGATCATCACCTGTGTGGTGGGAACAGCCAGTTCCTTTGTTTTTGCCAAAGAGATCAAGGTAACCGTTGATGACAAGGAACGCGTGCTCAGCGGCGGCATGTTCCAGAATGTCGGTGAGGTGCTGGAAAACAATGGCATTGAACTGGGCGATCAATATACTGTCAATGTGGATACCAACTCGGTGCTGTTTACGGTTGATAATATTGAAGTGAAAAGCAAAGCCAGCGGCGAACTGTCATTTGATGGGAAAACCATTATTTATCAGACCGAAGCAAAAACGGTGGGCGATTTGCTGAAAGAGTATAGGATTGAACTGAGCGACCTTGATCGGGTCGAACCGGGACAGTCAACCGCCCTGGAAGATGTGGAGGAAGTTAAGGTGATCCGGGTTGAGGTTGCCGAACTGCCAAGTCGTCAGGTGATTACCTATACAACCCAAAACAAAGATAATCCCGAAATGGAAGCGGGTAAAAGCAAGGTTGTTCAGGTTGGCGTTGACGGCGAATCCAGTCAGGTTGAACGGGTGCTTTATGAAAACGGAGTGGAAGTCAAACGTGAAGTGATTTACGATGAGATTGTCACCGCGCCAATTCCTGAAATTGTCGAAGTGGGGACCAAAGCCGTTGTTGTGACCCCGACTCTGGTAGTAGAAACTCCAACAGTGGTGGAAACCCCGGTAGCAGCCCCAACACCAGTTAATGAAACTCCGGCCGCAGTGCCGGCACCGGTGGCAGCAACCCCAACGCAGACAACCGCCACTAATACCATTCCCGAAGGAGCGGTAAAAACGGTCATCCAGTGTACCGCCTATACGGCAACCGGAAATGCCACCGCATCCGGTGTGATGCCAACTGCCAACCACACGGTCGCAGCCTGGAGCGGTTTGCCCTTTGGTACCAAGATTTACATCCCAGCCATGGGCACCACCTATACCGTCGAAGATCGCGGTGGGGCGGTAACCGAAGGAATCGTTGATATTTATATGGATTCCTACGAAGCCTGTATCCAGTTTGGACGACAGAATCTGGAAGCCTATATTGTTTATTAAAACGAACTAAACGTAAAAAGGATGTGCTGCGGCACATCCTTTTTAATGCTCATGATTATTGGTATTAAAAAAGCAGAAACCCAGCATCCGGTTTCTGCTTTAATTTTTTAGATGCCTTAAGACCAGGGCACGATAGTCGAAGGGATTGGTGATATCCCGGGTGTAAGGGATCGCTGCGATGTTAAGTTTCACATCAGGTTCAATCGCTTGATATTCCGAAATCAGCGCATTGAAGGCATCGGTAATCTCCTGGTTAATCAGTAATTGATTTTTAACGGAAGTGTTTTCCATCAGAATACTGAATACGCAGCCATCGAGAATATAAATCAGGTGGGTGCTGTAGCAATGGTGTTTGATGATTTTTAAGGTCTTATAGAGAATCTCGTCCCAAAGCCTTGAACCGTCCATGGTTTTGAGTTCTTCCAGATGGCGAATCGTAATCATTTCCAGGGTCAGAATCGTTTCGCCTCGGGAAGCCCGATCCATGGCATATTTAAGATCCTTGTAATAGGCTTTCTCAATGGTCAGTCCCGGACTTTCTTCCAGATTATTATAGGAAGCGATTTGTTGCTCCAGATTTTTTTTGAAGTGAAACAGCTCGCGGATCTTTCGAACCAATAAAGCGCTACTCCATAAAAGCATCGGAATCACGACCAACCAGCCGACCTGATACAATTCAAAGGGAACTTCCAGGTAGAAAACGGAAATGAGCGATAAGACGACATAACTGCACAGCAGCAGCAGCATAAAAAAGATACTGGCCCCATAGGGCATGGCAAGGGTAAAGATCAGACAGGTGAATAAAATAAACACCACCGAGTAATCAATAAAATTAAATTCTGAAGCAGCAAAAATCAGATATGCGCCAAAAAACATTAATCCCGCAAAGAAAAAAACAAGCGGCGGAACCATATCGGTTAAGCTGGGCTTTATTGTTGGAGCGGGATTGGTTTTTTTAGTGGGTTTGCTATGTTTCTGTTTGGCAGCCTTGTCGTTTCTTTTTTCTGTTTTTTCTTTTGTCGGCAGGGGAGGCTTTTCTTGTACCTCGGCCGCTGTCACAATCGGCTGATCGGCTTGGGCAGCCGGGGCTTGTTGGGGTTCTGGGGAGGGGTCAGCCCCTGGCGGATCCAGAACTGCAGTTGGCGGCGATGGTGTTTGCTCACTATCACCAAATCTTGCATTAAGAATGGTGTCTACGGTGTTTGGCAGGGACGGATCAGCCGCCCGAGATTCAATTGACGCCGTGGCAATTGATGAAGTGCGTTCGGATTCATAGGGGTAAGGAGTGGTCCGACCCAGTATTTTTGACAGAGTTGGTAGTTCCTCATCATCCTCAATTTCGCCGATGGGGGTGGAAAAACCAGCAAAATCATGGAGTTGCGAAGGTTGATTGGTGGGACGATCCCCATCAAAGGCCAGCCGGTTGGTGTGGGTTTCGAAAGGACGGGAATTGAGAACGGCCTGATCTAAAGCGTCATCATCCGAAATATCCACACCGGCGAGAAAATGTTCACCAGGTTGGTAGGGATCTTGGATGGTGGCTTCCAAAACATCAGGATTGACTTCACCAGAAATAAAACCCTCATTAGTGAGCGAAGCAAGCTTTGCATCAATGCGGATTTCACATTCCCGGATGGTAGCATCCAGATTCTGTTTTTTTTCGAGAATAATATCCAATTTACTCGGCTGGATTTTGTTATTATTCATAAGTATCCATCGCTTTCGCAAATAATTTCATTGCAATATTTTTTGGTCATTGACTTTATCATCATAATCGTGGATGATAAAGGAGCTTTTAGAGGCGGGCGAATCATTACCGTAAATTAGAAATAGTCCTCTACAACTACACATTATAGCAAAGATTTTGCTTACATTAAAGGGAAAATCGAAAAAAGCCAGTGGATTAGAAAATATTTTTATCAACAGCTGAAAAATGCCGGTTATTAAAGAAAAAAAGTCTAAACCGCTTGATGATGGGGTTTGGATAACCGGATGATTTTTTTCAACTTTTGGCTGTGCATATGTGGATAAGTTACCCAAAAACAATCAACAAGTCGCGTGCAGAAAGGCATCGCAAAAAAGCCCATGATTAGGCAATTTTTACCGCAAAAGAGGAGAGTTTGTAAAACTTATCCACAAACAGTGGATAGAATTGATGAAATTGTGGACAAACCTGTTGATTATTGGCGAAAAACATGTAATTGTCAAGAATGGAGGAGTTAATTGTGGATAACTTTTTAAAAAAAGGGGAAAGAATTGAGAATTTGGGACTGAATGATCTCAAGATTATCCAGAATCCGGATTTTTTTTGCTTTGGTATGGACGCGGTTCTGTTATCCTGGTTTGTTTCCCGGCGAACAAAGGGGGCTCCCCACATCATTGATCTGGGAACCGGAACAGGCATTATCCCATTATTGCTTTATGGAAAAACAAAGGCCGCCTCCATCACCGGGCTGGAGATACAGGAACCGTTAGTGGAAATGGCCAGACGGAGTATGGCACTTAATGGTTTATCAGCCCAGATCAGGATCATCGCCGGCGATATTAAAGCGCCGGGCAATGAAATTCTTCCTAATAATTATGATGTGGTGGTCAGTAATCCACCCTACATGCGGGCTCAGGCGGGACTTAAGAATAATTGTGAAACAAAAACTATTTCACGACACGAAATTTTATGCAATATTGAAGATATCCTGGCTTTTAGCAAGCGGATGCTCAAGGATCGGGGCCAGCTGTTTCTGGTTCATCGGCCGGAACGGCTGGGTGATATTATGGCGCTAATGCGACTTTATAAAATTGAGGTCAAGCATCTGCAGTTTGTTTACCCGGCCATTAAAAAAGAAGCCAATCTGGTCTTGATTGAGGGCCGGAAAAGCGGTAAGCCAGGGTTAAAAACAGACGCCCCACTGATTGTTTACCAACAAGACGGCGAATATACCCAGGAAATATATGATATTTATGGGATGACCAGGCCGGAAAAGCCAGCCGGTTTATAATAAAGCATAATAAAAAGGTGTCTGGACTCAGTTCCGGGCACTTCTTTTTATGATCGGCCCCGACGGGCCTTGAGGATACGAATGTCTTCGCCCAGAAAGGGAATGGTTTTAAAATAACCACAGATCCGTGAGGAAAGCCGCTCATCATAAAGCTTTTGAATTTTAAGAACGGTCAGATTACTGGAAATGATCATCTTTTTCTCGGCGTTAAGGCGACCGTCAATCACCTCGTAGAGCAGTTTCTGACTGTACTCCGAAGAATGTTCAGCCCCAAGGTCATCAATAATCAAAAGATCACAGAGTAATAGTGGTTCATAAATCTCGGTCGAAGCTTTCTTATCCCGGAACAGCTGATCCTGAATGCTGGCGACCAGATGAGCCGCAGTGACATAGACAATGCCATAGCCTTTTTCGGTCAATTTATTGACAATACAATTAGACATAAAAGTCTTGCCGACCCCAGGTGGACCGGTAAAAAGCAGTTGGTCTTCAATATTATCAAAATTCTGACAATATTTAAGCATGTTCTGTTTAATGCTGAGGGCATTGGAGCGATGGCTGGCTGGTCCCGAAGCAATCGGTTGATCAGAATAGTAATCAGCACTAAAATTCTCAAAGGTTTCCCGCTGGGCCCGGGTTTTCAAGTCATAGCTGGAAAAACTGATTTCGGCCAGACATTGGTTCAGACAAGAGCAGATTCCGGTCGGGAGAATTCCCGCGTCCTGACAAAGGGAACAGTAATAGGTGTGACTCAAGAGAGACGCTTTATCTCCGGCCAGGGCTTTTTTTCGGGCTTCAAGTTCGCTCATCTGCAGGCGGATAGCTGCCGTCTGATCGAGCTCCCTGGCGATGGTAGCCCGGGTCAGGGCAACGCCCAGGCGGTTTAGTTGATTGTCCAGATCAGAAAGCTCAGGAATCTGATGATAAAGAGTTGCTTTTTTCTGGCGCTGTCTGAATTGATAGGCATTTTGTTTTTCCAGTAGCCGGGCAAAGGCTTCATTATAGGTCTTCATCATTGATCTCCAGTTCTGGCCATAAATCTTCGGCATAATCGACTTCCATATCCAGGTAAGCCTGTTTACGGGCATCACTCATTGGCTCAACGGACTCTTTATGATCAAATTTTGGTTTCGGTTTGTCATTCTTGATATCTTCCAGGGTTTTAAAGCCCTGTTCGTGCCAATTTTTCAGAATTCCATCAATATATTTC
>RRZU010847325.1_pt1 | contig 15896 bp, 14 predicted proteins | sample 2165561 | NCBI WGS metagenome assembly RRZU01 (sample SAMN10456909, study PRJNA506462) | wastewater metagenome | isolation source: wastewater sludge | place: USA: Moscow, Idaho
AGGGGGTGTTTTTTTTTTTGGGGGTGAAACCCGTCGAATAGCCACAAAAACACCTAAGCAAGGCGGGTACGAGTCCCATCCCCTAAAAATGGATCAAGCCGATAAAGCGGATCGTTCGGGAGAACCCAGAGCCGTTGGCGGCACTGGAAGCCAGCAATCCATGTTGGTCGATGGATTTCATGCGTGACCAGCTTTTTGACGGTTGGTGCTACCGACGACTGCAACCGAGAAGCCCTAGCGATCCACATTGATCTGTTGCTACCGTCAGAGTGGGTTAGATCAAATCATCGCGTGGCGCGGCAAACCACAGGTCATTCGCAGTGACAACGAGCCGGAGGAATACATCAGCGGTGCCTTCATCGCCTAGGTGGAACTTGACATCCTCCCCAGCCTAAAGACGGGGATTCCTACTGCAGTCAGACTTGCGCCTGACGCACTTCGGCGGATTCTTGCTTCACCGAGTGGCCTGACTGCGCCGACTCTCCACAAGCTAACAAGCGGTGTCCCCGCGCTAAGAACGTGTTCAAAGTCTAGCGAACGACGGGCTAGCCAAGGCGAAATGCGCAAAAAAACGCCGTTGAGTTTGAATCTACACGCAATTTTTTGGGGGATTTCAACGCAGGATTACCCGAGTCTCGTAGGCTTTGAACAGGTTCTAAGAACCTGTTTATTAAGGTACGGTGTTTGCGTAAATACGCCGCCAGACGTAGGTCGGGATTTAACCCGACAAAGCATCGGGATAAATCCCGACCTACACAGGGGCTTCGGGATATTTCGCCTTGGCTGGCCCGTCGTTCGCTAAAACGTGAACACGTTCTGAGATATGTGCATAATTTATCTGCAATGTCCTACGCCCCCGCTAAACAGGCCGTTTCTGCCTACTACACAATGCCCACCCCAGAAATTTCACGCGCCAGTGCCGCTGCGGCGTTATCCGTCATGCTGCCGACAAAATCCAGCACCTGCATATAAGCCGTATAAAGGGTGTCGTGTGCCGACAGTGGGCGGTCTAGCAAGCTCAGTTGGGCGGCAAGGCGGGGGGTAAGGGCTGATTCACCCTGTACCAATGCCCCATGCACAGCGGGAACCAGCGCATTCAGCAGCGTGGCCAAGCAAGGATACGCGGCGATTTCGGTGACCAGCTTGGTGCGGTGGCGGTAAATTTTTTCCGAGGCAAGGGCTTTGGCAGCCGTCAGCACCTCGCGCACATCCGCCCCACACACCGAAATCAAATCTTTACCGACAAATGCCCCTGAGAGCAGCGCGTCTTGGTGCGCCATAAAGCGGTCGGCCACTTCGGTGACACATTTGCCGACCACGGTGCCGCGCAGAGCCGCACATTTTTGCCGAGGGTCAGTCATCCCCCAAAACCGCTCTTCTTCTACCAGCGGGGCGAGTAAACGCTCGAACTCTCGCGGGTCAAGAATGCCGATTTCTGCTGCATCTTCTAAATCAACGATGGCGTAGCAAATATCATCTGCCGCCTCCATCAGGTAGGACAGGGGGTGCCGTGCCCAGCTACTTGCATGGTATTGAATGAGTCCCAAGGCATCGGCAATCGCAGAAAAATACGCTTGCTCGGTGTGGTAAATATTGAACTTGCCGATGTATTGCGTCCCCAGAGAGGTCCACGGGTACTTGACCAAAGCCCCTAACACGGCACTGGTTAGCCGCATCCCGCCCTCTTGGGCATACATTTCCAACGAGGCCACCATCCGCAGCCCATGTGCGTTGCCTTCGTAGGTTTGCACATCACTGCGTTCGATGTCGGTCAGCCCTTGCAGATAGACCGCGTGGGCGGGGTCTCGGAACCAATCTCGCAGGGCTTCCTCACCGGTATGGCCAAACGGGGGATTGCCGATGTCGTGCGCCAAACACGCTACCTGCACAATCGAACCAATATCAAACGGGGTAAAGCCCGAAGGCAGGCGCTGCCCTGCGGCCAACATCGCCCCCACTCGATTGCCCAAACTGCGCCCGACACAGCTGACTTCAACACTGTGGGTCAGGCGGTTATGGGTGTGGTCATGGCTGGCGAGGGGGTGGACTTGGGTTTTGCGCCCCAATCGTCTAAACGCACTGGAAAACACGACGCGGTCATGGTCGATGTGAAATTCGGTACGCAGCCCTGCGGCACTTTCGGGGGTCAGCGCGGCATCGGCCGGTACGATAAGGCCATTTTTGACTTTAAAACGCTGAGGGGAAAGCAGGCGTTCCCAGCACATCTTGGTAGGGGCGGACATGGCAATCTTTAGACGAGTGGGCAACCCGACCATCATAGCAGTTTGTGCCCGATGCCCCGCCTCTCCTGCCCTGACTGTACGCCTATGCCATCAATCCACGCCATTAAGGCGAACGAAGCGTTATGACCCGATTGCCCTATCTTTCCACCAGAAACCACATCCCCTCACCCAACATCAGTCATAATTGCGCCTCATTTTTTTGACTGGTTGATTGACTCCATGACACATCGCCCCTTTGCCCTTATTTCCGCTCTGCTTCTCACTGTTGGCGGCGTAATGCCCAGCTACGCGGCTGACGAGGCAACTCCGCCTGCCGCCGTGGCACGCCAGCAAGCCTTTAAAAAAATGCTCCGCACTTTTGAACCGATGGGCGTGACCCTGCGCGGGTTTACTCCCTACAACCAAGCCCAGTTTTTGCGCCAAGCCGAGCTGTTACAGCAGCTTTCGCACGAACCTTGGCTGCACTTTACTGCGGGTACCACGGGGGGTAAAAGCCGCGCCAAGCCTGAAATCTGGTCCAAAGCCGCCGAGTTCAAAACCGAGCAGCAACGCTTTTTGACCGCCGTCGATGCCCTGACCCAAAGCGCGAAAGGCGATGACCTCAAAGACCTCCGTGCCAAATACGGGGCGATTAGCGAAAGCTGCAAACACTGCCACGACACCTACCGCCTACCTAAAACGTAATCAGCGGGGTGTGATGCCATCGGCTGCTGCGCCCACAAAAAACCCCCGCAACACGGAACAACCGGTGTTGCGGGGGGTTTTTGCATAAGCGACTGTTTATTAAGGGTAAAGAATTTCAACACCACCCATATAAGGCCGCAATACGGTCGGCACAGTCACACTGCCGTCTTCGTTCTGGTAGTTCTCCAGCACCGCAACCAGCGTCCGACCCACGGCCAAGCCAGAGCCATTCAGGGTGTGCAGCAGCTCGTTTTTACCTTGCGCGTTTTTAAAGCGGGCTTGCATCCGGCGGGCTTGGAAGTCCGTCATGTTGGAGCAGCTGGAAATTTCACGGTAGGTGTGCTGAGCAGGCAGCCAGACTTCGAGGTCATAGGTTTTGGCCGCGCCAAAGCCCATGTCGCCGGTACACAGTGCCATCACGCGGTAAGGCAGTTCCAGCTTGCGCAAAATGGCTTCGGCGTGGCCGGTCAGGGCTTCAAGCGCGTCAAACGAGGTGTCAGGGTGGACGATTTGCACCATCTCGACCTTGTCAAACTGGTGCTGACGAATCATGCCACGGGTGTCACGGCCATAAGCACCGGCTTCGGAACGGAAGCACGGCGTGTGGGCGCAATAGCGCATCGGCAACTGGTCCAGTTTGACGATTTGGTCACGAACAAAGTTGGTAATCGGCACTTCCGCTGTTGGCACGAGGTAAGACGTGGTATCGCCACGCGGCACTTGGAACAGGTCTTCTTCGAACTTAGGCAGTTGACCCGTGCCGTGCATGGATTCGGCGTTGACCAAGTACGGCACATACACTTCGGTATAGCCATGCTCGGTGGTGTGGGTATCCAACATAAACTGCGCCAACGCACGATGCAGACGTGCCAACGGGCCTTTGAGCACCGAAAAACGGCTGCCAGACAGCTTGACTGCGGTTTCAAAGTCCAAGCCCAAGGCTTCGCCCAAATCAACGTGGTCACGCGCGGTAAAGTCAAAGTTGCGCGGCATGCCGACACGGCGAATTTCTTGGTTTTCGAGCTCGTCACGCCCAATGGGTACGGAGTCGTGCGGCAGGTTGGGGATGTTCATGACCATGCTGGCCAGCATTTCTTGCAGCAGTGCCAACGAGGTTTCATCGTTGCGAAGTGAGGTACCCAAATTGGCTACTTCGGCCATCAGGGCGGTAGCGTCTTCGCCTTTGCGCTTGGCAATCCCGACGTCTTTAGACAGCGAGTTACGACGAGCCTGCATCTCTTGTGTGCGTGTTTGTAGGGTTTTACGTTCAGCATCTAACGCGCCGAAAGTGCCATAGTCGAAAGTAAACCCGCGCGTAGCAAGTCGTTTGGCCATCGCCTCTGGCTCGTTGCGGAGCAATTGAATGTCAAGCATGGTTCTTCCTGATAGGGATGGTACGTGGTGTTAACGTCGCCCCTGCCACAAGGGGGGGGAACGTTGTGCCGGCTTCCTAGTTGCAATCCATATTGATGCACATGGAAAGTAAAAAATGCCGTTAAACCGTGTTTAACGCGCCTTGGGCGGCATTATACCCGTTGTTTTAAGGGATGCAGCCTCCTCATCTAGTTGCCGCAAGAAGGCGAGTTTGTCGGCAATCTTTGCTTCTAAACCGCGTGAAACGGGCTGATACCAGTGGGGTTTGGGCATTCCATCTGGTAAGTAATGCTCACCAGCGGCATCGGTGTGGGGCGATGACCGACGGAACTGGGGGTTGGGACCGTGCTGCCTAACCTCGGCACAAGGTGAAGGCGCATTGGTCGCATTCGGCTTGTGCCCATTTCGCCGAGTACCTCCCCCTGTAGAACGCAACAACCGGACTACCCGCCATGACGGGCTAAACCCCCTCGTTCGCGTCGAATGAGGGGGTTTAGATTGAACCTAGCATTACGAACGCCCCAATGGGGCACTTGGCGACATGACCCCGAAATAGGCATCAGTATTTTTAACCCGCGCTACTTTTGGCTGCTGCTAAAAATGGGGGGGTTACCTAACATTTGAATTAAGGGGTTGCGACGCAGTCTCGCTTAAATGATGGGTTAGGCAATTAATTTAGCCTCGATTTGTTATTTATTTCTACTATCAAGGAGCGAATCTCGCCCAATTCCTTCAGCAGGCTATCCGATGCAACCTTATTTTTGTAAGACATTAAAATTAGCTTTACCGACACTAAAAATACACCAGCTTCGAGTAATAAGTCGTGGGTAAACCCAGTGAAGTAAAGCGCGGCAATAAAAAGGGCTAGTGTAACGAACATGACGAGAAGCGAAGAGACATCAAAATACTGTCAAAAATTTTTCATGGTTTACTCCTTATTGTGCCGAATGAAAACATTAAGCTAGGGTATATGCCTAACGTAGAGCTAACCGGCTGGCGTGGCTTTATCGCGCCAGTCCGTGCTGATGGATGGGTTAGAACTCACTTGGGCACTCATTTGAGAAAGGCTATTTTTCAGCCAACGCAAAACCAGCATTGCCAGATGCAACCACTGAGACAAATACAAGCGGCACTTTACCAGAATTTAATGCACCATGTACTTGCCCAGGTTTTGCTATGGCAATATCTCCAGCTGTTAGATGAGCGACTATGCCGCCTCCTTGGTAATACTCAGCCTCTCCAGAGATAACCGTCCAAGTGTCTTGGCCGTGCGGGTGAACATGAGCGGCTATTTCTTGCCCAGGATGGACATGCCAAACGACAACAGCTGATTCTTTCGTTTCCAGAACCACTGAACGAATTGGTTCGCCGTCAGATGGACGAATATATTCTGTTACCGAAAATATTCTTGATTCCATTTTTATATTTATTCCAATAATCGGGTTGGTTTTAGAAGTCGCGACAGAACAACCATTTCCAAGAGTTCTAACGTAGAGCTAACCGGCACTGCGCGGCTTTATCGCGCGGCACCCAGTGACCGAAGGGAACGGGGTTGAGCACCATGTTAGCCGGGTGGTGGTTGGATAGAGAATAGCAATCGCGAAACCTCAACACTAAGAAACTCCTTGTCCTTTAGCCCAAGTGACTTGCGGATTTCGAGAACGACGCGTACGAACGCGAGAATCTCTGACTCGGTTTCGAGCGTAGCACCCGCCTCCCAGAACGTGGCGAGCTGCCGAACAACAGACTCTTCACCAAACATGCAGATGCGTGCCTTTGCATAAGTGAGCCTAGCGAGTTGTTCTTGCTCCTGCTCTCTCCTACCCTCGCGCTGAGCAGACGCGACAAGAGAAACGGCCTCCATAAAATCGATATAGGCTTGGTTGCGAGATTCGAGAAGTTGTTTTGCCTTGTTAGTCTGTCTTGCAAAGTGGTTTTGTAAGAACGCGCCGACTACGACACCGAAAATTGATAGCAAGGCAGTAATAGCTACGGTCATAAGTACTCTCTAAGCTGCTAACGTTGTTAGGTAAAGGACGTTGCGCAGAGCTTTATCGCGCAGCGTCCAGCGACCGAAGGGAGCGAGGTTGAGCGCTAGGTTAGGTTTTGGTTGCGTGAAAGTGGTTTACCAAGCACTGAGATAATACACCAGCTTTCGGATGGACAGAAGTCAGCACGATTAATGCTCTCTACTTCTGTCCGCTGCTAAAAATGCGGGTATTACCAGACCAGCTGCATTTTTTTACTTCTTACCTGCTCCCTCATCCCACTTCCGCAGGAGCGCAAGTTTTTCAGCAATCTTAATTTCCAACCCTCTTGGCACCGGCTGATACCACCTTGGTTCTTTCATTTCATCGGGTAGGTAAGTCTCACCAGCCGCATAGGCATTCGGTTCATCATGAGCATAGCGGTACTCATGCCCATAGCCCAGTTCCTTCATTAGCTTTGTTGGCGCATTGCGAAGGTGAACAGGCACCCCACGGCTCTTGTCCTGCCGCACATACGCCATTGCCTGATTAAACGCCACATAGCCGGCGTTGCTCTTGGCGGCAATCGCCAAATAAATCACCGCTTGCCCCAAGGCCAGCTCCCCTTCTGGCGAGCCAAGGCGTTCGTAGGTGGTGGCAGCATCGTTGGCGATTTGCAGGGCACGGGGGTCGGCTAGGCCGATGTCTTCCCACGCCATCCGTACAATCCGACGCGCCAAATAGCGGGCATCGGCACCGCCATCCAACATCCGGCACAGCCAATACAGTGCCGCGTCGGGGTCGGAGCCGCGCACCGATTTGTGCAGCGCGGAAATCTGGTCGTAAAACGCATCGCCGCCTTTATCAAACCGCCGTCCGGTCTGGCTCAAGGCTGCTTGCACAAACTCAGCCGTCAGATGGCTGTGCTGGCTGGCACGCGCCGCCGCATCGGTTTGCGCCAGCAAATTCAGCAAGCGGCGGGCATCGCCATCGGCGTGCGCCACCCACAGCGGCAGCGTGGCGGGGTCATAGCTCAGGTGGGGCAGGGCGGTGTGCAGGGCACGGACGGCCAAGGTGGTCAGCTCTTCGGCAGTGAGGCTGTGCAGTACATACACCTGTGCTCGCGACAACAAGGCCGCGTTGACCTCAAACGAGGGGTTCTCGGTGGTCGCGCCAATAAACGTCACCACGCCCGATTCCACATAGGGCAGCAGCGCGTCTTGTTGGGCTTTATTAAACCGGTGAATCTCGTCCACAAACAACAAGGTGCGCTTGCCGCGCAAGCCATACTGCGTGGCTTGGGCGATGGCTTCCCGAATCTCCTTGACCCCCGCAAATACCGCCGACAAGGCCACACACTCACAGCTAAACGCCTGCGCCATCAGCCGTGCCAGCGTGGTTTTGCCGACCCCAGGTGGTCCCCACAAAATCATGGAATGCGGCGTGCCAGACTCAAACGCCAAGCGTAAGGGCTTGCCCGCGCCCAGCAAATGCGATTGCCCGATTACCTCGTCCAAGGTGGTAGGGCGCAAGGCTTCGGCCAGCGGCGGAGACAGGGGGGGCGGGGTGGTGAATAAATCAGACATGGTGCGTCCTACAGCAATAACAGGGGGGGCGGTTGAAGCGCGGCGGGCAGCACGTCGGCCCAGCCCAAACCCTGCAGCACCAATCCAAAATCCGCCGAAGGGGGGCAGCACAGGGCAAGGCGTTCGCCGGTCATGGGATGCGGCACCTCCAGTGCGGTGGCCGCCAGCAGCAGCCGTCCTACGCCAAAATGCTCGGCAAACCAGCGGTTGTGGCGACCCTTGCCGTGGGTGGCATCGCCAATAATAGGGTGGCTAATGTGCTTGAGGTGGCGACGCAATTGGTGGCGGCGACCGGTCTGGGGCTGCAGCTCAACCAAGGCATAGCGGCTGGTGGGGTAGCGGTCGATGCACACCGGCAAGGTGACGGTGGCCAAGGTGCGAAACGCCGTTTGGGCGGGTTGCGGCGGGGCAAGGGTGTCGGGGGCGGCGTTGGCGTGTGCCGCGTGGCCCTGCTGGTCCTCTTGGCGGCTAAGGGGGTGGTCTATCAGCCCTTCGTCGGCAGGCCAGCCCCGCACAATGGCATGGTAGGTTTTGTGAACCGACTGGGTGGCAAATGCCATGCTCAGGCTGCGCCCCGCGTCAGGGTGCAGCCCAAACACCAGCAAGCCAGACGTGCCTTTGTCTAACCGGTGGGCGGAATACACGCGGCAACCCAGCTGGTCACGCACCAACTGCAAGGCAAAGCGGGTTTCGTGGCGGTCAATCGGGGAGCGGTGAACCAGCAGCCCAGAGGGCTTGTGTACCACCACCATATCGGCATCTTGGTAAAGGATGGGAAGGGTTTCGTTCATGGTGTCGGGGTGGGGCATAGCATGGTGGCGGGCATTCTGTGGGGTGAGAACGGAAGATGGCCGCTACTTTAACCGACTGGCCATGCAAGGGGGGCGCGGCGATGTCGGGTTGCCGCCCGACAAACACGGCCAATTGTAGTGCTCTACTCTCTTGGAACACCCCGATAGGTAGAACAATTTAGCCACCCATAAGAACCTGTTCAAAGGAAATTGCATAGGCCACCAGCTCGCCGCAACTTCACCCCCGAGTTCAAACTCGCCGTCGCCAAAAAATCGTTCCGCAACAGTGCCGCGTTGGCGAATGCTGCCGTACAACACCGAAAGTCTGGTATCGACCAGCTGTTAACCCCATAGGCGCATCCAGCAACTTGAAGCTGAACTGCGCATTCTCAAAGAGGACAACGAAACCCTAAAAGAGGTGGCGGACTACCTGATGACGTTTCACAACCAGAAACACCTGCGTTCTGCGCTGGACTCCATGAGCCCAGCGGCGTTTAAAAGACAATGCCGGTTTAAACCCGTACCAGTGCAGATTTAAACCATAAACACCCTATCGGGGAGGGGCGAAGAAATTTGACCGGTACGCTGAATCGCGCAGACTTGACCCAAAGTGCAGTGCTTAAGTTTGGCTTCAGACCCGATTAAGCCCACCTTCAGCCCCGTTCTGCACACTACCCTCATTCCCTAAGCCCACTGGCTTACTTCCATACGAGACACCTTATGTTTTCTGCTGCTGTGATGTCTTCCCCCCAGTCTACCCGTGCCGCTTCAAAAATGTGGCGCGAAGGCGGGGTCTATATTTTGGCCATGTTGTGTATGGCCTTGCTACTGATTGGTAATGCCCGCGCGGCTGATTTTCTAGAGCCAGAGCAGGCGTTTAAGCTGAAAGGCGAGCTGCGCGATGCCCAAACCGTGGTGCTCACTTGGACCATCGCCCCGGGCTACAAACTCTATCGCGAGCCGCTGCGGTTTGAGGCCGAAGGTCAAGGGACGACCTTGGGTAAGCCGACCATCCCCGATGGAGCCAAAAGCTTTGACACCCTCCTGAATAAGCCGGTGGAAACCTACCACGATAGCCTCGTGGTGACCCTGCCGGTGCAAGAATCTAAGGGGCCTTTTGTCCTGACCGTGGGCTATCAGGGCTGCGCCGAAGCGGGGCTGTGCTACCCCCCCGCCGAACAGCGTTTGCAGGTGAATCCGACCCAAGCCGGCGCACTCAAGCTGGCCGACGCTGCACCACTGGTGGCGGCGGCTCCTGCTGCCCCCGCGACAACCGCCCCTGCTGCCAGTGCAGAAGATGAGGGGTCGTTTGCCCAGCGCACGCTGAATAGCGGCAGCTATGCCCGCATTGGGCTGGCGTTTTTAGTGTTTGGCTTGCTGCTGTCGTTTACCCCCTGCGTGCTGCCTATGGTGCCGATTTTGTCCTCGATTATTGTCGGGGAAGGCCGCGTCACCCGCCGCCGTGGTTTCTTGCTGGCGGTGGCGTATTGCCTCGGCATGGCCTTGGTTTACACCTCGCTGGGGGTGGCGGCGGGCTTGGCGGGCGAAGGCTTGGCGGGCGCCTTACAAAAACCGTGGGTGCTGGCAACGTTTGCCCTGCTGTTGCTGGGGCTGTCTTTGTCGATGTTTGATGTTTACCAGCTGCAATTGCCGTCGGCACTGCAATCCCGCCTCAGCGAACAAAGTGGGCGGCTTAAAGGCGGGCGGTTTATTGGGGTGTTTGTTATGGGGGCGCTGTCGGCACTGATTGTCGGTCCCTGTGTGGCCGCGCCGCTGGCCGGTGCCCTGCTGTATATCAGCCAAACCCGCGATGTGCTGATTGGTGCGTGGGCGTTGTTTGCGATGGCGATGGGCATGAGCGTGCCGCTGCTGCTGACCGGCCTGTCCGCTGGGAGCTTGCTGCCGCGTGCAGGGGGCTGGATGAACGAGGTGAAACATGTTTTTGGGCTGATGCTGATTGCCGTCGCCATTTGGATGGTCAATCCGATTCTGCCGGTGGTGGTGGTGATGGCGTTGTGGGGCAGCTTTGCCTTGCTCTGCGCGGCCTTTTTGCCGGTGTTCTCGGCCTTGCCCAACCATGCCGGTGTCGGGCTGCGGGCGGCACGCGCCTTGGGCTGGGTGTTTCTGGTGGTGGGCTTGGCGGAACTGGTGGGCGCGGCCAGCGGCGGGCGTGAAGTGCTGCAACCCTTGGCGCATTTACGCGGCAATACCGTTGCCGCCAGCACGGCAACCGGCGCGGCGGGTGCGGCAGAGTCCGGCGTGACGTTTCAGCGTATCCGCACCTCGGCTGAGCTGGCAGAAAAGCTCAAAACCGCCAACAAGCCGGTGATTTTGGACTTCTACGCGGATTGGTGTGTGTCGTGCAAAGAGATGGAAAACCTGACGTTCTCGGATGCCAAAGTCGCCGCACTGATGCACCAAGCGGTGTTGCTGCAAGTGGACGTGACCGCCAACACCACAGACGACCGCGCCCTGATGAAGCAATTCAACCTGTTTGGCCCTCCTGGCATGATTTTCTTTGATAAGACCGGACAAGAAATCCCCAATAGTCGGGTGATTGGCTACATGGGCGCAGCAGATTTTACCCAGCATTTACAGCGGCATTTTGGTGGCAAATAAGTGGTTTAGTTAGACCTTAACCGATTGATTTTAAACAGCACAAGAGGAGTAACAATTATGGCAACAATTACAGGTAGGTATGGCTCTGGCTACCGCGAAACGCTCAACGGCACCGCCAGCAACGACCTCATCAACCCGATGGGCGGCTCGGACATTGTGAACGGCGGCGGCGGGATTGATACCGTCCAAATTGCCGCAGCACGCGCCAGTTTTCAGGTCAGTATCAGCGGAAGCAATGCGACAGTTGTGCAAATCGTGTCCGGTGCCAGCGGCGGGGTCAGTGCTGGCGACACGGTATCGCTGAATAGCGTTGAACGTGTGCAGTTTTCCAACACCAAGCTGGCCTTAGACGTAAACGGCAACGCAGGGGCGGTCGCCAAGATTTTGGGGGCGGTATTTGGGGCTTCGGCAGTGGGCAATGCCAGCTATATGGGCATTGGTCTGGGCTATCTGGATGGCGGGATGAGCGTGGCCGACCTAAGCAAGTTGGCTCTGAATGCCAAGCTGGGCACGAACTTTAGCAACGCAGCAGAAATCACCCTGTTCTATCAAAACTTGGTGGGGATGACCCCTAACCAAGACGATATTGCAGGGTGGTCGGCACGCATCCAGTCGGGCGAATTTACTCAAGCCTCATTCGCAACGATGGTGGAAGACCTCAGCTTTAATACGGACAACATCAACCTCGCTGGGCTGGCGCAAACCGGCATTGTTTACGCTTAAACCCCGCTTACTGTGCTTAAAACATGTTCAAAATCTCGCGAACGAAGGGTCAGCCAAGGCGAAATTCGCAAAATAAAAGCGCAATCGCTGCGGTCTTGGCTTTTATTCCCCTCTACTGGTGCAAAGCCGGACGGGGTGGTGGCTGGCGACGCAGCAAAAGCTAAAACCAAGACCCAACGGCAATCACCCCACCCTTGCGGGGCACCTCCCCACGGGGGGGGAATGCTAGCAAATGCAGACTCACCCGAGTCCCGCAGACTTTGAACACGTTCTTAGAAGCTGTTTACGACCTCAATGGTGCAGGGGTTGCCAAGGAAAAATTCAGAAAAAAAGCGACGTTGGGACTGAATCCACACGCAGTTTTTTGCGAATTTCAACGCAGGATCACCCGAGTTTCGCAGATCGTAAACAGGTTCTTAGTGCGCCCCCGTACTACCAAACCCCCCCTCACCCCGCTGGCTGGTGGCAAAGTCTTTCACAATCGCAAAGTCCACCTGCACCACCGGCACAATCACCATCTGGGCAATACGCTCTAGCGGATTCAGCGTAAACGGCGTGTTGCCGCGATTCCACAGCGAGACAAACAGCTGCCCTTGGTAATCCGAGTCAATCAGCCCGACCAAATTACCCAGCACGATGCCTTGCTTATGCCCCAAGCCCGAGCGCGGCAAAATCATGGCGGCGTAGGCGGGATTGGCAATGTGAACCGCCAAGCCAGTGGGGATAAGCTGCGTTTCGCCAGGGGCAATCACCCTCACGGCTTCGGTGGCCGCGCGGAGGTCTAGCCCCGCCGATCCGCTGGTGGCGTAGGTCGGCAGTTGGTCTTGCAGGCGGGCATCGAGGATTTTTAGGTCAACGGTAGGGCGCATCGGGTGTTCCTTGGTCGGTCAAAAGGCCAGATGGTAACAAAGCCCTACCTGCTGCCGATACCCACCGCACAAGGCGTGCGCCCCCCCCCACACCGCCCCGCCCAAAACCACATCAAAAGGGCATAATGAAGCCAGCGACTTACCCCGCTTTCACTAGGAGATTGCCATGCCCAACCGCCGCTCTGCTTTTTTTGTCTCTGACCGCACGGGCATTACCGCCGAATCCCTCGGCCACTCGCTGCTGACCCAGTTTGCCGAATTAGACTTTAAGCGCGACACCGTCCCGTTTATCGACACCCCCGACAAAGCGCACGAACTGACCCTACGCATTATCGAAACAGCCAAACAAGACCACCATCGTCCCTTGGTGTTTTTGTCGATTGTCGACCCTGCCGTCCGCAAAGCGATAGACGTAGACCACTGCGCTAAAGTGATTGATTTTTTTGAGACTTTTCTCACGCCGCTAGAGCAGGAGTTGGGGCATCAGGCGGTGCGCTCGGTGGGCAAGTCGCATGGTATTGGCAACGAAGAAACCTACCATCACCGGATTGATGCGGTGAATTTTTCGGTGAACCACGATGACGGCGTAAAGCCGCGTGATATTGACGAAGCCGACGTGGTGCTGGTGGGGGTGTCGCGCTCGGGTAAAACCCCGACCTGCCTCTATTTGGCCTTGCAATACGGCATCCGTGCGGCCAACTATCCGCTCACGCCAGAGGACTTTACCCAGCCCACGCTGCCCAAAATTTTGCAGCAGCACCGCCACAAACTGTTTGGGCTGACGATTACGCCAGAACGCTTGTCGCACATCCGCGCCGAACGCCGCCCCAACAGTACCTATGCCTCGCTAGAGAACTGCCGGTTTGAGGTCAACGAAGCCGAAGCGATGATGCGCCAACAGGGCGTACCATTTGTCAGCACAACGCATAAGTCGATTGAGGAAATTGCCACGACGGTAATGCACAATGCCCACCTGAGCCGCCGGTTTTAAGAACCTGTTCAAAATCTGCGAAACTCGGGTGAGCTTGGGTTTGCTTTTATTCCCCTCCCGTGGAGGGGTGCCCCGCAAGGGTGGGGTGATTGCCGTTGGGTCTTGGTTTTAGCTTTCGCTGCATCGCCAGCAACCACCCCGTCCGGCTTTGCCGTCGCCCCCCCACCAATAGAGGGGAATAAAAGCCAAAACCACCGCGAGTGCGCTTTTTTGCAAATTTCACCTTGGCAACACCTGCACCACTGGAATCTTGAACACGTTCTACCCCCGCCAGTAAACAAGCCCCCCATACCGCTCGGCATGGGGGGCTTGTTTACTGGCGGGCATTCGCCCGCTCAAGGCTTCCGGTACACCGTCGGCTGGATAATCTCCAGTGCGGTGCTAATCCCGTTCAGGGTTTCCGCGTGCCCCACCAGCAAATAGCCGCCGCGTTTTAGGCGGGGGAGCAGGTTGGCGACCACTTTGCGCTTGGTGTCCATATCGAAATAAATCATCACGTTACGCAAAAAAATCACGTCGAACTCGCCCAAGTCAGCGGCAATCGGCAAGGTTAAATTAACCTGCTGAAAACGGGTCTTTTGCCGCAACTCAGGCGAAATCAAAAATATCCCCGCCTGCGACCGCACCCCCTTCAGACAGTATTTGCTCATCAGCGCAGTGGGAATGCCTTCGTTCCGCGCCAAGGGATAATGCCCCTTGGCTGCTTTTCCGAGCACCTGTGTGCTGATGTCCGACCCCACCACTTCCCACTGATTTTTAGGCAGCGACTCCGCCAGCACCATCGCGAGGGTATAGACCTCTTCGCCGGTTGAGCTGGCGGCACTCCACACCCGAAACAGCCCCGTACTCGTCCGCTGCTTTAAAATGGTGTCGCGCAAAAAGGTAAAGTGGCTGGGTTCACGGAAAAAATAGGTTTCATTGGTGGTCAGTAAATCAACCATGGTTTGCACTTCTTCGGGGTAGTTGCCGGTGGCCAACATTCGGTAGTAGTCCGAAAACGTGAGCAAATCGTAGTGGCGTAACCGCCGTGAAAGCCGCCCCACCAACAATACTTTTTTGGTGTCGTTCAGGCTAATGCCGGCAATTTTGTAGATAAGCCGCTGAAAGAGCGCGAACTCTTGGTCAGTAATGGCTGCTTCCATCATCAGAATAGCTCCACTCGGTTATCGGCTGCCTTGGGCTTCTGGCTCAAGGTCTCAGCGTAGGCGCGTTCTTCGCGGGCAATCAGCGCAGCCGTTGCCATATTGGTAGTCATACGGCGGCAAAAGGCCACGCCGTTGCTGGGGACAAACAAGACCTTGCGCGACCACGGCCCTAAAAAATCAGCGGCAAGTAAAGGGATTTGCTCGCGGTCTAGCCACTCACGGGTGAAGTTGGCATTACGCATCCCAATACTCAGCGACTGCCCCGAGGTTTCGATAATCGTCCCGCCACCAAAGGCCTTGGCTTGGATGCGGGTTTTGCGTGCGCCCTGTGCCAGCAGGGCATTCAGCAGGGCTTCCATCGCAAAGTCGCCTGACAGCAGCGAATCCACATCGCCATGCTGGCTACGCTGGATGTTGGGCAACATAAAGTGGTTAATGCCGCCAAGCTTGGCCGTAGGGTCAAACAGGCAAACCGTTACGCACGATCCCAACAACGTAGACAGCGGACGTTCACGCTCGACAGCCCAAGCACCAGGGGCAACGTGTAGTGCAAGGCGTTCAATTTCTTTAGAAGGCAGTTTCGAATAATCCATCTCCATAGTATGACAGGCATGACCTGCTGAAAAAAGCCAGCCAGCACAACTAAAGTCCTGCCTGCGTGTGTCATCTGCCGCACGGGGGAGGGAAATTCACCACCGTGCGTCTAGCCCAAAAGGACTACGAGGCGTAGTTCCAAATTTCCCTGTGTTCTGCCTGTTAGGTCAATGTAAGCCACCCCGCCTTAGGGACTATGCTCACCTCAGTGAAATAGTCTCTAGCCAAAGGAGGAGCGCATGGCCTCGCAGTCGTATAAGCAATGGTCGGTTTTAGCATCAAGCACCCTGTCGTTCACCGTCTGTTTTAT
>RRZU010302411.1_pt1 | contig 15894 bp, 10 predicted proteins | sample 2165561 | NCBI WGS metagenome assembly RRZU01 (sample SAMN10456909, study PRJNA506462) | wastewater metagenome | isolation source: wastewater sludge | place: USA: Moscow, Idaho
GATCCCGGGGCCCGTCGCCGTCGGTGACACCGGTCCACAGCGACGTGTAGGGGTTCATCCGCTCGCCCGTCGACGAGCGGGGCAGGAGTTTGAGGAACACCTCGAGGTCCTCGACGGTCGGGACGATCTTCTCGATGCCGACGACGGAGACGAGCGTCTCGGGCAGCGGCAGGCACATGCGGCCATTGCCTTCGGACTCGACGATCACCAGGGTGCCTGTCTCGGCGACGATGAAGTTGCCGCCCGAGACGGCCATCTTCGCCCGCAGGAACTTCTCCCGCAGGTGCGTGCGGGCGGCCGCGGCGAGCTCCGCGGGGTCGTCGGAGATGCCCTCGGGGGCGGGCGTCCCGTAGGTGCCCATCTCCGTGGTGAAGATCTCGCGCACCTCGGAGCGGTTGCGGTGGATCGCGGGGACGAGGATGTGGCTGGGCAGGTCGTGGCCGAGCTGGACGATCAGCTCCGCGAGGTCGGTCTCCCAGGCCGCGATGCCGATCTCCTCGAGGTGCTCGTTGAGTTCGGTCTCCTGCGTGACCATCGACTTGATCTTGACGACCTCGTCGACGCCCTTCGCCTTGGCGATCTCGCCGACGATCCGGTTGGCCTCCTCGCCGTCGCGGGCCCAGTGCACGGTGATCCCGGCTTCGGTCATCGCCTTCTCGGCCTGGACGAGGTAGTGGTCCAGGTGACGACCCACGCGGTCCTTGATCTGGGCTGCCGCGGTGCGCAGCTCCTCCCAGTTGTCGACCTCAGCGGCACGGATGCCGCGCTTGGTCCGGATCGTTCCGGTGGCGTGGCGCAGGTTCTTGCGCTGCTCGGCCTTGCCGAGCTCGGCCTTGACCGCCTCGGGGAAGGGAGGGATGCCGAGCCAGCTCGGTGGTTCAGGCGTGAGTCGTTCGCGCGTGCTCATGCGACGGACACCTCCTTCTCGGTGCTGGCGAGGATCTCTGCGATGTGGATGGTGCGGATGCCGGAGCGCTGCCGGTGCAGGATGCCGCCGATGTTCATCAGGCAGGCCTGGTCGCCCGCCACGAGGTACTCGGCGTCGGTGGAGCGCACGTGCCGAGCCTTGTCTGAGGCCATGGCGATCGAGACGTCCGGGTTCTTGACCGAGAAGGTGCCACCGAAACCGCAGCACTGGTCGGCCATGGGCAGCTCGACCAGGTCGATGCCGCGCACGGCCCTCAGCAGCTGCAGTGGACGGTCGCCCACCTTGGTGATCCGCATGGAGTGGCAGGTGGGGTGGTAGGTGACCCGGTGCGGGAAGTAGGCGCCGACGTCGGTGACCCCCAGCACGTCGACCAGGAACTCGGTGAGCTCATAGGTCCTCCCGGCGACGGCCGTCGCGGCCTCCTCGAGCCCACCGTCGCCGGCGTGGCGCGCGAGCATGGCATGCTGCTCGCGCACCGAGCCGACGCAGGAGCCCGAGGGGCCGACGATGTAGTCGTAGTCCTCGAACGAGTCGACGTAGTTGCGCACCGTCGGCAGCGCTTCCTTGTAATAGCCGGTGTTGGTCATGATCTGGCCGCAGCAGGTCTGCTTCTCCGGATACGAGACCGTGCACCCGAGTCGCTCAAGGAGCTTGACCGTCGCGATCGGGATCGATGGCTTCATGGTGTCGTTGATGCACGTGGCGAACAGCGCCACGCGGCTTCCAGGGCTCAACACGTCGAGAACGTCCAATCTGTCAGTTGAAGGTGGGAAGCATCCAGCTGAGGATGGGGGTGGACTGCAGCCCGATGAGCAGGCACAGCACCACGAGCATCCCGAGGCTCCACCCGATGACGCGCCGGAACAGCTGCGACTCTGCGCCGAGCAGTCCGACGGCGGAGCATGCGATGGCCAGGTTCTGCGGGCTGATCATCTTACCGACGACGCCGCCGGTGGTGTTGGCGGCGACGAGAAGCGTCGGATCGAGGCCGACCTTCTCAGCGGTCGTCTGCTGCAGCGTCGCGAACAGCGCGTTGGCCGAGGTGTCGGAGCCCGTGACGGCGGTGCCGATCCAGCCCAGGATGGGGGAGAAGAACGCGAACGCCGTGCCGACGCCTGCGATCCAGCTGCCGATGGTGATGGTCTGGCCGGACATGTTCATCACGTAGGCCAGCGAAAGCACCGAGGCGATGGTCAGCGCGGACCAGCGCATCTTGTGCACCGTCGCCCACAGCTCGCCGACCATGTCCTTGAACGAGACCCGGTAGACGAGGCCGACGATGATCGCGGTGATCACCAGGAGCGTGCCGGGGCTGGAGAGCCACTGAAAGTTGAAGATCGCAGTGGTCGCGGGTTCGCCGGCAGCGGTCAGGAGGTTGCCGTAGAGGCCGGGCCACTTGATCTTGAGGTCGGTGCTCGCCAGGAACGAGACGACTGCGGGGATCAGCTTCGCGGCGGAGAAGATGACGATGACGAGCAGATAGGGGAACAGCGCCATGAAGATGCGGCCGCCGGTGAGCGGGCCGGTCGGCTGGCCCTCGGCCTCGGCGACGTCCTCGAGCTTCTCGTGGCTGCGCTCGGCGGCAAGACGCTCGAGCGCCTCGTCGCCGCCCTTCGGCTTCCAGAAGCGGAGGAACACGACGCCCGCGGCGAGCGCGAACAGCGAGGCGATGACGTCGGTCAGCTCGACCGAGAGGTAGGTGGCGGAGATCCACTGCGCCACGGCGAAGGAGGCGCCGATCACGAGCGCGGCCGGCCAGACCTGCTTGAGGCCCTTCTTGCCGTCGGCGAGCAGGACGAGCAGCAGGGGCACGAACAGCGCGAGGACAGGGGACTGGTGGCCGACGTAGGCGCCGATGTGGTGGTAGTCGATGCCGGTCAGGTTGCCTGCGGTGATGATCGGGATGGCCACCGCGCCGAACGCGACCGGGGCGGTGTTGGCGAGCAGCACGACCATGGCCGCGCGGAAGGCCGAGAAGCCGATCGACATCAGCATGACGCCGGTGATGGCGACCGGGGCGCCGAAGCCCGCAAGGGCCTCCATCAGGCCGCCGAAGCAGAACGCGATCAGGATCGCGAGGATGCGCGGGTCGTCCGAGACAAGGCCGAAGGTGGCGCGCAGGTCCTCGAAACGTCCGCTGACCACCGTCACCTGGTAGAGCCAGATGGCGGTGAGCACGATCCAGGTGATCGGGAAGAGACCGAAGACCGCGCCCTGGGTGCCAGCGAGAAGGGCCAGCCCGGCGGGCATCTTGAACGCGAAGATCGCGACAAGCAGCGCGGTGGCGAGAGAGGCGAGACCTGCCCAGTGTGCCTTCCACTTGAGGACGCCGAGGGTGAAGAACATCACCAGGAGGGGCAGGAGCGCGACGAGGGCGGAGAGCGTGAGGCTCCCCAGCGGCTCGAGTTGCGGTGTGAACATGTGGAACTCCGTTGTCCGTGTAACAGTCCAGCCGGAGGCTGGTCAGACCAAACGTTAACACGAGACTTCCCTTTAGGTCGGACCAACTCCGGATTAAGGAATGTCCGGCCTTGTCGTCACCCCCGTGCGTGGTTGCGCGAATGCGCAACAATGGGGGTCATGACCACTGGAGCGGGCGGATTCGAGGCAGTTCTCGATCATCTGACGGGAGAGATCCTGGAAGGGCGTGTTGCGCCTGGAGACAGACTGCCGAACGAGCGTGAGCTCGCCGCCCAACTGGGCGCCAGCCGCAGCGCGGTCCGCGAGGCGATCAAGGTGCTGCAGGCGCAGGGAGTCGTGACCTCGCACACCGGCCCCGGTGGGGGAACCCGCGTCTCCGCGAGTCAGGGACAGGCGCTCGGCAGGATCCTGAAGCTCCACGTCGCCCTTGACGCGATCTCCTTCCAGGAGGTCACCGAGACCCGGGTGGTGCTGGAGCGGGCCGCGGCGACGGCGGCCGCACTGCATTGCACGCCCGAGGCGCTGGACGAGCTCGAGGCGATGCTCGCCCAGATGCGCGAGACGCCCGACGCGGCGACGTTCAACGAGATCGACACCGCCTTCCACGTCGCCATCGCGCGGATCGGGGCCAACCGCCTCATCCGCGACGTCACCGTCGCGATCCGTCGGGCGGTTGCGCGGCCCATCCTCAACGCCGAGGAGATCCTGCCCGACTGGGAGGGTCTGCGAGCGCAGCTGAACGTGGAGCACACGGCCATCCTCGAGGCCCTCCGCCTCGGCGACGGGGCGCTCGCCGCCGACAGGGTGGAGGCGCACATCAGGCAGGCCCACGAGGCGCTGCTTCCGCGCACGCTCGTCGGGGCGTGAACGCGGTCAGATGAGCTGCTTGAGCCGGCCGGTGTCGACGTCGTACATGAAGCCGCCGACCTCGGCGCGGCCGTCGATCAGCGGATGCGAGCGCACCATCTCGACGTCCTCGTGGACGCGGGTCATCTGATCTGGTGAGGCACCGAAGGTCATCCACGACGCGTTGACGCCGTTGGTGTCCGCGATCTTCCTGCGCACGTCCTCGTCCGTGCCGGTGGCCATCGCGCAGCGGGTGTGCGGGATGACCATGATGCGGTCCACCTGGAGCAGCTGGACCCCGAGCACGCATCCGTTGAGGACCGAGGTCGTGACGCGGCCACCGGGCGAACGCAGGATCTTCGCGTCCCCCAGATGGAGACCGAGCATCCCGAGCGGCTCTATCCGGGAGTCCATGCAGGTGACGATCGCCACCCCGGCCCGGGCCACGCCGTCGAAGTTCGAGTCGGTGAAGGTGTCCGCATAGGCCGCGTTGTTCTCCAGCAGATCGTCAAAACTCATGTATCACTCCTCGTCGAAGAGCGACTGTACTCCGCTGTCGGTCGGTTCGGGGCTCTGCCCACCCCGGCCGGAGAGCATCGTCACCGGTTGTGCGACGGGGACTCCTGAGCCGTCGCGGCGGCCACGGACGCTCGGCAGTTCGACGGGTGAGCCGCTGGCCGCGCCCGCCACGACCGGGGCGGGCCCGATGGCCGCGATCAGCAGCGTGTCCTCGCCCTTCAGGAACCGGTGGGCACGAACGCCACCCGTCGCGCGTCCCTTGCCTGGGTACTCCGCAAGTGCCGTCACCTTCGCCGAGCCCGTCTCGGTGCCGGGCAGGGAGGACGAGGACCCGGAGATCGTGACCACCTCGTCCGTCTCGGAGCGCACCGCACCGAACCAGATCACGCGGGCCTTCGGAGCGAGCTTGATGCCCGCGATACCACCGCCGGAGCGGCCCTGTGGGCGCACGGACGAGGCGGGGAAGTGCAGCAGTTGCGCATCGCTGCTGATGAACGCGAGGTCGACCTCAGGGTCGGTCAGCTCGACGGCGCCGACCAGCTGATCCCCGTCCTCGAGCCGGATCACGTCCCAGGCGTCCTTGCTCAGCAGCTCCGGGTTGACCCGCTTGACGATGCCGCGCTCCGTGCCAAGGGCCAGGCCGAGCGAGTCCGGATCGAGGGTGGTCAGCCCGACGGGACGCTCACCCTGCTCGAGCGGCCACAGCTCGGCGGCGAGGCTGCCGCCCTGCAGATTCGGCGCCGAGGCGGTCAGGGGGACGGTGGGCAGTTCGATCGCGCTGCAGCGCAGCAGGCGTCCGCGGTTGGTGATCACGCCGAACTCGGCCTTCGCGGTGGTGGCGAGCTTCGCCGTGACCACGTCGTGTGCGGCCCTGCCCTCCGTCGGCAGCGGGGCGAGCGCATCGGTGCGGGCCACCAGACCGGAGCCGCTGAGCAGCACCCAGCACGGGTCGTCCGGCACCTCGAGCGGAGTCGCCTTGGCCGCCGTCGGCGCCCCGGAGGAGGCGAGCAGGACGGTGCGGCGCGGGGTGCCGAACTCCTTCGCCACCTGGGCGAGCTCGTCTCCGACGAGGCCGCGCAGCACATGGTCGTTGTCGATGATGTCGCGCAGTCCGGCGATCTGGCCGGCCAGCTCGTCCGCCTCCTTCTCCAACTCGATCGTGGAGTATCGGGTGAGCCTGCGCAGCTGCATGTCGAGGATGTAGTTGGCCTGCACCTCGGTGAGGTCGAAGGCCCCGATCAGGCGTTCCCGCGCCTGGGCGGCGTCGTCGGAGGTGCGGATGATCGCGATCACGTCGTCGATGTCGGCGATCGCGGTGATCAGGCCGCGGACGAGGTGGAGGCGCTCCTCGGCCTTGTTCAGCAGGAAGGTGGAGCGACGCAGCGTCACCTCGATGCGGTGCGCGAGATAGACCTCCAGCATCTCCTTCAGCGAGAGCGTGCGCGGCTGGCCCTCGACGAGCGCGACGGCGTTGATCGCGAAGGTGTCCTCGAGCTTTGTCGCCTTGTACAGCTGCTCGAGCAGGGCCTCGGGGTTGATCCCGTTCTTGACCTCGATCACGAGCCGGGTGCCGTTGGCGAGGTCGGTCAGGTCCTTGACGTCGGCGATGCCGGTGATCTTCTTATCGTCGACGCCCTTCTTGATCTGCTCGATGATCTTCTCGGGGCCGATCATGTAGGGCAGTTCGGTCACCACGATGCCCATGCGGCGGGGGGTGACCTTCTCGATCCTGGTCGTTGCCCGGATCTTGAAGGTGCCGCGACCGGTGGCGTAGGCGTCCCGGACGCCGTCGAGGCCGATGATCTTTCCGCCCGTCGGGAAGTCCGGGCCGGGGATGTGGCGCATCAGCTCGTCGAGGCCGATGTCGGGGTTGCGCAGGAGTTGACGGAGGGCGGCGACGACCTCGATCAGGTTGTGCGGGGCGATGTTGGTCGCCATGCCGACCGCGATGCCGGTCGCCCCGTTGACGAGCAGATTGGGGAAGGCGGCGGGCAGGACGACCGGCTCGGACTCCTTGCCGTCGTAGTTCGGCTTGAAGTCGACGGTGTCCTGGTCGAGGCCCCGGGTCATGGCGACGGCGGGGTTGGCCATCCGGCACTCGGTGTAACGCATCGCGGCCGGTCCGGCGTCGAGGGAGCCGAAGTTGCCGTGACCGTCGATCAGGGGGAGTCGCACCGCCCAGGGCTGGCCCATGCGGACGAGGGCGTCGTAGATGGCGCCGTCTCCGTGGGGATGCAGCAGACCCATCACCTGGCCTACGACGCGGGCGCACTTCACGTGACCGCGGTCGGGCCGCACGCCCATCTCGTCCATCGAGAACAGGATGCGTCGCTGGACGGGCTTGAGGCCGTCCCGGGCGTCGGGAAGGGCACGGGAGTAGATGACGGAGTAGGCGTACTCCAGGAAGCTGGCCTCCATCTCCTGCGTCACGTCGACGTCGAGGATGTGCTCTTCTTCCAGCCGATCGTCGTCGACGCTCGACTTCGCCATGTGGACTCCTAGTGCTGTGACGTTGAGGTTCGTTGCGATCCTGCCGCGACCCGGCTGGCCGGGCGGCGGGCGCGACCGGGAGGTCCGCAGGGCGGGCCATCGACGGCTCGCAACCTGGGGAGTTTAGCCCGTGCAGGCGGAATTACCGCTGAGCGTCGTGCTGTGTCGGGCTGCAGAGTTCCGCGAGCTCCTCGCCAAGGCCGTCGCCGTCGGGGGCGCGAACCTCCGGGGCGATGTCCGGCTCCCAGCGTTGATCGGACTCGACCTCCATCGGGAGGCCGTGCGCGAGGGTGTGCTCGCCGGGGGTGAGCTGCCGGATGGCGCGCGCCCGCACATGCTCGGGCTGAAGGGTCGCGAACTCGGCGTAGAGATCGGGATCGTGCTGCCCGTCGTCGCCGACCAGCAGCCAGCGGATGTTGGGCAGATCCCTGGCCAGTTCGCGCAGGCACCGCCGCTTGTGGTCGGTGCCGCTGCGGAACCAGCCCGTCTGGGTCGGCCCCCAGTCCGTCAGCAGCATCGCGCCCTGCGGGATGCCGTGCCGTGCGGCGAAGCGCTGGATCATCGGATAGGTGTTCCAGGCCCCGGTGGAGATGAAGATGATGGGGGAGCCGGGGTGGGCCCCGAGCAGCTGCTGGTAGAGCCGTGCCATCCCCGGGACGGCCTGCCTTGCCTGTTCGGTGAGGATGAACGAGTTCCACGCCGCCATGAAGGGACGGGGAAGCAGCGTGGACAAGATGGTGTCGTCGATGTCGCTGACGATGCCGAAGGTGACGTCGTCGCCGATCACCTGGATGTTGACAAGTGTCGACGATCCTCCCGCGCCCTCCAGCGTGACCGTGTGCCAGCCCGCGGGAAGCCCGGGGTTCCTGACCCGGACGTCGATATTGCCGCCGCGGTCCGCCTCGACCGGGATGCGGGTCTCGCCGATCACGACGGTCACCTGTGCTCCCGGCTTCGCGGCGTTCATGAAGTTGCGCCAGCCGCGGCGGTACATCAGGGCCTGGGCGGCCTGCACGATGCCGAGATCCTCGGAGGGACGCAGCACGACGCGGGCGAGGACGCGGAGCTGCTCCGTGGTTCCGTATCCGGTGAAGGCGACGATCGACTCCTGCCAGCCACGTCTGCCGAGGAACCGGTTGGCGAGACGGTTGAGTCGGTCTTCGATGCGGGATGCGATGAAGGGGCGCGAGGGCATGGCTCTAAACCTAACGCAGCCATGACATTATGGACGGGTGAGTCAGTCCGCCAACTTCAACTCGACCCTTCCGGCCGAGCTTGTCCAGGAGATCCAGACCTGCGGGTTCTACCCATCACTCGTGGCGGAGACCGTCGAGATGGGGCTCGGTGGGCAGGAGGTGCTCGACTACCTCGTCCAGCATGAGGCGACCTTCGCAGGTCGCGAGCTGCACCGTCACATCACCGTCCTGGTGCGGACCTCCCGGCTGCTTGTCATCTGCCATGTGGACGAAGGAGAGGGAGGCAGGCCCGAGGCGCTGTCGACCGTCGAGGCCGTCGCCCTGCGCTCTGTCGACTCGGTCGTCGTCACCCGGGCCCTGAGTGACCCGGAGAAACTCGAGTCGCTCAGCGAGGCCTGGGTCTCGATCGTCTGGGGTGCCGCCCGCAGGCTCGATCTGGGTCCGGCCGCCTGCGAGGACCCGACCTGCGAGGCCGACCACGGCTACACGGGGGTCGTCCAGCCGGACGACATCACCGTGCGGATGAGCAGCCAGGTCGACGGCGACAACACGCGTCGCCTCGTCGCCTTCGGGCTGCGGCTGCAGGGCGCGGTCGGCTGATGTCGGCACAGTTCGTCGAGCCGCGCTACCAGGACCTCGCGCTCATCAACGTGATCCCGAGCGTGGTGTCCCGGCTCACCGGCGAGGAGCCGGTGATCGACCTGCCAAGGGCACGCCAGTACGTGGTCCTTCTCGTCGACGGTCTCGGCTGGCACCAGCTGCTCGGGCATGTCGACCATGCCGAGACGATGGCCCCGGCCATGGTGGGTGCCGCCCGGCTGACGTGCTCCGTCCCGTCGACGACGGCGACGTCGCTGACCTCGCTCGGCACGGGTGTGCCGACCGGGGAGCACGGGGTGGCCGGCTACACGTTCCTCGAACCGAGCGTCGGGAGGGTGATCAACGCGCTCACCTGGAACGGCGGCCCGAGCGACATCGCAAGCTTCGCCCAGACCCCCACGATCTTCCAACGGCTGGCCAGCATCGGGCGGCCGAGCGCCGCCGTCACCCTCGACCGGTTCGCGGGCAGCGCCCTGACCAGGATCGCCTTCGCGGGCACCACCCACTTCCCGGTCTCGGCCGAGGGCGACCCGGACCACTTCGCCTCGCTCGTCACCGACGCGCTCCGTGCCTCCGACGTCGTCTACTGCTACGAGCGGATGCTCGACCATGACGGACACGGCTACGGGGTCGGCTCCTGGCAGTGGCTCGACCGGCTCGCCTCGGTCGACGACATGGTGGCGCGCCTGGTCGAGCTGCTCCCAGAGGGCGTGTGCCTGCTCGTCACGGGCGATCACGGCATGGTCAACGTCCCGCAGGAGAGCCGTCTCGTTGTCGAGGAGGAGCCGCGCCTTGCGGGGTACACGGCGCTTGGCGGCGAGCCACGCTTCAGGCACATCTACAGCGACGACCCCGGCGCGACGGCCTGGGCCTGGGGTTCGGTGCTCGGCGAACGCGCCGAGGTGCTGCGCCGCGAGGAGGCGGTCGAGGCGGGATGGTTCGGCCCTCAGGTGACGTCCATGAGCGAGGCCCGCATCGGCGACGTGGTGGCGGCCATGACCGCCGACCACGCGGCGATGAGCGTCGGCACGCCTGGGGAGTTCTCACTCGTCGGGATGCACGGATCGTTGACGGCTGCCGAGATGGAGGTCCCGCTTCTCGTCTTCGGTGGCGAGCGGTGAGCCTACGCGTCGCCGTCATCATCGACGACTTCTTCCCCGCCTCGGGAGGGATCGGACGATCGGTCCAGACCCAGCTCGAGGAGCTCACGGCACTTGGCCACGAGGTCACCCTGATCGCTCCGGACCGGCACCTGCAGAAGCCGCGGCTCGGCAGGATCATCGAGTGCCCGACGATCTATCTCGAAGGGCTGCCCGCCCATCTGAGCGTGCTGCACTGTTCCGACCGGAGGGCGCGCCTGATCTCCGCAGTAGGGCGCTTCGACATCGTGCACAGCCAGACCGAACGTGGCGCGCTCGTCCTTGGGTCCAAGCTGGCCCAGCTGCAGGACATCCCACACCTGCACACCTTCCACGCCAACATCGCAGGCACCCACCAGACGGTGCGCGGCTCCATCTTCGGCACCCTCAGCTACCTGCTGCTCGTGCTCCCGGCGCTGCGGGCGGCGAAACAGATCGACACCCCCGCCACGCGGCTGCCCTCCGCCCGCCGTGAGACCGGGGGACTCGCGGCGCGCTTCGACTGGAAGTCGTTCGCGCAGATCGCGCAGCGGGTCGACGCGTACACCGTGCCGTCGCCGTTCATGCGTGACCTGATCGACGAGGCGGCAGGCGATCCGCTGCCCAGTTACGTCGTGCCAACCGGCTACAACCGCGGCATGAAGGACGCGATCGATGCGGCGCCGAGGGAGCGCAGCGACGAGAAGGTGAGATTCCTGTCGATCGGCCGACTCGCGAAGGAGAAGCGCCTCGACGTGCTGATCAAGGCGTTCCGGTCGGCCGACCTGCCCGACGCCGAACTGGTGATCGTCGGTGACGGCGACCAGCGCGATGTGCTCAAGCGGCTCGCCGAGGGAGCCGACAACATCGACTTCCGCTGGCATCTTTCGTCGCTGCAGGCCATCGCCTACGAGCTGGTCAACGCGGACGCCCTCGTGCTCAGCTCCTACCGTTTCGACTCGCAGGCCCTCGTGATCTCGGAGGCCGTCGCGGCAGGCCTGCCCGTGATGTACTGCGACGGCCGCCTGACGGTCGGCACGTCTGCCGACGCGTCGCTGCTGACCGGGCCAGACGTCTCGTCGATGGCCAACGGGTTCCGGACCCTGATGGATTCGCAGCGACGTCGCGCGATGTCGTCGGCTTCTGCCAAGCTGTTGCCCGATCTGAGCCCCGAACGCACCGCGGAGCGGTACGTGGCCGCATACAGCGACCTCCTCGAACGAAAGGCGACGCGTGGCTGAACTCGTCTTCCACACCGGACCGATGGACTGCGGAAAGTCGACGCTGGCCCTGCAGCTCGACTACACCCAGTCCACCCATGGCCGGAAGGGGCGCATCTTCACCTCCCTTGACCGTGCGGGGGAGGGCAGGATCACGTCGCGGCTCGGGCTGAGCGCGGAGGCGATCGAGATCGACCCGGAGTTCGACTTCTGGCGCTTCATCATCGGCGAGCTGACCACCGGCAAGCGGGTCGACTACATCGTGTGCGACGAGGCGCAGTTCTACTCACCCGAGCAGGTCGACCAGTTGGCCCGCATCGCGGACGAGCTGCAGTTGGACGTCTATGCGTTCGGCATCCTCTCCGACTTCCGGACCCACCTCTTTCCCGGATCGCAGAGGCTGATCGAGCTGGCAGACAGGATCGAGTCGCTGCCGCTCGGACCGCTGTGCTGGTGTGGGGCGCGTGGAACCCACAACGCGCGCACGCTCGACGGAATCATGGTCACCGAGGGGACGCAGGTCGTCGTCGGCGACACGGTCACCGGAGGCGAAGTGCGTTATGAGGTGCTGTGCCGGGCGCATCACCGTCGACGGATGACGGCGACGCGGGCGAAGGCGACCCTCTCGCCGGATCCGCTTCCCTTCGATCCCGACAATTTCTAAGCCACGCCTGACGTCTGATAACCGCGCAGTCGACTTGGTCATCCGGGGCGAAGGCGTTGTCAAAGAGCGTGTGAACCACCAGCATCGGGGCCACGGTGCCGTGAAGGGGCGGCGCCCCTGACAGTGAGGTCCCCATGCATCTGCAACGAAGAAGCCGCCGTGTGGTGGCTGTGACGGCAGCCGGCGCCGTCGGGCTCGGCGGTCTGCTGACCGCCGTGACGCCGGTGGTCAGCTCTGCCGCCGATGGCGTCAATCTCGCCCTCCCCGCGAACGGGTGCGTCGTGAGCGCCTCAGGCAACGAGGTGGCCGACGGGCGCTGGACGTACCAGATGGCCACCGACGGCGACGAGGCCACGCGATGGTCGTCGAACGCTTCGGACAGCGCGTGGATCCAGGTGAAGCTGGCCCAGCCGACGAAGGTCGACCACGTCACCATCAAGTGGGAGGACGCGTGCGCCGCGAAATACAAGCTCCAGGTCTCCGACGACGGCCAGACCTGGACCGACGCGACCGGGGTGATCGCCCCGACGTGCGCGTCGACCGACAGGCAGCAGCTCAACGCCGCCACCGCAGGCCAGAGCCACTCCTACGTCCGCATGCAGGCGCTTGACCGGACCCCCATCGGTGGGTCCAAATGGGGTGTGAGCCTCTACGAGTTCGAAGTCTGGAACGGTGCCGAGCCGACTCCCCTGGTCAGCGACGTGAACCTCGTCCCCCTCCCGAGCGAGCTGAGTGAGGACGGAGGCGACCCCTACGTCCTGACCGCGGACACGAGCATCGTCGCGACCGGCGACGCAAAGCCCGTCGCCGAACTGCTGGCGAAGGAGTTGCGCGAGTCGACCGGCTTCGCGCTGCCTGTGGTCGCCAACGCCAGCGGCAACACCATCACCTTCGCGCTGGACGGCGACTACGAGCCGCTCGCCGGGCCGAGCCCCGAGGACGCCTACGATCTCGTCACCGCGCCGGGAGCGGCCACCATCACCGCTGGCGACCCGCACGGTCTCTTCAACGGCGCGCAGACGCTGCGCCAGCTCTTCCCGCCGACGGTCTTCGCCAACGAGGTCCTCATCCGCACCTGGGAGGCGCCCGCCGTCACGATCCGCGACACCCCGCGCTTCGCGCACCGCGGCGCCCAGGCCGACACCGCCTGCTCGTTCATCGAGGTGGACGAACTGAAGGAACTGATCGACACCCTCTCCTTCGTGAAGGTCTCCCGGCTGCACCTGCACCTTGCCGACGACCAGGGATGGCGGCTGGAGATCACCAATGAGGGCAGGGTCGAGGGCGACACCGTCGACTACACGCAGCTGACGAAGGTCAGCGGCAACAGCGCCATGGAGGCGCGCAACGACCCCGACAAGCCCTACACCAACGAACTCGGACACACGGGGTTCTACACGCAGGAGCAGTACCGCGACATCGTCGCCTACGCGGCCGAGCGTTTCGTCACCGTCATCCCCGAGATCGACGCGCCGAGCCACTCCAACGCGATGCTGCACGCCATCGCGCAGCTGAACTCCGCCAACTCCAAGCCGGTGGCCACCGTCTACGGCACCGCGAAGGAGCAGAACAACGGCAACGTGGGGGAGTCGACCCTCGACACGCACAAACCGCAGACCTGGACCGTGCTGCGCCACATCTACAAGCAACTGGTGGACATGACCCCAGGTGAGTGGATCCACATCGGTGGCGACGAGTCCCACGTCACGCCGCACGACCAGTACGTCGACTTCGTCACGAAGTCGATCGCGGAGGTCCGCGCGCTCGGCAAGACCCCCGTCGGCTGGAACGAGTACGCAGAGGCAGGCCTCAGCGAGGGGGACGTCGTGCAGTACTGGACCGGAGGCACCACCTACACAGCCCAGGCTGTAGCAAACGGGGCGAAGCTCGTCGTGTCGAAGTCCGACCGCGCCTACGTCGACATGAAGTACTCGTCGAAGACCCCCATCGGACTGACGTGGGCCGGCCAGGGAGACCTGGACCACTACTACAACTGGAACCCGGTCACCGTGATCCCGAACTCGAAGGAGTCGGACCTGCTCGGTGTCGAGGGCCCGATGTGGTCCGAGACGATCCGTGGTGGCGACCAGAACGAGTTCATGATGTTCCCCCGCGCCATGTCGCACGCCGAGATCGGGTGGACAGCGCAGGCCGAACGCAATGTCACGAAGTTCCTGAAGCGGATGGAGCCGATGGGCGCCCGACTGCTCGCCCAGGATCGCAACTTCTACGACGGCAACAAGGTCGAGTGGGACACCGACGCCGCGGGCACGACGATCAAGGCGGCCCCAGGCAGGACCGCCCGGCTCAACGTCGCCATGGTGATCGCCCCTGGCACGAAGGTCTCCGCTGACGGGGCGAGCATCGCCGTCGACGCGGTCGATGACATCGACGGGCCGAGTCGCTCCGCCCTGTCCGCGCCGCTGACCGCCACCATCGACTTCGGTGATGGAACGAGCGTGCCCGCGACGTTCGCCGCCGTGCTTGACCGCAGCGACCTCAGCGCGGGCTCCCGCTACGAGGTGGGTGCGGACCACGCCTACGCCGCCGCTGGCAGCAGGACCGCAACGGTCACCTTCTCCGACGGCCGGGTCGTCACCGGAAAGGTCACCGTCGAGGACGGGTACGTCGCTCCCGCGCCGCCCGTGTTCGACGCGTGCACCGTCCCGACGGCCGAGCTCACCTCGCCGACGGTCCGCGACGACTCCCGCGTGCTCGCCGAGCTCGACGGCTTCGAGCCGAGCGACTACCTGTCGGTCACCTGGGACGGCACCCACAAGGGCTACGTCCTCACAGACGACGACGGCGCGGCGCACCTGAGCCTCTACGTCGCCTATCAGGAGGTCAAGGGGGCGCACCTGCTCCGGATCGAGGGCAGCGACGGCCGTTTCGTGGAGAAGCTGATCGATGTCGACTCCCGGACGCTTCCGCTCTCCGGCGTCGCGATCACCGGAGCCACGGCGAAGGCGAGCAGCCAGGCGACCAACGAGACGGCGCCCAACGGGCGTGAGGCGGCACTCGTGGACGGAAAGCGCGCGACCTTCTGGCACTCGTCGTGGAGTCCCGTCGCCAACTTCCCGCACACCATTACGGTGGACCTGGCACAGTCCTATGACCTGTCTTGGCTGACCTGGGTGCCCCGACAGGACAGCGACAACGGCCAGGCGAAGAACCTCTCGCTGTCGTTCAGCACGGACAACGTGACCTGGACGGCGCCGGTCGCGCAGGTGCTCCCCGCCGGTCGGGCGGCCACGCAGCTGGAGCTCGACGCCACCGCCCGCTACGTGAAGATCGAGATCACGAGCAACCAGTCGGGCCGGGACCAGTTCGCCACAATCGGCGAGCTCGAGTTCCGCGGACTGCTTCCCGGGCAGACCCAGCCCGAGACGCCGGCCCCGAGCGTGACGGTGTGGACTCCTGACGAGGGCTGCTCCGAGCTGCCAGACAGCACGGCTCCCGAGGTGACTCGACCGGCCGACGTCACCGTCGAGCTGGGTTCCCCGGTCTCGGTCGCCGTGCAGGCCACCGACGAGTCGACGCCGCTGAGGTTTGCTGCGTCGGGTCGTCCTGCAGGGGTGTCGATCGACGCGTCGACCGGTGTGATCTCGGGCACCCCGACCGCGGCAGGTGTCTCCAGCGTCGAGGTCACCGTGACCGACGCCAAGGGCAATCAGGCCACCACCTCGTTCACGATCACCGTGACCCCGAAGGCCTCACCGTCCCCGTCGGCCTCGCCGTCGCCGGAGCCCACCCCGACCACGAAGCCCACCCCGACCAAGTCCCCGACGGCCAAACCCACCGGGAAGCCGACGGTCAAGCCCGACGTCCCACGCAGCGCGCCGTACACGATCCCCGGATCGCACGTGATCAACGGACGCACCTGGTTCACCAC
>RRZU013411469.1_pt1 | contig 15892 bp, 22 predicted proteins | sample 2165561 | NCBI WGS metagenome assembly RRZU01 (sample SAMN10456909, study PRJNA506462) | wastewater metagenome | isolation source: wastewater sludge | place: USA: Moscow, Idaho
ATTTTCCCATTTCTTTTCTTTTTTCTACCTTTATATTACCACAAAATGGACTTTTTTTCAAGACTGTTCATTTTTGTTAAAGTCCTGTATTAAATATATGGAGGTAATTTTATGGAACAAAATATGACAGCATTAGTGAGCTTATTTACAAGAGTGTACCATCAAAAAAGTAAGGGTATTAAAATTTTTGATGATCCTCTTTCAACAAAATTAATTACAAAAAAAGAATATGAAATGATTGGTTTAAATATGTCACAAGGCATTTCATTTTTTAATCCTACTTTTAAAGGAAGTAAGGAAGAAGCATTAAAGTGGATTGTAGATCATCAACTATCACCTTCTGTTTTACTAAGAAGTGCTTTTTGTAAAGAAGCGATTGAAGAGATGAAAGAAAAGGGATGTCAACAATATTTAGATTTTGCATCGGGTTATGATTCGTTTGCATATTATTATCAAAATCAAATGCATGTTTTTGAAATTGATAAAAAAGAAGTAATTGAAGATAAAAGACAAAGATGTAAAGATGTTGATATTGAAAATATTCAATTCTTATCAATTGATTTAAGTCAAGAAAATTGGATTAATACTTTATTACAAGGTGATTATCAAGAAGACCAGCTTTCAATCAGTAGTATGTTAGGACTAAGCTATTATCTTACAAAAGATGAATTTAAAAAGATGTTAAAACAATTATCTAAATATCTCTTAAAAGGAAGTCGTCTTGTTTTTGATTACCCAAGTATTCAAGAAAGTAAAGAAACAAAAATCAATGAAATGTTGGCAAAAGAAGCTGATGAATCAATGAAAGCAAAATACAGTTTTGCTGAACTTAAAGAGATATTAAATCAATGTCATCTCACAATTATTCAACATGAAAATCATCAAACAGTAACAGAAAAATACATATCTAATTATAATGCCTATTATAAAGATGATCCTATAAAAGCACCTGAAGGTGTTTGTTATTGTGTGGTAGAGAAATAATTAAAATATGATAAAATAGGATTGCAAAGATAAAAACGCAATGTACAAATTGTACTAGAGCTGGTAGGTAGCCCAGCCGTCTATTTTAATAGGTAAGTAACCTGCCCCCTCCGGGTTGTCCATTCTTTGTTTATTTATATAAAGGAGGGTAACCATGGACAAGACAAGTTGTAAATTAACTGTATTTTTTGAAAATCCTTTTTGGGTAGGAGTTTTGGAGTGCAATGAAGATGGAAAATTAACTGTATCCAAAATAACATTTTATAAAGAACCTAAGGATTATGAAATAAGGAATTTTATTTTAAAAAAGTATAATCAATTAAACATTAGTCCAGCTGTTGAAGATGATGTAATTGAAAAACAGAAAAGTTATAAAAAAAGACAACGTGATGTTAGAAAACAAGTCCAATTACAAGGAGTTGGAACAAAGTCTCAACAGGCATTAAAATTACGACATGCTCAAAGCAAACAAGAGCACATATTACAAAATAAAAAACAAAAAGAACTAGATAAAATGCGTTTGTTTGCTTTGAAACAACAAAAGAAAAAAGAAAAACATAAGGGACATTAAGGTTTCTTAGTTTTTCTTTTTTAGTTTATGCTAAAATGGATTTGTATTAAAAGTTCTATTGAATAAAGAATTGGAAGAAATGAAAAAGATGAAAGAATCAGTTAATGTAAAAATAATCTATCATTTTTATCATCACGTGGTAAAAGCTGAATTGAAAAGAAGAGGCTTTCCGAAAGATGTTGCAAGAAAAATAGGTGAAGAGCATCATAAAATTATTCAACGTGCAAAAGATATTGGAAATTCAAGATTATTAAGTTCATATATTATGGGAAGTTATTTTATTGCAATGAATCGAAGCACAGGGAAACCGCCAAAAGAAAATTATGAAATATTTCGTGATGGACTTTATGCCTCTAAATTATTTCATAAAGTTATGGGAGATGCTGAGAGTTATTTAGATTCTAAGAAAATGGCAGGGAGACTACAATGGTCAAAAGAAAGTCATGAACACATTTATGAAAATGATTGGGTCGTTGATATTTTACCAGGTAATGATGAATATGATTTAGGATATGATTATCATGAATGTGGAATATGTAAACTTTGTCAAGATGAAGGATGCCCCCATCTTGCCGCTTATTTATGTCAAATGGATTATGTATTAGCGGATATTATGCATATGAAATTAGTAAGAACAAAGACAATTGCTGAAGGTGCAGGCTATTGTGATTTTAGATATAGTAAATATAAATAAAATTGAGGGGGTGGGAGGATTGATCATGAAAATACAAAGGATTCATCAAGATTTTTCGATATGTCAAGTTGAGGACTATTCACTTGTCAATTTAGAATCTAAATATTGTTTTATTGAAAAAACAGATGAAGAAAAATCTTTGGTATGCCTTACAAATGAAGTACCATCAAATGTTATTCGTCGAGACGATGGCTGGAGGGCATTTTGCATACAAGGTATTTTGGAATTTTCTTTAATTGGAACATTATCAAAGATAGTATCAATTCTTGCAGATCATCATATTTCAATTTATGCTGTTTCTACATATAATACAGATTATATTTTTCTAAAAAAAGAAAACTATCAAAAAGGATTAGAAGTTTTAGAAGCTGCAGGTTATCAGGTAATAGACTAAATAGTTTTGGAGGTAAATTTATGAATGAATGGAATGCAACGCTGTATGATAATAAACATGATTTTGTTGCTGAATATGGGAAAGGTCTTTTAGAATATATTCCTCAAAATAAAAATCAATGTATTTTAGATTTAGGATGTGGAATAGGAACACTTATTGTTCAACTTAATAATTTAGCAAAAACAGTCATTGGTGTGGACCAATCTTAAAGTATGATTAAAAAGGCTCAAGAACAGTATTCCAATATAGAGTTTAGGGTATGTGATGCACTAGAGTTACCATTTGAAAATCAATTTGATGTTGTTTTTCAAATGCGGTATTTCATTGGATAAAAAATCATGAAACTTTATTAGATTATATCTATAAAGTACTAAAACCTAAAGGATTATTGATTTGTGAATTTGGTACGAGTGGTAATATTGCGACGATTGAAAATGCTTTTATAAAAGTTTGTCCAGATTTAGGATATGAATACAAACCAAAATTTAATCTTCCAACAACTAAACATTTTGCGGATTTATTAACAAAGAAAGGTTTTATCATTGATAAAATTTATGATTATGATTGACCAACACCCTTAAAAGATCATGAAAGAGGATTAGAAAATTGGATGAGACAATTCTTTGCTTTTGAATTGGAAAAAATGTCAAAAGATATCCAAAGCAAAATTATTAAAGAAGTAGAAACTTTGACAAAGGATAAACTTTGGAAAGAAAATGAATGGATTGCAGATTATCGTCGATTAAGAGTAGTTGCACATATATAAAGGGGGAAAAAATAATATGATTGGAGATATCGTTAAAGTCATCGTTGATCGACCACTTGGAAGCCAACATCCTCAATATAAAGAAACATATTATCCTATAAATTATGGTTTTGTTGAAGGAATCATGGCGGAAGATGAAGAAGAACAAGATGCTTATATTTTAGGCGTTGACGTTCCTGTAAAAGAGTTTGTTGGGGAAATAATTGCTATTATTCATAGAGATGATGATATAGAAGAAAAATGGGTTGTTGTCCCTCTAAATAAGTCATATACAAAAGAAGAAATAAAAAAGCAAGTTGAATTTCAAGAAAAATATTTCAAATCAGGAATTATTATGTAAAAAGGAGTGTAATAGATGATTTTGTGTTATTCAGGAACAGGAAATAGTCGCTATATAGCCCAAAGAATTGCAGATGAATTGCAAGATAATATAATAGATTTAAATGAAAAAATAAAAACGAATAATTATTCGTCAATAGAAACAGGAGACGATGTTATCCTTGTTGTTCCAACTTATGCTTGGCGTATTCCAAAAATTGTTTCCAATTGGCTTTATAAAACTAAATTCATTGGTGCAAAACGTATTTGGTTTGTTATGAATTGTGGTAGTGAGATAGGGAATGCTACAAAGTATAACTTAATGCTTGCAAATGATAAACATTTAGACTATATGGGAACAAAACAAATCCTTATGCCGGAAAACTATATTGCGATGTTTAATGCTCCACAATTAGAAGAGTCAAAAGAAATCGTAGAAAAAGCAGAAATCGATATAAAGGAAACTATTAAATATATTAGAGAAGGAAAAGCTTTTTTGAAACCATGTCATAATCTTTATGATCGTTTTATGAGCGGACTTGTTAATCCTCTTTTTTATCATTTCTTTGTTAAAGCTGCTGCTTTTAAAGTCAAGGATACATGTACTGGTTGCAATCAATGTGTTAAGAAATGTCCAATGAATAATATTCAACTTATTGATGGAAAACCTGTTTGGGGAAAGAATTGTACACACTGTATGGCTTGTATTTGTTATTGTCCACAAGAGGCAATTGAATATGGAAAGAAAAGTGTTGGCAAACCACGTTATCGTTTTGAACAATTGAAGATTAAATAATTTAAATGAGCTAAAGAGTATTCTTTAAGCTTTTTTAATTTACAAATGTTATAAAATTATATGTCAAGCTATCTATGTTAAAATATGTGTAGATATAAATAAGTTGTTATGAAAAAAATAAAAATTGTGAAAAATAAAGGGAATAAATAATTATATTGTTATTTATTTTTATAACGATTCTTTTCTTTAATGGTGAAAGCTTTTAGATGAAAGATGGTCTTATATCCCTTCCTCAGCAATCAAAATAGCCTTCATAATATGTTATATTTAGTGGGTTTTATTGATTATATTTGCTTATAAATTACAAAAGAAATTGAAAGTCTCGTTAATGGGGTGGAAAAAGAAAAGTATAGCACTTATTTCTGTTGTATTGACAACGGGAATTGTTTTAGAAATAGGTAAAAGTTATATAATGTACAGTCTTGATTTTGATGAAAAGGTAGAAAAATATGATCAACATATTGTACTCTATGTAGATAATATTTTTGTAAGGTCACGTTTTTGCTATCCACATTATCAATATGAAGAAAATATCTTGCTTAAAAAGAAATTTAAATAAAAAAGAATTAAAAGATGCTATTCAAAAATATGGAGATCCAGATGATTCTTATCAAGAATGAAATAAAAAGGAATAAAATATGAAGACATATCTTTAACGATTACTCAAGAAATTGTTTTAAAGCTGATGGAAAAGACCGTGGACGAAATGGGAAAAGCGTTATTTCCAAACTTGCCTGAAGAAAGACCATAGATGGTTTTGGCAATGAAGAAGTTAAGTGTTTATCCCAAAAGTGTGCTGTTTTATATGAGGATTTGGAAGAAACTCTTAAAATATTATCTTATAGAGGCTACGTTTGTAGTCTTTATTTATATGTTAAAATAGAGCTAGATAAGGAGTGGTTATATGAAAAGATATATAGCTTTGCTTAGAGGAATTAATATCAGTGGTAAAAATAAAGTAGTGATGGCAGAGTTAAAAAAGAGTTTGAAAGTTTAAAGTTTGAAGATGTTAAAACTTATTTAAATAGTGGAAATGTTATTTTTTCAAGTCGAGAAAATATTGAAAAGATTACAAAACAAATTGAGGAGATGTTAAAGAAAAACTATGATTTTAAAATACCTGTTTTTGTTTTAGAACAAGAAAAGCTAAAAGATATTTTAGAACATGCACCAATTTGGTGGGGCAGTGATGATAAAATAATCTATGATAATTTAATATTTATGATTCCTCCAATCACTTTTAAAGAAGTTTTTGAGGAAATTGGTGAAGCTAAAGAAGGATTGGAAAAAATTCAAAATTATAAAGATGTTATTTTTTGGTCATTTAGTCGAAAAGATTATCAAAAAACAAACTGGTGGCCTAAAACAACAAATACAAATGTTAGTAAAAAGCTAACAATTAGAACGGCTAACACGGTTAGAAAAATTGTTAGAATGTAAACAAATATAATTGATACGTTATTTATAAAAATAGTATCTTTTTGTTTGAAAATGGCTTTAACTAATTCAATTAGTTATAATACTAATATAGTTAGTTAAGGAGGATACTATGACTGAAACAAGGATTATAGAAGTAACTATAGAAATTATCAATCAAGAGGGGTTTGCCAATTTATCTTAGTGGCTAAAAAATTAAAAATAAAATCTCCATCTTTATATAATCGTATTTCTAATTTGGAAGATTTAAAAATAAAATTAGTCTCTATGGTTGGAAACAATTAGAAGAAAAAATGCTTCTTTCTATTGTTGGGGAAAGTGGCTATGAGGCCATAAAATGTATGGCATATGCTTTTTATGATTATGCAACAGAAAATAAAGGAATTTTCGAAGTCATGCTTTGGTACAATAAATATATGATAGAAGAGGGAAATCAAGTAACACATAATACTTTTGATATACTTTTTAAAATACTTAGGAAGCAAAATTTAAGTGATGAAACGATAAACCATTTTATTAGAACACTTAGAGGTTTTTTAGAAGGCTATGTTCTACTTGTAAATCACCAAGCTTTTGGACATCCTCTTTCTATTCAAAAAAGTTTTGATTTTTCATTAAACATTTTAATCAATGGTGTGAAAAATATGGAGGGAAAATAGGTGGAAGAATACATAAATATCACTTTAGATAATATTGATCAAGAACATATTTGTTGTGCTATAAGTGATAAAAAACATTCTGAAGGTGTTTTTAATAAAAAGGAATGGTTAAAAAAGAGAATAACAGAAGGTCATGTTTTTAGAAAACTTAATGTTCAAGGAAAAGTATTTGTTGAATATGCACCTCTAGAAAAAGCATGGGTCCCTATCGAAGGTACTGGTTTTCTATATATTTATTGTTTATGGGTTTCGGGAAAATTTAAAGGTCATGGTTATGGTAAGCAATTATTGGAATATGTTATTAATGATGCTAAAAAGAAAGGAAAACAAGGTGTTTGTGTAATATCTTCTAAAAAGAAGAAATCTTATCTGGCAGATAAAAAATTCTTTTTAAAATATGGATTTGAAGTTGTTGATCAAATTGAAGATTATGAATTATTATCGTTATCTTTTAATCATCAAAAACCTTCTTTTTGTAAAAATGTTAAACAAATGATGATTGATTCAAATCATATAACAATATATTATTCACCACAATGTCCTTTTACATTAAATTGTATATACGAAATTAAAGAATACATGAAAGATTGTAATATACAAGTTGATTTTATTAAAGTTGATACTTTGGAAAAAGCAAAAAACATACCATGTATTTTTAATAATTGGGCAGTTTTTAAAAATGGAAAATATGTTTCACATATTTTGTTAAATAAAAAAGGTTTTGAAAAATTATTAAATGATTAAAAAGAATGATAGATTGTTGGAAAATTGATTTTTAGGTAAAATAAAAAATATTTTGGTGTTGCTAAAAGAGACATTTTTTGATATTATGCAGTTAAGTTATACGACTGACGGAAGTGGAATAAACCACAGGGAGTATAATCGTGTAAAAGAGTCGACCGTCTGGGCTAATAATAGTCTGGATGAGTGGGCTCTTTTTTTGGTTGGTAGAGTAAAAAAACTAGTTTCACATATTGTCTTGTAATATAATGAAAGTGGTTAATAGAATCAATCAAAAAGAAAAAAAGAAAGGATGAACGACAATGTTAACTGATGTAGAAATTGCACAAAGTGCAAAGATGAAACCAATTGTTGAAGTTGCTCAAAAGGTTGGTTTAGATGAGGATGATCTAGAATTATATGGAAAATATAAAGCAAAGATTTCTCTTGAAGCTATTAAAAAACTAGATCAAAACGAAGATGGAAAATTGATCTTAGTAACAGCAATTAATCCAACACCTGCAGGTGAAGGGAAAACCACAACAATGATTGGATTATCACAAGCACTTAACAAATTAGGAAAGAAATCTGTAGTTGCAATGCGTGAGCCATCGCTTGGTCCATGTTTTGGAATCAAAGGTGGAGCTGCTGGTGGAGGATATGCGCAAGTTGTTCCAATGGAAGATATCAACCTTCATTTTACAGGAGATATTCATGCAATCACTGCTGCAAACAACTTAATTGCAGCGATGCTTGATAATTCCATTCATCAAGGAAATCCACTTAATATCGACGTAAGACAAATCGTTTGGAAACGTGTGGTCGATTTAAACGATCGTGCATTACGTCATACTGTTTGTGGACTTGGTGGTAAAGTAAACGGGGTTCCTCGTGAAGATGGATTTGATATTACCGTTGCTAGTGAAGTTATGGCAATTCTTTGTTTAGCGACTTCTTTAGAAGATTTAAAACAAAGAGCTGCAAAAATGATTGTCGCTTATACTTATGATGGAAAACCAGTTACTGTTGATGATATTGAAGCAACAGGAGCGGTAACACTTTTATTAAAAGATGCGATTAAACCAAATTTAGTTCAAACTTTAGATCACACACCAGTATTTGTTCATGGGGGTCCATTTGCAAATATTGCCCATGGATGTAACTCTGTTATGGCCACTCAACTTGCTATCAAGTTAGGGGATTATGCGATTACTGAAGCTGGATTTGGTGCTGATTTAGGAGCTGAAAAATTCTTAGATATTAAATGTCGTCAAGCAAATTTAAATCCTGAAGCAGTTGTTATTGTAGCAACTGTTCGTGCTTTAAAAATGCATGGTGGTGTTGCTAAAAAAGATTTAGGAAATGAAAATTTGGGAGCTTTAAAAGCTGGTTTAGGAAACTTAGAAAAGCATATTGAAAACATTGCAAAATTCGATTTACCTTGTATCGTTGCTATTAATGCTTTTCCAACAGACACAGAAGCGGAACTTCAATTATTAAATGAATGTTGCAAGAAACTTGGTGTTGAAGTAGCTATTAGTAAAGTTTGGGAAAAAGGTGCTGATGGTGGAATCGAACTTGCTGAAAAGTTATTAAATATTTTAGAAACAAAAGAAGCTAATTATCATCCACTTTATGATTTAGATTTATCAATTGAAGAAAAGATTGAAACAATTGTTAAAGAAATCTATGGTGGAGATGGTGTTGAATTTACAAAGAAAGCAAAAAATAAAATTAAAAAATATACAGAACAAGGATTAAGTCAATTACCAATTTGTGTTGCTAAAACACAATACTCATTATCTGACCAAGCTTCTTTACTTGGTCGACCAACAGGATTTACTGTTAAAATCAATGATATTATTCCATCTGCTGGAGCAGGATTCTTGGTTGCTATTTCTGGTGATATTATGCGTATGCCAGGACTTCCAAAACGTCCAGCCGCTGTCAATATGGATATTGATGAAGATGGAAAAATTATAGGATTATTCTAAAAAGGAGAGAAAGATGAAAGTTGCTATTATCATGGGTTCAACTTCTGATTTACCTAAAGTTGAACCAGCTATTTCGATTTTGAAAAATTATGGTGTTGAAGTGAATGTTCGTTGTTTATCTGCTCATAGAGCACATTTAGGACTTTCAAGTTTTATTAAAGAAACAGAAACGGATGGAACAGAAGTTATTATTACTGCTGCAGGAATGGCAGCAGCCCTTCCAGGTGTGGTGGCCAGTCAAACAGTGTTACCTGTTATTGGTGTTCCGATTGCAGGAAGTAATTTAGATGGAATGGATGCATTATTATCCATTGTTCAAATGCCTTCGGGTATTCCAGTAGCGACTGTTGCTATTAATGGAAGTAAAAATGCGGCTTATTTAGCACTTCAAATTATGGCTATTAAACATAGTGAAATCAAAGAAGGGCTACTTAAAGAAAGAAAACAAATGGAAGCTGACGCAATGAAAGCTAACGATGAAGTCATAGAAAAATACAAATAGGGGGAAAAGAAAAATGGCAGAATTATTGTATGAAGGAAAAGCAAAACAAGTTTACAAAACTGAAAAGGAAGATGAATATTTAATTCATTATAAAGATGATGCAACAGCAGGAAATGGTGTTAAGCATGATAAGTTTGAAGGTAAAGGTGTTTTAAATAATACAATCTCTTGTATTATCTTTGATATGTTAGAAGAAGCTGGAATCAAAACACATATGATTAAAAAATTAAATGAAAGAGATATCTTAGTTAAAAAAGTAGATATCTTCCCATTAGAAGTTATTATTAGAAATATTACAACTGGATCTTTCTGTAAAAGATTAGGGGCGCCTGAAGGTGTTGTTTTAGATGAACCAATCTTTGAAATGAGTTATAAAAATGATGAATATGGTGATCCATTAATCAATGATGATCATGCTGTTGCTTTAAAACTTGCAACAAGAGAAGAATTAGCATACATCAAAGAAACAACATTAAAAATCAATGAATTATTAAAAGAATTCTTCTTATCAATGAATTTAAAACTTGTTGATTTTAAAATTGAATTTGGTAAAACAGCTGATGGTACAATTTTATTAGCTGATGAAATTTCACCAGATTCATGTCGTTTATGGGATGTTGATACAAACCAAAAATATGATAAAGATGTATTTAGACAAGATATTGGAGATTTAATTGAAACTTATAAAGCAGTTCTAGCAAGAATGCAAAATAAATAATTAAGGAGAATAAAGATGGATTACAAAAAAGCTGGAGTCGATATTGAAGCAGGTTATAAATCAGTAGAATTAATGAAAGAACATGTTAAAAAAACAATGCGTCCTGAAGTCTTAGGAGGACTTGGTGGTTTTGCAGGTGCTTTTGATTTAAGCGGAATTAAAAATATGGAAGAACCGGTTTTATTATCAGGAACAGATGGTTGTGGAACAAAAGTAAAACTTGCTTTTGTGATGGATAAACACGATACAATTGGTATTGACGCTGTAGCGATGTGTGTCAATGATATTGCTTGTTCTGGAGGAGAACCACTTTTCTTCTTAGATTATATTGCTTGTGGTAAAAACTATCCTGAAAAGATTGCTTCAATTGTAAGTGGTGTTGCTGAAGGATGTTTACAATCTGAATGTGCTTTAGTTGGTGGTGAAACTGCTGAACATCCAGGTTTAATGCCTGAAGATGATTATGATTTAGCTGGTTTTGCTGTAGGTGTTGTTGATAAAAAAGATATTATTGATGGTTCAACAATTAAAGCAGGAGATACACTTATTGGTATTGCTTCAAGTGGTGTTCATTCAAATGGTTTTTCACTTGTTAGAAAAGTGTTTGAAATGACAAAAGAATCATTAGATACATACTATGATGAATTAGGAAAAACTTTAGGAGAAGCTTTAATTGAACCAACACGTATTTATGTAAAAGCTTTAAAAAATGTAAAAAATGCGGGTGTTAGAATTAAAGGATGCTCTCATATTACAGGTGGAGGTTTCTTTGAAAATGTACCTAGAATGCTTCCTGAAAATGTAAGAGCAATCATTAAAAAAGAAAGTTATCCAGTACCAGCTTTATTTGATTTAATTCAAAAAAATGGAAATATTGAAGAACATATGATGTACAACACATTCAATATGGGTCTTGGTATGGTAATTGCAGTTAATCCAAAAGATGTTGATGCAACAATGAAAGCTATTGAAGATGCAGGAGACAAATGCTATGTTGTTGGAAATATCGTTGAAGGAGATAAGGGCGTGGATCTATGCTAAAATTTGCGGTCTTTGTTTCTGGTGGAGGAACAGATTTACAATCTATTATTGATGCTAAAAACGAAGGAAAGATCAATGGCGAAATCGCTCTTGTTCTTTCGAATCGTCAAAAGGCTTATGGTTTACAAAGAGCTAAAGATGCTGGTATTGAAACGGCAGTTGTTAAAAAAGATGATGCTTTGATTGTAAAGATGTTAAAAGAAAGAAATATTGATTTTATTGTATTGGCTGGTTATCTAGCAATTTTAACGGATGAGTTAATCGATGCATATCCAAATAAAATTATGAACATTCATCCTTCTCTTATTCCTTCTTTTTGTGGACCAGGAATGTATGGAATGCATGTTCATGAAGCTGTATTACAACGTGGTGCAAAGGTTTCGGGGGCAACCGTGCACTTTGTTTCAAATATTGTCGATGGGGGACCGATTATTAAACAAGTTGCTTGTGATATATCGGATTTAGATACAGCGGATGATATTCAAAAAAGGGTGTTAGAGATTGAACATAAATTACTACCAGAAGTTGTAGGGCTATATTGTGATAATAAGATAAAAATAATTGATGGAAAGGCAAAGGTAATTTAAATGAAAAGAGCTTTAATTTCAGTTACAAATAAAGATGGGGTTGTTGATTTTGCTAAAGGATTAGTAGAATTAGGTTTTGAAATTGTATCAACAGGAGGTACAATGAAAGTTTTACAAGAAAATGGGGTTTCTTGTATTGCAATTGATGATGTGACAGGATTTCCTGAAATGTTAGATGGACGTGTTAAAACACTTCATCCAATGGTACATGGAGGACTTTTATATCGTCGTGATTTACCTAGTCATGTTGAAACAATTAAAAAACACGGCATTCATCCAATTGATTTAGTATGTGTCAACTTATATGAATTTGAAAAAGCTTTAAAAGCTGGTAAAGATTTACCAGATATGATTGAAAATATTGATATTGGTGGACCATCAATGATTCGTTCAGCAGCTAAAAACTTTAAAGATGTTTTAATTGTTACGGATCCAAAAGATTATGATAATGTTTTAGATGCGATTAAAAATGATACAACTGATTTTGATTTCAGAATGAATCTTGCTTATAAAGCATTCTCTATGACAGGTGCTTATGATGCAATGATTTCAAGATACTTTGCAGATCAAGTTGGAGATCAATTCCCAGATACATTAAATCTTTCATTAAAGAAAGTAGAACATTTACGTTATGGTGAAAACTCTCAACAAGCAGCTAATAAATATGAAGATAGCTATGTTCAAAAATCTTTATTAGATTATGAACAACTTCATGGTAAAGAAATTTCATTTAACAATGTAAACGATTTATATGGAGCAGTTGCACTTGTTAGAGAATTTGGTAATCAAATCGTTACAGCAGCCATCAAACATTCAACTCCTTGTGGTGTTGCTATTGGAAATACAGGTTATGATTCTTATATGAAAGCCTATGAAGCTGATCCTCAATCTATCTTTGGTGGAATCGTTGCTGTTAACTATAAAATCGATAAAGCAACAGCTGAACAAATGCATAAGATTTTCTTAGAAATCGTAGCTGCACCAGATTTTGATGATGATGCTTTAGAAATCTTAAAGAAAAAGAAAAACTTACGTATTTTAAAACTTAAAAATTTAGATGCACGTGGAGCAAAATATGATATTAAATATCTTGAAGGAAAAGTATTAGTTCAAGAATTAAATACAAAAATGATTGACGAAATGAAAGTTGTAACAAATGCACAACCTACAAAAGAACAACTTACAGATATGGAATTTGGTATGAAAGTTGTTAAATATGTAAAATCAAATGCGATCTGTATTGTTAAAAATGGTGTAACACTTGCTATTGGTGGAGGACAAACATCAAGAGTATGGGCTTTAGAAAATGCTATTCATAATAATCCAGATAAAGATTTCAATGGTTCAGTACTTGCTTCAGATGCTTTCTTCCCATTCAATGACTGTGTTCAAGTGGCTGCAGATGCAGGTGTTCAAGCAATTATTCAACCAGGTGGTTCAATTAGAGATCAAGATTCAATTGATTTATGTAATGAAAAAAATATCCCTATGGTATTTAGCGGATATAGACACTTTAGACACTAGGAGGCTTATATGAAAGTTCTTGTAATCGGTAGTGGTGGTCGTGAACATGCGATTGCTTATAAATTAAAACAAAGTCCAAAAGTAACTGAACTTTATGCAATACCAGGAAATCCTGGTATTGCAAGTTTAGGTACATGTGTACCTGGTTCAGTAGAAGATAATGAATTTATTGTTGATTTTATTAAAAAAAATCAAATTGATTTAACTGTCATCGGTCCAGAAGTTCCTTTATGTAAAGGGCTCGCTGATGATATTGAAAAAGCGGGTTATAAAGCTTTTGGTCCTCAAAAAAAGGCGGCAACTTTAGAAGGAAGCAAAGCTTACTCTAAAGATTTTATGGTCAGACATCATATTCCTACAGCAAAATATGTTGAAGTCACAGACTTTGAAAAAGCTTGTAAAGAAGTTGATCACTTTGATTTTCCGTTAGTAATCAAAGCAGATGGTTTAGCTGCTGGAAAAGGTGTTGTCATTGTTGAAAATAAAGAAGATGCCATTTCTACTTTAAAAGAAATGATGGTTGATGGTGCTTTAGATGGTGCCGGAAGTAAAGTTGTATTAGAAGAATTCTTAACAGGATTTGAATGTTCTTTACTTTGTTTTACAGACGGTAAAACAATTGTACCAATGGTTTCAGCAAAAGATCATAAACAAATCTTTGATGGAAATAAAGGACCTAATACAGGTGGTATGGGAACTGTTTCTCCAAATCCATTTTTACCAGAAGGTATGGATGAAGTCTTAAAAAAAGATATTCTTGATCCATTTATGCAAGGACTTAAAGAAGATCAAATGGACTATCGTGGAGTTGTTTTCATTGGTTTAATGATTGAAAATAATCAAGCGAAAGTACTTGAATTTAATGTCCGTTTTGGTGATCCTGAAACACAATCAATCCTTCTTCGTTTAGAAAGTGATCTTTATGAAATCATGGATGCTTGTGCGACTTATACTTTGGATCAAGTAGATGTCAAATGGTCAGATGACCACGTGGCTTGTCTTGTACTTGCAAGTGGAGGTTATCCAGGTAAATATGAAAAAGGAATTGAAATTAAAAATATTGACAAAGTAAGTGATGATATTGTTGTTTTCCATGCGGGAACAGCTTTAAAAGATGGTAAACTTGTCACAAATGGTGGACGTGTTTTAAATGTGTGTGCAAGAGGAGCAAATTTACAAGAAGCACTTGCGAAAGTCTATGAAACTGCTACAATTATTACATTCGATGGTATGTACTATCGTCATGATATTGGACTTAGATAGGAGAGAACTCTATGACAAATGTAAGAAGAATTTATGTAGAAAAAAGAAAAGAATACGCAACAGAAGCGCATGAAATTCAAACCAACCTCGTTGAACAATTAGGTTTAACGATTCATTCACTTCGTATTGTTCATCGTTATGATGTACAAGGAATTAGTGAAGAAATCTTACAACAAGGAATTAATACAATTCTTGCTGAACCAATGGTGGATCATGTTTATGATGAAACATTTCCAATGAGTGAAAAAGAATCTGTTTTCGCAATTGAATTTTTACCAGGTCAATATGATCAACGTGCTGATTCATGCGAACAATGTTTCCAAATTCTAACAGGAACATCTTCAACAAAAGTAAGATGTGCCAAACTTATTGTAGTAGACATTGATAAAAATGAAGATGTTTTAAATCAAATCAAACATTATTTAATTAACCCTGTTGATCAAAGAATTGCTTCTTTAGAAAAACCAGAACATTTAAATGATGAAACACCTGATATTAAATCTGTACCAACTTTAACTGGATTTAATGATTTAGATGAAACAGGATTAAATCAATTCTTAAAAGATAATGGAATGGCTATGAATCTTGATGATTTAAAAGTAACACAAGATTACTTTAAAAATGAAGAACATAGAGATCCTACTGAAACAGAAATCAAAGTGTTAGATACATATTGGTCTGATCATTGTCGTCATACAACATTTGCGACAGTTATTACAGATATCGATATTCAAAATGGTGCTTTTAAAGAAATCTTAGAAAAAGATATTGAAAGCTATAAAACAAGCAGACATGCCGTTTATGGAGTAAATACAACAAGACCTCTTACTTTAATGGATCTTGCAACTATTTCAATGAAAGAACTTCGTAAAAAAGGATATCTTGATGATATGGAAGTTTCTGAAGAAATTAATGCATGTTCTA
>RRZU012789358.1_pt1 | contig 15890 bp, 18 predicted proteins | sample 2165561 | NCBI WGS metagenome assembly RRZU01 (sample SAMN10456909, study PRJNA506462) | wastewater metagenome | isolation source: wastewater sludge | place: USA: Moscow, Idaho
GGTTTTAGTCTATTTGGTTGTTGCATATTTTCTACCTTCTTCTTTTTAAAACAACTGATTCTTCAGGTTTTAATTTTTTCATAATTTTTGATGTGTTTTCTTCTTGGTAAGAAATACCCGTTTCTGGTTCAAATTGAGAAATATCTGTATCAAATGGAACTTCATGTCCAAGTCTTGCAAATCTTGTTGTGTCATATCTATCAATTGCTGCTGGATCTCTTTGTTCAGGGCCTATTATATCTCTAGCTTCCTTTCCAAAGATTTTATCAACTTCATACCATGAAGCTGCTTCATCACCTTGCAGTGGATATGTTTTTTTAAGTGGATGATCATACCAATCATCTGGCATTATCAATCTTTTTAGATTAAAGTGATTAGATACTTTTACACCTAACATATCATACATTTCTCTCTCACTCCAATTTGCTGATGAGAAAAAAGAAGTTAATGAAGGTATTTCTTCATCTTTTTGTAAGAAACATTTAATTCTTAGTCTTTTGTGTTTTGATAGTGATAAAAATTCATAAAAAATTTCATATCCATCACGTGCAGCTAAATAATCAATTGCTGATAATTCCATTAACATGTCATACTCTAATTTTTCTTTTAGAAGTTTTACACAGGAAATTAAGAAACTTTTATCAATAATAATTACTAAGTGAGTATGTTCAATATAAGCTTTTTGAACATTAATACTATAGTTGATTTCTTCAAAATCTTTTGCAAAGATTTCATCTGAATCTATTGGAAATCGTGGAACGGGAGGAGATACGAAAAATCTATCTGAAAAATAAGCTTGTCTTTGAACATTATCTTTTGGAGTATATTTTCTCATTACACTAACCTCTTTTTCTTAATAGCTCTAAAAATTGATTCTTTTCTGATTTTTTGCTGAAGTGTCATAAGTGCATATTGTAGTGTTTCCGGTCTTGGTGCACAGCCTGGAAGATAAATATCAACAGGGATAATTCTATCTGCACCTTGAACAGTTGCATATGTGTTAAACATTCCACCTGTATTTGCACATGATCCCATTGAAATAACCCACTTAGGATCTGGCATTTGATCATATAATCTTCTCATGAATTCAGCATGTTTTTTTGTTAAAGTTCCTGCGATTATTAAAACATCTGATTGTCTAGGACTTGCTCTAAAAATTGTTCCAAATCTATCGAAATCATATCTAGAAGCTCCTGTTGCCATCATTTCAATAGCACAACATGCTAATCCGTAAGTCATTGGCCATAATGAATTAGAACGACCAAAATTAACTAATTTATCAATAGTTGTTAGTTTAATTGCCGTTGCATTATCTTGTAAATAATTTATTTTATGCTGTGCCACTCAAGTGCTCCTTTTTTCCATGCGTATAAAAAGCCTATTGCTAAAATAGTAAAGAATAGTATCATCTCAACAAAACCAAACCATCCAAGAAGTTTAAAGTTAATTGCCCAAGGGAACATAAATATAATCTCTACATCAAATAAAATAAACAATAAGGCAGTTAAATAAAATTGCGTTGATATTGTGTTTGGTTGTTTTGTAACTTCTGGCCCACACTCATAAAGTGTTGTTTTTAATTTTTCTGTGTCAAGTCTTGCAATTTTTCTACTTACATATCTTGCTAGCCATACGGTTGCACCAAAAGCACCAAATGTTACAATAAACATAACAAATGCACCAAAATAGGGATGTGCAAATTCCATGTGTGTCATTTAATCTATCCTTTTAAAGCTAAAAGTTTTAATCTACAAATACAATACTAAATTTGTGATAAATAGCCACTTATATAATAATTATGAATAATATTGTAACCTAATAAAAATAAGCTTATACTTTAATGTTTTTCTAAGGATAAAAGCTAAATTGGTACAAAAAGAAACATTAAATCTATAGTAAAATTTTTATAATAAAAAAGTATAATTTATTAATTTCTTAAAATATTATTAATTATAATGATTAATTATACTTTTTAAAGATGAGATATTTGTGATATTTTTTAAATAACATTTTCGTTAAGTAAGTTTAGAAAAAACCTACTTTATTTTCACTGTCAAATTGACCTTTTTGCTCTTTTGTAATTTGCTCTTTGAAATTTTCAACTTTAAAAATTGGCTCATCGCTAACAGCTATTTTATAAGCTGTATTTTTAATTACAAGCTCTATTTGTCCACCCGTTAGTTCATATTTAGCTAACTCTTCAATATCAAAGTCTTTTTCTAAAGGAAGAGATGATGGAATTAATTTTTTCCATAAATCCAATCTTTGAGCTTTATTTGGTTTTACAAATTCAATTTTATAATTAAATCTTCTAGAAAATGCCTTATCAAGATTTTCAAGTAAATTTGTTGTTGCAATTAATATTCCATCGAATCTTTCAATCTGTTCTAAAAAGATATTTTGCATTTGATTATGCATCTTATCACTACTACTTACTCCTCCAGAAGCTCGTGCGCTTAAAAACTGATCTGCTTCATTTAGTAACAATACAGGTTCTGATTTTGTTTGAGTTCTAAGTTCATAGTATTTATCAAAAATACTTCTTACATTTTTTTCACTTTCACCTATATACATAGATAAAATTTTTGAACAATCAAAACTTAATACCTCTTTTTTAAGAGATCTAGCAAGTGCAAGGGCTGTTAATGTTTTACCAGTTCCTGCAACACCATAAAAGATTATTTTAGCTTCTATTCCTCTTTTTTTATCTTTAATTCCCCATTGTTTAAGTCTATTAATAACAGTTTTATCAACTTGTTTTAACAATGAATCTAAAGTTTCTTTTGTTTTTTCATTTAAAACTACGTCATCTAAAGATTTTGTTGTTGAGATTAACTCAAACATCTCTTGCTCTTTTATAACTGTATCAAGTTTTATTTTTCCTACATTTGTAGATTTTTTTGTTGGATGTGAAATTTTATATAATACCTCATCAGGAATATAAAAATTTCTATTAATTCCTCCAAATGGAGTTAAAACTTCATCATAATCAATCAATGATTTTGAAACTAAAGTTGAGCTTTCTTCTAATAGACTTCTGTATTTGATTTTTTCATAATCATCGCTTGAAATTAATTCAATCAAAGAATTCATATCTCTTAAGCTTCCATCTCCACCTGAATACTCTTCTTTTAATAGAGCTAAAAACAATGTTTGTTCTTGTTCGTCTAAATCATTATCTTTGAAGAAATCCACAAGCATAATTGCGTTATTTGTAACTTTGATTCTCTCTTTAATTCTATTTTCCAATAAAATTAATTTTGATTTTAATCTATTTGAACTTGGACTATTTACATCAAAGTTTTTTCTTACTACATTTAACTGCTGTGCTAAATCTATTCTAAAAAATTGATCTTGTAAATATTCTAAATGATCAGAGTAATTCTTAATCTCAGGAAGGATGAAATCATTGCTTCCATTTTCAAGCATTTTTAAATATGCACTTGAAAGAGAGATACTTGAATTGATAAGTTCAAGTTTTGATACTTCACTAAGTTTAACTTGATCAAATGATACTTGAACAATCCAACCAAACTCTAAAAGTGATTTAATCAAATCGAGTTTTTCTAAATGTTTATAAGTTTTTAAATCATAAAACTCACCTAATACGTCAATAACACCTAAAGTATCTCTACCATTTACATACTCTTTAGACATATATTGTAAAATTTTTGCTTCTTCAACAGAACATTTTAATTGTGTATAGAATGTAGTTGATTCTACATTTTGTGCTTTTATAAAGTTTATAACTTCTTTCATTCTATTTCTATAATCCTATTTATTTAATTTGTTTTCTAGATTTTTGAAAAATGGATCTAAGATTTCTTTTTCTTTAAATTCAATTTTAAAATCACTATTTATTACTATATTCAGTTTATCTACTCTTAAATCTTTTATATCTTTGTAGTTTATACTTCTTGAATTTTTATTAATATCAATTGTAAAACTATTTTCTATTTCAGTGAAATAATCATCGCATAATGCCTTATATGAGCCTTTTGAATACACTATATCTTGACAGTTATTATTTTGAAGATATTGTTTTATTTCGTTTAAGTTAGATTGATTATGTAGATTTAATGCAATTATAATTAATGCAATAAATAAAAATAGTCCTATAAAAATCATTTAAACTCCCAGTAAAAATAATATAATACTGCAATAAGTCTTAACTACTTATGAATAAAAAACCTGATAGAATAAGCAAAATTACTTGAGTAAATAAAAAGGATTCCAATGTTTAAACTTGTTACTTCTTCTTTTACAGCAATAACACTTTCAATATTTTTATTAAATGGTTGTGTTGACCATAGTGAAGCTTTGAAAGTATTACCTAATGAACTAGCAATAGCAGATCAATGTAAAAACACAAATGCAAAATATGAAATGGATTGTTATGATTTAATTTCATATAAAAACTCTTTTGCACAATTAAGACTTGGATTAAATGCGCAACTTAGCGGAAATTATAATGAGGCACTACAACGATATTTATATGCAAAAGAAAAAGGGAACTTTTATGTTAACTCTTTGTTAGCAGAACTATATAATAATGGCTTTGGTGTTGAGAAAAATGAAGAAACCGTTATTAAATTATTAGAAGAAGTAAAAGATGTTGATCCAATAGCAGCATACAAACTATCTTATAACTATTTAGCAAAACAAGATTATAAAAAAGCCGTTAAGCTTTTAACTTATGCTGCTGAAAATAACGTAAAACCTGCACAATCTGAACTATCAAAAATTTATAGCAATTCAGAGATTATAGATACAGATTTAGAAAAAAGTATCTATTGGAATGACTTATACCAAGACAAATCTGATAGTTTTATGAAAAGAATATATGGAAAATAAATGATAAGAAAAATACTACTACCTACTGCTGTACTTTTTATGTTTACAGCTTGTTCTATGAAAATGCCGACATTCTCTATGCCATCGTTTTCAATGCCTTCTTTTTTTGATTCTGAGGATAAAGATTTACTTAGTTTAAAAGAGGCAAATCTTTGTCAAGAAATTGAAAGTTTAGATTCAAAACTTACATGTTATAAAAAAATAGTAGATAAGAACTCTTATGCTCAACTTAGAATGGGTACATATTATGCTGATAAAAAAGAGTATAAAGATGCAGTTAAATATCTAGAGCAAGCAAAAAGCAATGATAATATTTACGCAAATCTTGCCTTAGCCTTTTTATATTATAAAGGTGATGGAGTTAAAAAAGATATAGATAAGTCTTTTGAATTACTAAAAGAATCAAGTAATATTGATCCAAATGCAGCTTATCAATTAGCAAGATTTTATCTTCAAGGTATAAATACTAAAATAGATAATCAAAAAGGAGTAGAATTAATAAATTTTGCTGCTTCAAAAGGTGTATCTACAGCTCAAAAGATGTTAATAAATATTCATAGAGAAGGTTCGTTTGAACAACCTCGTGATCAAAAGAAAGTTGAATATTGGGAAAACATAGTAAAACAAAACAAAGAAGATACTACATTTAAAGTTTATAAACTTTAATCTACAAACTAAAACAATACTACTTTTTTTCTAATCCATAGAAAAAAAGTTCTATTGTGTCATTAATGATATTTTTTGTATCATATTTCTCTATTAAATAACTCTCAATAAAACCATCTGATAATTTTTTAAACAGCGTAGATAGATGCTTATAATTGATGTTTTTATTTGGATAAAGTTGTTTAAACTGTCTTATTAAAAATTCATATATTTCATCAACTATTGGATGATTTGAAATATCTAACTTATGGAAAAAATATGGATCAGTTGTATTATCATCAATTTGAATAAATATCTCATATTTACAAGATAAATATAATTCAAGATTTTCTTTTGGATTGTTTGTCTCTTTAGATTTTAGAGTATCTAGAAAGTTTTGAAGTTTTGAAATAAGATATTCTAAATATAAATTTTCTTTTGAAGTAAATAGATTATAGATTGTTCCAACAGATATTTCCAACTCCTTTGCTAAATGTGATATTTTAAAACTTTTATACCCATATCTATCAAAATATTCAGTTGCTGCTTTTAAATACAAATCTTTTTTTACTTTAATTAATTCTTCATTTATTTTATTCTTCATTTATATCCATAATTTTTTTATGATTATAATTTAATTAATATTAAAAACAAAATTGAACTATAAATAATAAATTGAACTTAATTCATTATTAAGTTTATTTGATTTAAAATCTATTTTACATTGAAACTTAGGATTCACATGAATTTCAACCCACAAATAAAATTAAAACTTTTAAGAGATTTTAAAACTGACGCATTATTAATCTATATAAAAACAGTAATTGAAGAACTTCTAGAAAACATAAAAAAAGGAAGTTATAAAATTGATTTAGGAAATGATGAGTTTAATTTAGAGATTGAAGAAAATATCAAAATATTAAACTCTCATCTTAGTAAGACAATTATAAATGCTTATGAATTAAAAGCATTTATGTCTTATAGTCAAATAAAAACAAAAAATAGCAAACTTCTTCCAAATGATGAAGCCTTAGTTTTTTATTATAATTCAATAGTAAAACAAATAGAAACAAGTCTTCAAGAAGGTGATATCTGGATTCCTGAACAAATAATATTATCACTTCTTAGTGAATGGATTTTAGAAGAGAACAAATCACTTACTTTATACCCATTTTTAAATGATATTGATTATTTAAAATTACTTAGTCATTATGAAAATGCTCGAAATAATGAAAAGAAGAACTCTTTACGTGAAAATGTAATAGAAATGTACAAAATTTCATCATCAATGATAAAAAGGCTTAAAAATTCAAAATATAGAGTAGATACTTCAAGAAAGTCTAAAAAGAGAAATAAATGAAAAGCAATATTCTATCTGGTTTAACAGTTGGTATTGTTGCACTTCCATTATCTATGGCATTAGCAATTGCAACAGGAGTTCCACCTCAACTTGGACTGTATACTGCAATAATTGCAGGTTTTTTTGCAAGTATTTTTGGTAGTAGTAAAATAAATATTTCAGGTCCAACTGCTGCTTTTGTGGTTATTTTAATTCCTATTGTTCAAGAGTTTGGTGTTTCTGGACTTCTAATTTGTGGTTTATTATCTGGAATTATTCTTATATTAATAGGAGTTTTAAAACTAGGTACTATAATAGAACTTATTCCTTATCCTGTAACAGTAGGGTTTACTTCTGGAATTGCAGTTGTTATTGCAACTTTTCAAATAAAAGATTTCTTCGGTCTTACAATAGAAAATTTTAGTGGTTCTTATATAGATAAAATTATTATACTATTTAACTCTTTTCATACTTTTGATACAGCAGAATTATTAACAGGTTTATTCACTCTTTTTTTATTGGTTTTATGGCAAAAAACTAAAAGTAAAATACCCTCTGCGCTTATCGCACTTAGTTTTGCAACAGTAATTGTAACTTTTTTAAATATGAATATTCCTTCTCTTAATATTTCAACAATTGCATCTACTTTTTCTTATGAAATAGGAGAATTAAAAGGAAATGGAATTCCCCCTATTCCTTTACAATTTTCTTTACCTTGGAGTTATTTAAATCCTATTGATATTAATTTAGATTTATTTTACAAACTACTTCCACATAGTATTGCTATTGCAATCTTAGGAGCTTTAGAATCTTTATTATGTGCTGTAATTAGTGATGGTATGACTGGAAATAAAACCAATCCAAATAAAGAGCTAATTGGCCAAGGAATTACAAATATGATTGTTCCTTTTTTTGGAGGAATTCCTGCAACTGCTGCAATTGCTAGAACTGTTGTAAATATAAAATCAGGAGGAACTTCAAAAGTATCTTCGATTGTTCATTCTTTGTTTATTTTAGTTTCAATTATATTTTTATCTCCATATTTATCATATTTACCAATGGCTTCACTTTCTGCTTTACTTTTTGTAGTTGCTTGGAATATGTCAGAGGTAAAACACTTCATAAATATAATAAAAGTGGCGCCTAAAGATGATGTTTATGTTCTTTTGGCTTGTTTTTCTTTAACTGTTTTATTTGATATGCAAATTGCAGTTGCCATTGGTATTGGATTAGCTTCAGTTTTATTTATAAAAAGAACCATTGATTTATATTCAATTGAACTTATAAATACAAAAACATCTGCTATTCACCCAAATATCCCTGAAAATATTTCTATTTATGATATAAATGGTCCAATGTTTTTTGGAGCTGCTCAAAATGCTTTGAAAACTTTGCTAAATGCAAATGAAGATACAGATGTGGTGATTTTAAATATGCAAAATGTAACTATGATTGATATGACTGCAATGGTTGCTCTTAAATCAATCGTAGATAATTTTAAAAGAAAAAATAAAAAGCTTATTTTTTCTGGTTTAAATGCAAGAATTGTAAAAAAATTAACTAAAGCAAAATTTGAATTTGATGATATAAATTTAAAAACTTTTGATAATTTAGAAGATTCAATAAACTACTCAAAAACTGTAATATAAAAATAAATTTTATTTTTATATTACAGCATCTACCTCAAAGTGAAAATAATCTTCAATTTTACTTGAAGTAAAATCAACATAATCTTTTGAAATTATTTCGTAATTTAAAGGAATAATTTCATTTGCTAAACTAATTTTTTTATAATCTAAATCTAAAAGATGAGTAAATTTATTTGTTAACTCTTTTACTGTTATTGAAGTATCAAAGTTATTTGGATCAAATGGAATTTTTGTTTTATTTTTCATATAAATTGCCTTAAAGGTTTTTATACTCTATACACAAATCATTCCATTTAAAATCTATTTTTCTACCAAATCATATAAAGCTTGAATTTCTTGTGCCCAAATTTCTTCATTTATAGTTTCTAATACAAGTGGAATATCATCCATTCTATCATCATTCATAATAAATTTAAAAGCATCCCAACCGATTTTCCCAACGCCAAGAGAATCGTGTCTATCAACCCTACTTCCTAAATCTGGCTTTGAGTCATTGATATGCATTCCCATAAGATATTGACGACCTACTATTTGATCAAACTCATTCCAAGTTTTATCATAAGCTTCTCTTGTTCTTATATCATAACCTGCTGTAAACATATGACAAGTATCAATACAAACACCAACTCTACTTTTATCTTCAATTTTATCAATAATATAAGCTAGATGTTCAAATTTATATCCAAGGTTACTTCCTTGACCTGCTGTGTTTTCAATTACAAGTTTTATATCTTTTGTTGCATCTATTGCTTTATTCATTGAAACAGCGATATTATCTAAACACTCTTCTTCACTTATTTTTCTAAGATGGCTTCCTGGATGAAAATTTAATCTATCAAGTTTTAATATTTCACATCTTTTTATCTCATGAATAAAACCATTGAGTGATTTTTCTCTAGCTTCGATTTCTGGATGCCCTAAATTTATCAAATAAGAATCATGGGGCAAAATATGTTTTGCAGCAATACCACATTTTTCCATTTCTAAAAACCATTTATCTAATGTTTTTGTATCAAAATCTTTTGCTACCCATTGTCTTTGATTCTTTACAAAAAGTGCAAAAGCTTTTGCACCAATTGCACTTGCATTAATTGGTGCATTATAAACTCCACCACTTGCACTTACATGTGCTCCTACATATTTCATTATATAATCCTATTAATTTTTATTCTAATTATCATTTTACTTAAATAGTCTGTAGTTAATTTTAAAAGTGACAATAAAGTGTCATTTATTAACATATTTAATTTATATTAAAAAACATACTTGATTTTTAGTTTTATTATCAAAATGTGTTATACAATTATATTGTAAATTTAAACTTGCTACAGAAGAGCTATAAATTTTGAGTAAAATTCTCACTAAGAATAAGTTTATAGATTTCGAAAATAGAAAACATAGTAAATTTACAGACAAAATTGTACGTAGACAAAGGATCAAAATATATGGAAAAAGTTGTAATTATCGGTGGCGGATACTCAGGAATTTATGCATTACAAGAATTAGTTAAAAATAAAAATATTAAAATCACACTGATAGATAAACACACTTTTCATAATTTACAGCCTGAAGTTTACGATTTAATCGCGAACAAATCAAATATTGCTGATGTTACTATTGATTTAACTACATTATGTATGGGATTAAACCATCCTTACTTAGAGTATAAAAATCTAAAAGTTAGAAAAATAGATAAAGAAGCAAAAAAAATCTATACAGAAGAACAAGAGATTGTAGAATTTGACTATTTAGTTATGGCAGCAGGAACAAGAACTTTCTTTCCTCCTCAAATTCCAGGACTTAATAATGCTCACGATATTAAAAAACTTCATTGGGCAATGTTTTTTAAACAAAGTTTTGAAAACCAACTTTTCAAAAAAATCCAATTTGAAGCAAAACAGTGTGACGATACTCATATTGTTGTAGTTGGAGCTGGTTTATCAGGAGTTGAGATTGCTGCTGAAATGGCATATAACTCTAAAATGTTCTTCAAAAGAGGAAACTTCTCTTGTGATAATCTAAAAATTTCACTTGTTAGTAGTTCTGATACTATTCTTCCAGGTCTTACTCCTCAGTTAATTAGTATGTCACATGAAAGATTAAAATCTTTAGGAATTAATGTAATTACAAATACAAAACTACTAAAGTGTAATGAAGACAACTTGGAGTTATCAAACGGAACAAAAATTCATCACTCATTTATTATCTTTACAGGTGGTATTGAAGCTTCACCAATTACGTCACAATTAGATGTTGATAAAAATGGTAGAGGTCAAATATTAGTAAATGAGTATCTTCAAACAAATAAATATCCAAATATATTTGCTATTGGAGATATTGCCGAAATCAAAAACAAAAAAGGCGAAATAATGCCTCCAAATGTTACAGTTGCACGAATTAGTGGAACATGTGCTGGTAAGAATATTTTAGCAATGATAAAAAATAAAAAAATGACACCTTGTGATCCAAAACTAGAAGGTATCTTAATCGCACTTGGTGGAAAATATGCAGCTGGAAATTTATATGGATTGGTTCATGTAAAAGGAAGAATAGCATACGAAATCAAAAAGTATGTATTTAGTTCATATAGAAAACCACTTTTACAACTTATAAAAGCAGGTTATAAAAAACTTAAAAAGCTTTAATCTAAAGCTATATTAAAAAAGATTAGTAAATTACTAATCTCTTTTAATTTTTATCAAAATCTCGTTGTCTTTATCTCTATGCGTTATCTCTTTTCCATTTCTTTCAAATAACTCTTTTAAGAAATTATCAGGATAAGTTGAAGATAGATTTTCTTTATTAAATGTTTTTAAATCTTGACATTTAAAAGTGCTTCTACAAACTTTATCTTCATAGATTTTCATATCTAATATTGCCGTTCCTGCTGTAAAAATCTGAACTTGTGTATAATCTTTGAACTTGTAAATAAATCCCTTATCATAAAACTTCATTTGAGGTGTTTTAATTAATATTGTTGCACTTGAAGTATCTTGAGGTTGTATTTCTTTTGTTGCACATCCTACAAATAAAAATGCAAAGATGATAAAAATTGCTAAATTTCTGATGACTAATCCTTTGTTGTGAAAACTTTTACTATAATTATAGCAAATTATATAATTAAAGGTTTTATATTGTTAGTACATATTTGTTGCGCAGTTGATAGTCACTATTTTTTAGAAAGAATACAAGAAGAATTTCCCGAAGAAAAGTTAGTAGGTTATTTTTATGACCCTAACATTCATCCATATAGTGAATATAGACTTAGATATTTAGATGTGGAGTACTCATGCAAAAAATTGGGTATTCCTTTGATTGAAGGTGCTTATAACCTAGAAGAATGGTTAAAAAAAGTTAAAGGAATGGAGCATTTACCTGAAAAAGGTGATAGATGTACAGTTTGTTATGATGATAGACTTGATACAACTGTTCAAAAAGCCCAAGAATTAGGTCATAATAAATTTACAACTACACTTTTAATTTCACCTAAAAAATCTCAAGAAAAACTTGAAAAGATTGGTAATAACCTATCTTCATTAACAGGTTTAGAGTTTATTTATAGAGATTACAAAGCTGGAAATGGTGCTGAAATTCAAGGTCAAAAAGTAAAAGAAAACTCACTTTATAGACAAAATTATTGTGGTTGTTTATTTGGTCTTAGTGCCCAGAGAGTTGCTCAAGATAAGATTATGGATGAAATGTTTAATCCTATTTCAAACCAAATTTTACCTGAGTCTATTGAAGAAAGACTTGAGCTTTATAAAAGAAGAAATGAATTAGAAGAGGAAGGTGCAAACTATAAAATCATCAAACAAAGATTTCTAAATTATAGACTAATGAGCGCTAAAGTAATTGTTGCAAAACAAATTGTTCCATCTTATATTTTATGTTATTCAACTATAAATAGAAATAAAACAAACGGAAGAATTGAGTATGAGAAAGATGGAATCAACTATTTAAATAGAGATGAAGTTAAAATCATTGATATTACAACATTTAATCTATTTGCAGATACTTCATATAAAAATGTAAAAGAGCTTATGTATTCTCCTTTGAGTTTTCAAAAAGAGTTAGAAATCAGAAATCTTATTATAAAAAATCCTTACGATTTAAGTGCATTAATTGTTCTTGATGAAATAAAAAATGAAAAATATGAGATAGAAATAAACGCTGAAACTTATGAAGATATAAAAGAAGAAATTATATGAAACTTTTAGTTTGCGCCATGGAGGCTTCATCAAATATTCACTTAAAAGAGTTAAAAAAATATTTAAGTGATGATGTTGAACTTTATGGTGTTTTTGATAAAGAGTTGGGAACTCCTCTTTATGATTTAACTTCTTTAGCAATTATGGGTTTTGTTGATGCTTTAAAAAAGTTAAGATTTTTTTTTAAACTAAGAGATCAGTTAGTAAAACTTGCAGCTTCTTGCGATAAAGTTTTACTAATGGATAGTTCAGGATTTAATCTACCACTTGCAAAAAAATTAAGAGAAACTTATCCAGATAAAGAGATTATATATTATATTTTACCTCAAGCTTGGGCTTGGAAAAAAGGAAGAGTTGCAAAGCTAGAGAAGTATTGTTCTAAACTTTGCTCAATAATTCCTTTTGAAGGTGAAATGTATAGTGATAAAAATAAACTTACTTATGTGGGGCACCCTCTTTTAGATGAAATAAAAGAGTTTAAACAAGAACTATCAAACACAAATAAAATAGCTTTTATGCCAGGAAGTAGGAAAACTGAAATCACAAATCTTATGCCAATTTTTAGAGAATTGATAAAAAAAATACCAAATAAAGAGTACGTTTTAATAATTCCTGCAAAATTTGATGATGCATATATTAAAAAAATATATGGTGATATTTCAGAGTTTACAATTTCTAAAAATACACATGAAGCGCTTATTGATTCTGAATATGCATTTATTTGTTCAGGAACGGCTACTTTAGAAGCTGCACTTATTGGAACTCCATTTACACTTTCTTATATTGCTAAGAAATTTGATTTTTTTATAGGAAAATTATTTGTAAAATTAAATTACATTGGACTTGCAAATATATTTTTTGAAAAAATAGGGAAATCAGCTCTTCATAGTGAATTTTTACAAGAAAATGTGACTGTAGATAATCTACTAAATGATTATAATAATTTGGATAAAAAATCATTTTTTAACAATTCTAAATTACTAAGAGACTATCTAAAGAATGGAAGTTCACAAAATGTTGCAAAGATAATTCAAAACTAATTTTTTTTTGGATATAATATTTGTCATTCAATAAAAAAATCAGGAAATTATATGTTAGATATTATGCAAATTCAAGAAATTCTTCCTCACAGATACCCACTACTTTTAGTAGATAGAATCACAGAAATGGAACTTAAACAGTCTATTAAGGGTTTTAAAAATGTATCAATCTCAGAACCAGCATTTCAAGGTCACTTTCCAGGTCATCCTATTTATCCAGGTGTTTTAATACTAGAAGGTATGGCTCAAGCAGGTGGTGTATTGGCGCTTAAGAGTTCAGATTTAACTGACGAAGAAATGAAAAACAAAGTTATCTATTTTATGAGTATTGATAAGGCTAAATTTAGAACTCCTGTAAGACCAGGGGATAGATTAGACTATGAATTAGAAGTAATCAAAATGAAAAGCTCTCTTATGGTTTTAAAAGGTCAAGCATTTGTAGATGGAAAAGTATGTGCAGAAGCAGAATTTAAAGCTATGATTGTTGACAAGTAAGAATAGTAGGAAAATATGAATAATATTCACAATACAGCAATAATTGAAGAAGGTGCACAATTAGGTGATAATATCACTATTGGTGCTTTTACAATTATTGGAAAAGATGTAAAAATAGGTGATGGCACAATTGTTGATTCTCATACTTTAATAACAGTTAAAACAACAATTGGAAAAAACAATCATATTTTTTCACACGCATCAATCGGTTCAATTCCTCAAGATTTAAAATTCAATGGAGAAGATGTTGAACTTATTATTGGTGACAATAATAAAATAAGAGAATACACACTATTTAATCCAGGAACAATTGGTGGTGGATCTGTTACAAGAATTGGTGACAACAACTTATTTATGGGATATACTCACGTTGCCCATGATGTAATAATTGGTAACCATTGTATTTTTGCAAATGGTGCAACACTTGCAGGTCACGTTGAATGTGATGACTACGTTGTAGTTGGTGGATTAACACCTATTCATCAATTCTGTAAATTAGGAACTCAAGTAATGGTAGGTGGTGCATCAGCTGTTGCCCAAGATATTCCTCCATTTTGTTTAGCAGAAGGGAATAAAGCAGTGTTAAGAGGATTAAACTTAACAGGGCTTAGAAGAAGATTTGAAAATAGAGCTGATATAGATGCAATTAAACATGCATATAAAGAATTATTCGAATCAGGAAGACCTCTACAAGAAGTAGCGAGTGAGCTACTTGAAACAGATGAAAATAAATATGTAAAAGAATTAGCTAGTTTTGTATTAAATACAAAAAGAGGTATTCCTTTTAATAGAAAATAAGATAGGTAGAAAATGAGTAAGATTATATGTGATTTTTGCGGTGCAACTGATAGCAGAGACAATCCTGTAATTGCAGGAGATAATGCTTGTATTTGTAAATCTTGTGTAACAGCAGCAAGTGAAATTATGAATGGAAACGTTGAAAATATTAACGATCAAACAAAAGTAAATCCTGTTGAAGAAAAAGAGATTAAAATCAAAACTCCAGGTGAACTAAAAGCTATATTAGATGAGTATATAATTGGACAAGATAGAGCTAAAAAAGTTCTTTCTGTTGCTGTTTATAATCATTATAAAAGAATTTTTAGACACAATGAAATTGATGATGATACAGAGTTAAATAAATCAAATGTTTTATTAATAGGACCAACAGGTTCTGGAAAAACTCTATTAGCACAAACGATTTCAAAATATCTTGATGTTCCATTAGCAATTGCAGATGCTACATCTTTAACAGAAGCTGGATATGTTGGTGATGATGTTGAGAATGTTGTAACAAGACTTGTTCAAGCAGCTGATGGTGATATCAAAAAAGCTGAGCGTGGAATTATCTTTATTGACGAAGTTGATAAAGTTGCACGTATGAGTGAAAATAGATCTATTACTAGAGATGTTTCAGGAGAAGGAGTTCAACAAGCTTTATTAAAAATTGTTGAAGGTTCTGTTGTAAATGTTCCACCAAAAGGTGGAAGAAAACACCCAGGTCAAGATGCACTACAAGTTGATACTACTAATATTTTATTTATTTGTGGTGGATCTTTTGATGGTTTAGAAGATATTATCAAGAAAAAACAAGGTTCAAACGTACTTGGATTTAATCAAGATAAAAAAGGTAAAAATGATCAAGATAAAGTTTTATCAA
>RRZU010271991.1_pt1 | contig 15886 bp, 12 predicted proteins | sample 2165561 | NCBI WGS metagenome assembly RRZU01 (sample SAMN10456909, study PRJNA506462) | wastewater metagenome | isolation source: wastewater sludge | place: USA: Moscow, Idaho
ACAAGGGCAAGCTCGGCGCCAACGCCATCCTCGGCGTGTCACTCGCCGCGCTGTATGCATCCGCAGAGTCCGCGGACCTGCCGCTGTACCGCTACATCGGCGGCACCAACGGCCACATCCTGCCGGTTCCGAACATGAACATCATGAACGGCGGCGCTCACGCAGACTTCGCCACCGACATCCAGGAGTACATGATCTCCCCGTACGGTTTCGACACCTACCATGAGGCCCTGCGCGCCGGCGTCGAGGTGTACCACACCCTGAAGAACGAGCTGAAGAAGGACGGCCTGTCCACTGGTCTTGGCGACGAGGGCGGCTTCGCTCCGAAGATGAAGTCGAACCGCGATTCGCTCGACTACATCATGAAGGCCATCCAGGACGCCGGCTATGAACCTGGCAAGCAGATCGGCATCTGCCTCGACGTGGCTTCCTCCGAGTTCTACGGCAAGGGCGAGGAAGGCAAGTATCACTTCGAAGGCGGCGAGCGTGACGCTGAGTACATGCTCGACTTCTACGAGCAGCTGATCAACGATTACCCGATCGTCTCCATCGAGGATCCGTTCCAGGAAGAAGGCTGGGACGACTGGGCGGCCATCACCAAGCGCCTGGGCGATCGCCTGCAGTTCGTCGGCGACGACCTGCTCGTGACCAACCCGGCTCGTCTGCAGAAGGCCATCGACATGGGTGCGGCGAACTCCCTGCTCGTCAAGCTCAACCAGATCGGCTCCGTCACCGAGACCCTCGACGCCATCGAGCTGGCCACCGCGAACGGCTACACCTCCATGGTGTCCCACCGCTCCGGTGAGACCTCCGACACCACCATCGCCGATCTCGCGGTCGCCAAGAACACCCGCCAGATCAAGACCGGTGCCCCGGCCCGTGGCGAGCGTATCGCCAAGTACAACCGCCTGCTGGAGATCGAGGACGAGCTCGGTTCCGAAGCCCAGTATGCCGGCTACAGCGCCTTCAAGGCCTGCAAGAAGTACATCGCCAAGTGAGCCTAGCCTCACCGGCAGTGTGCTGACGGCATGTCCCTAGACGTGCCGCGCATTACGCAATACCCGTCGTGTTCGCAAGTCGAATGCGGCGGGTATTTTCGTCAGTATGACAACCAGTTCGCGAAAACCGGCGCGTCAGCGCACTCAGCAGACCGCCAAGACACGCAGGAACAGCGGACCGGTCTCGTTCTTTATCGCGGTGATCATCGTGATCATCGGCCTGATGCAGCTGGTGTCAACTTTTCATGATTACGCGTTGAACCTCTCCGAACTCAATGGTTTGAAAAAGCAGGAAGCCACGCTCGAAGCGCAGAAGCAGGATTTGGAGAACGATATCGCTCGTTGGGACGACAAGGCGTATGTCACCGCTCAGGCGCGCGAACGTCTCGGATTCGTGTTCCCGGGGGAGGTTTCAGTCAGGGTCGAGCATCCCGAGGCGGTCACCGGTTCGACTACTTCGAAGAGCAGCGGCACCTCAAGCGCGCAGGATGAGCAGACGACGCTGCCGTGGTACAAGGAACTCGCTTACGCGTTCCAGCAGGCGGACACCCCGTCGAGATCCTCGTCATCGTCCTCGTCGTCATCGTCTCCGTCGAGCGGGAATGGCTCTTCTGGCAGCGAATCGGGTTCGACGCCAAGCTCGGGCTCAAGCGCCAGCTCTTCGCCTTCGGCGAGCGCATCCGATTCGTCTTCGCCGTCGGCATCCCAGTAAAGGGGGCCGACAGATGGCAGACCGGAAGCAGGGTCCAATCCCGCCGATGCCCGGACTTGCACGCCGCCGGCTCATGACAACACACCATGGACGTACTACGACATCACGAAACCACATCACAACCGCAACACACACCACAGGAGGAACATCATCCGATGACACCGGCGAGTGCAACCCCAACGCAACAGCTCGAGCGAGAGCAGCTTGAGCAGGAGGCTCGCGCGCTGCTTGACCGCCTCATGGCGCAGCCGCCGACAGCCAAGGACATCGCGACGGTTAACGTGCAGCTTGGCCGATTTCCGCGCGGCATGGTCGCGGTCGGCGCTCGTTGCGTGTGCGGCCGTCCGCTGGCGGTGCTGACCCGGCCGTTGCTGCCTGGCGGCATCCCGTTCCCCACGACCTGCTACCTGACGAGCCCTGAAGCGGTCAAGGCGGTGTCCCATGTCGAAGCCACAGGCGTCATGAAACAACTCAACGAGCGGTTGGGTGAAGACGCCGAGCTGGACCAAGCCTACGCCCTCGCACACCAACGATATCTTGTCTTTCGGCACGAGCTCGCCGAACGGCTCGGCGACAGCGAGGAGCATATCGCGGGCATCAGCGCCGGCGGCATGCCCACTCGCGTCAAATGCCTCCATGCGCTGCTCGCCCAGACACTGGTCATGGGCGATGGCGCCAACCCGAGCGGCGATATGACCCTTGAACGGTTCCGCGACGAGTTCAGCCCCACGGTTTGCCGCTGCACCACGGTCGTCGACGACGAGCAGATCGAGCGATTGTCGCAGGAACGGTAGTCTCGTACGCGCGGGAACGCGCCGAAATCGCATCCGCCGACAGCGATACGTCGGCGCACAGGGAAAGGAAACAGTATGACACAGCTTGCATCGCAACTGCAGGGCGGCACGGGCAAGTCGGTGACGGTTGCCGGCATCGATTGCGGCACCAATTCCATCCGGCTGAAAATCTCGCGGGTCGACGCCAACGGGTATGAGGATATCGTCCCGCGCGTCCTGCGGGTCGTCCGGCTCGGGCAGGACGTGGACAAAACCCATCGTTTCGCCGATGAAGCGCTTGAACGCGTGTACGCGGCGGCGCGCGAATTCGCGCAGATCCTGGTCGAGCATCCGGTCGACGGGCTTCGCTTCGTCGCCACGTCCGCGACCCGTGACGCTGAGAATCGTGCGGAATTCGAAGACGAGATCCAACGCATTCTCGGCGTGCGGCCGGAAGTCATCCCCGGCACCGAAGAGGCGGCGTTGAGCTTCCTCGGAGCGACGAGCGTTGTCCCGCGCGGTGAGCTCGAACCCCCATATCTGGTGGTCGATTTGGGTGGCGGGTCTACTGAGCTGGTTCTCGGCGGGGGAGACGAACAGAGTGAAACCGATGTCCAGGCTGCATTCTCGATGAATATCGGCTCGGTGCGTATGACCGAACGTCACTTGCACACCGACCCGCCGACCCAGCAGGAAATCGACGAGGCTGTCGCCGATATCGACGAGCATATCGATGAAGCCTTCCGCACGGTCCCGGCAGGCAAGACTCGCACCATCATCGGTGTGTCGGGCACTGTGACCACGATGACCGCACTCGCCATCGGGTTGAAGGAGTACGACCATTCCGCGGTTGACGGCAGACGGCTTTCGCTCGAGGACGCGTATACGGTCGATGACCGGTTCCTGCGGATGACGCGCGAGGAGCGCCGGGCGTACAAGACCATTCACCCGGGCAGAATCGATGTTGTCGGCGGCGGCGCGCTGGTGTGGAGCCGGGTGCTCGCCCGTGTCTCGCAGGCGGCGCTGGAGGACCACGACAAGGCCATCGATTCGTTCGTCGCGAGCGAACACGGGCTGCTCGACGGCATCGTGCTCGATTACGGCCGCCGTCTGCTCGCCTCGCACTGAACGGCGTGCCACCGTCGCCGATGCGTGGCGTGGCAAGACGCGAAACGCGTGTCTCAGCCGCGCCCGGTCCGCCTGCATGCTAGCATGGAACAGTTGCCCCCTTGGCGGAATTGGTAGACGCAGTGGACTTAAAATCCATCGCCATTGGCTTGCGGGTTCGAGTCCCGCAGGGGGCACAGACCAACGGAACCCGTCGGCAACGGCGGGTTCCGTGCGTTTCCTGGCTTTCTTACATTGACATGCTGCTCGATGAAGCCACGCGACATGACATAGCAATAACGGCGTTGTGCCATCATACGGTTACATGACAGGCAGATATGCCCGGCCTGCGGCTTCAATCACGAGATATCCGGCCGGTGTGCGACTGCAGGGTCGCATGCGATGGTAGATTACCGTTCATAAGGCAATTTCAGCACGGCTACCGGCGTCTTGTACGACACGGTAGTCGCACAGAGGAGCGAATATGACTGAGCGATATCTGTCCGTTACTGAAGTGGCGCAGCTGCTCGGTATCAGCACGGCGGCAGCGAGTGCATATCGTCTGCCGGAGCCTGATGCCACAATCGGCAGAACACAAGGCTGGAAGCGTCAGACCGTCGAAACATGGAACGCCGCCCGACCAGGCAGGGGAGTCGGAGGAGGACGGCCGCGCTCGAGGAGCTGAAACTGCCGCAACATCAGCAGTCGGCAACAGTCCAGCAGCAGTCAAGACAAGTCAAGCACAGTCGAGAACAATCAATCACCACAGAGCGAGACCAAGCAACATCAAACCATGCCACCCGCTCAGAACAGATACATGCAAAGGAACATCATGGTCAAGCAGACGAACACTCCAACCCGCGACGGCAACCGTCGAGTCCCGCTCATCTTCGCCCAGGCGGTCATCGTAGCGCTGGCGCTGTGCCTGGGAGAGATACTCTGTGCGCCGCTGTATACCGGCATGTCCTACCATTCGTTGGCGCTCGTACCATGGTCCGCGATCGCCGGGCTGCTGTCGGTCGTGTTCGCCTATACGGTCGGATTCGCGGCGTTGTGGGCGGCAAGCAAAGTCTCGAAGAAAGCGCCGCAGGCGTGGCGTCCGGTGATTGCCGCCCTCTTCGGCCTCGTGTTGTTCGGCGTGTGGGGGTATTTCGTGTTCGCCGCCGTACTGAACTCGATTATCGTTCCGCTCGGCCATGCCGCGTTGGCGGGGGCGCAGCTGGGATCCATCGCATTCAATTGCGCCGCCATAGGACTGGCGTCATTCTTCTGCGCATCCGCTTTCGGCGAACGCCTCGCCACATTGCGCACCTGGGTGTGGGGCCTGTTCGCCTGCACCATATTGTTCGCAGCGTTCGGCGTGTTTTTCGTCGTACATATGGCCGCGCTACTCTATTGAGCGAATACACGGGTTGAGTCCGCCCAGCAACCCCGCTTGACGTATCGACCTGCCCGTCGACGGACTCCCGTCGGCGGGTGGTGTGCAAAGACGCCGATGCGGATGCCTACCCGTATTGCGATATCGAATTCGGAGGTGACAGCTTGTTCAGCGTGCTTGACATGTTCTCCATCGGAGTGGGCCCAAGCTCATCGCACACGGTCGGCCCTATGAAGGCCGCATGCCGATTCGCCCGTTCGCTGCGTGGTTCGGGAATCCTGCACCAGGTCGCCCGCGTCAGGACGGTCCTGTACGGTTCGCTGTCCTTGACCGGCCTCGGCCACGGAACTGACCGCGCAATCATCGCCGGACTTGAAGGCAGCATGCCCGATACAGTCGACACCGCGCATCTGCTCCAAGCCCGTGAGGAATGCGCTCGCAGTCGGCGTCTTGACCTGCCCGGCGGCAGGCGCATCGTTTTCGATCCGGACAGTGACATCGTCTTCGAAAAGTGGCAGCGTCTCGCCGCGCATCCCAACGGTATGCGATTCCAGGCATTCGACGGGGAAGGCAATCTGCTGGACGAACAGGTGTGGTATTCGATCGGAGGCGGATTCATCGCACAAGGCAGCCCGGAAGACACGCTGATCGGTATTCATGACCGTCCGCCTGAACACACGGCATTCGCCGATGCGGATGAACAAGAGACCACCAGATTCCCGGACAAGGCCCCATACCATTTCGACACCTGCACTGAGCTGATGACTTTGTGCCAGCGGGAGCATAAACGGATTTCCGACATCATCTGGGCGAACGAAACCGCCGTACGCCCGGCTGCCGATGTGCGCGCCCGGCTGCTCGCGGTCTGGGAAGCTATGGGGCAGTGTGTGCAAGCCGGATGCAGCAGTGACGAGCCGGTGTTGCCCGGCGGTCTTGACGTGCCCCGTCGCGCAGCCGGCATGTACCGACTGCTGATGTCCACAGGCGATGTGCTGCGGCGCAGCCACCATCGCATCGATGTCGTCCTGGAATCCTCGGATGCGGCATGGGTGAACCTCTTCGCGCTCGCTGTCAGCGAAGAAAACGCCGGCGGCGGCAGAGTGGTCACCGCACCGACCAACGGGTCCGCAGGCATCATCCCCGCGGTGCTGGAGTATTACTGGCATTTCGTCGATGGCGCCGACGAGGACGGTGTCGTCCGCTTCCTGCTCACTGCAGGGGCGATTGGGTACCTGTTCAAACGCAACGCGTCGATTTCGGGCGCAGAAGTCGGCTGCCAAGGTGAGGTCGGCTCAGCGTGTTCGATGGCCGCCGCGGGATTATGCGAGGTAATCGGCGGGACCGTCCAGCAGGTAGAGAACGCCGCGGAAATCGGCATTGAACATAATCTCGGCCTGACCTGCGACCCGGTTCGCGGATTGGTACAGATTCCCTGCATTGAGCGCAACGCCGTGGCAGCGAATACGGCAATCAACGCGGTTCGTATCGCCATGCTCGGCAATGGCTCGCATATCGTCACCCTTGACCAGGCGATCCGCACGATGAAGCAGACCGGCGAGGACATGATGGCCAAATACAAGGAAACTGCAAAAGGCGGGCTTGCGGTGAATGTCGTCGAATGCTGACCAGTGAACCTCGTACCGGCGGTCATGTCCTGCGAAGCGTCACGAAGCGTGCTAATCTAAGTGAAATTGTTTCAGTGGCATTACGCCGGCGACCCGTGTCAAACGGGGGCGGTGGAATGCACAGATACGTCATCAAGGAGGCAAGCATGGTCAGCAACATGCCCGAGGTCAACGCTGAGTTCGGCGCCACACCGGCAATCGCTTTCCCGACGGATAAACCGCCGGTCGGGCTCAAGTCAATCGAAATCGTGGAAGGCGACGGCCCGATGGTCCGCCGTGGCGACACGGTGACGGTCAATTATCACGGTGTGGTCTGGGGCAAGGACACCCCGTTCGACTCGAGTTTTGAGCGCCATCAGCCGGCGAGTTTCGGCATCGGCGTCGGCCAGGTGATTCGCGGATGGGATATGACGGTTCCCGGCCATAATGTCGGTTCCCGTCTCGTGGTGTCGATTCCGCCGTCCTACGGGTATGGCTCGCAGGGTGTTCCGCAGGCGGGCATCGGGGGAGAGGACACCCTCGTGTTCGTCATCGACATCATCTCGACGCGCTGACACGCATCCTTTTCAGGCGCCGGTGGTCGCCGGCGCTTTTTCATGACATGGCCGTCTCGCACGTGTTCGCGGGCGGCGCGATCCATCAAGGTCAGGAGGTAACAATGGCCGAGGAAGAGAAGACGATCCTGCTCACGCAGGAAGCATACGACAAGATGAAGCAGGAACTCGAGTACCGCGAGGGCCAGTATCGTGACGAGATCACCGAACGTATCGCCGCGGCGCGTGCGGAAGGCGATTTGTCCGAAAACGGCGGATACCAGGCTGCTCGCGAGGAGCAGGGCAAGAACGAGGGCCGCATCAACGAGCTGACCGTCAAGCTGCGCAATGCGAAGATTCTTCAGGCCCCGAAGGCAGGCACGGTCGGCAATGGCTCAGTGGTGACGCTCGAGCTCGCAGGCAAGGAAATGACGTATGTGCTCGGCTCCCGTGATATCGCGGTGGCTACCGATTACGACGTCATCAGCCCGGAATCGCCGATCGGCGCCGCGATCATGGGCGCCAAAGCCGGTGACACGGTCTCGTACGCGACGCCGACTGGCCGTCAGATTTCCGTGACGATCAAGACGGCGGAGCCGCTGAAGGCTTGAGATTTCGGGCGCGTCGCCCTGGCAGGTGTCACGCCCCTCGTTCCGCTGCGTTGAATGCGGATGGAAGTGAATATGGTTGTGGCCCGGCACGTGAGTCGCGTGTCGGGCCACAACCATATCTTGACGTTTCTTGATGCGGTTGATGCGGCAATCGTCCGATTCTACGTGCCGTGAAGGCATGTCAGGCACGCGTCTGATAGGTCGGAGGGCTCGCACATCGGCGTGAAATACGCCAGATGGCACAATCACCGCAGATTGCAGACCACCATGTAGATCGCCACCATATGGCAGGCGTACCCGGCGATGGTGCCGAGATGGAAGATCTCGTGGAATCCGAACACTTTCGGCCACGGGTCGGGTTTGCGCAGGGCGTACACAATCGCGCCGAGAATGTAGCACAGCCCGCCGGAGGCAATCAATACCACGACTGCAGGACCCGCCGCCGGGGAAATCCAGAACAAGCCCATGTAAGCGGCCCCGGAGACTCCGAAGATGATGTATACGAGCACATACAGCCAACGTGGCGCGTTAATCCAGATGACATGGATAATCATGACAATCGCCGTGCACACCCACATGCTCACGATGATGAGGTCACGCATACGCGGCTGCAGGGCGAAGGACACCGGGGTGTAAGTGCCGGCGATGAGCAGGAAGATGTTGACGTGGTCGATGCGTCTGAGCACGTTGGTCACTTTGGGAGACCAGTCACCCAGATGGTAGACCGCAGAATTCGTGAACAGCACGAGTGAGCAGGTCATGAACACGGCGCACGCCCATTTCAGGCCGGTGCCGTGTGCCAGACAGATCAGGACGATCCCGGCGGCCAAGGACAGTGGGGAAGCGAAGGCGTGCAGCCAGCCGCGCATGAGCGGTTTCGGCCTGCCGTGGACGTCCAGGCGGACTTTTTTCGCGATTTGCGGGACGCTGACTCCTTCGAGTTTGGCGGCCTTTGCTTCGGCTTTGGCGAGCTTGTGTTCGGCCTTCGCATCCGCTGTGCTGCGGATCCGGTCCGCCTTCGCCTGTGCCTTGACGCGGATCGCCTTTGCTTTCGCGCGCATTTCGCGTTGCCGCGCCTGCGCGACCGCATCGCGCTGCTGCGACTGGTTCGTTTCGATGGCGGCTTCCTCTGGTGTTGTCATCTGCCTCACATCCTCGGTTACGCTAACGTAACCTACGTTACCGTAAGCGAGGTATTTGTCAATCTGACACCACCGGGACGACCGTGGTGCGTATGATGGGAGCATGGCAGTATTCACGCAAATCCTTGCGATGCGCCCGGACTTCACCGACGCCGATCGCGAATGGCTTCACCAGCTCGTCACTGATTGGCAGGTTATCGCCGACCTGAGTTTCGCCGACCTGCTGCTGATATTACCGATGCCGGACGGCCGCTATGTCGTCGCCGACCAGTGCCGTCCATCCACGGTGATGACCTTGCGCAGCGAGGATGTCGTCGGCAAGGAAGTCGACCGTGAACTCTATGGCGAGCTGGACGCCGCGATGCATGCGACGTCGATTTTCCGCTCGACCGTGATGCGCAGCATCGGCAAATCGACGGTGTGCAATGTGTACGCTCCGGTCCGCCACGAGGGCAAGACCTTGGGCCTGGTTGTGCGCGAGACCAATATGGCGACGCGTGAATCCAACGGCCGTTATGAGTCCGAAAGCATCAACGCCGGCAAACAGCTGTACGAGATGATTCCGCGCGGGCAGTTCCCGTATCATGACCCTGTGATGAACCAGCGGCACAACGCCCGTGTCGCCGACGGGTTCATCATCCTCACCGTCGATGGTATCGTGCGATACGCTTCGCCCAACGCGGTGAGCTGCTTCCGCCGTCTCGGCTCGCTGACCACTATGCAGGGCCAGTATCTGAGCGAGGTCGGTACACAGCTGCTGCATACGAATGACACATTCCCTGAAAGCCTGCCGTTGGTCTTGAGCGGCAAGGCGGCGGTCGATTCCGAGCTTGAAGCCAATCGTTCCGCGGTGTCCATGCGGTCGCTGCCGCTGTACGACGCCAACGGCCGGACGGGCGCCATCGTGCTGTGCCGCGATGTCACCGAGCTGCGCCGTCGGGACGTTGAACTGCAGACCAAAGACGCGACAATCTCCGAAATCCATCACAGGGTGAAGAACAATCTGCAATCCATCTCCGCGCTGCTCAGGTTGCAGGCCCGCAAGACCCAATCGCAGGAGGTCAAGAAGGAACTTGCGGAGGCGCAGCGCCGTGTGCAGACCATCGCCATGGTCCACGAAGGCCTCAGCCAGACCGCGGACGAGATGGTCGACTTCGACAAGGTGATTTCGAAGCTGTTGAAGATGAGCGTCGATCTGGCCACCATGAGCGACCAACGTATCGACATCGATTTCGACGGTTCGTTCGGGCTTATGCCCGCGCAGGATGCGACCCCGCTGTCCTTGGTACTGACCGAACTGGTCACCAACGCCGTGGAGCACGGGTTCGACGGCCGCCAGCAAGGTCATATCCTGATTCGTGCGAAGCGAACGGGCACGCATCTTGATATCGCGGTTGAAGATGACGGTTCTGGCATTGAAGCCGAGGAGGAACACGGGATGGCGAAATCATCGGGTTCCGGGCTCGGCACGCAGATCATCAATACCTTCGTCACCAACGACTTCGCCGGCAGCGTCCACTGGGAGCCGGGCGAGCAGGGTGGCACCAAGGTCATTGTGAGCATCAATCTCAGGGCGGCCCAAGCCGAGCAGAATTAGTCTTGTGCCGTGTTGGTGTTTCGGCTACCTGACGTTCAGGGGTGTTTGGCCTCAGGCGCCTGGTACTCTGACGCTCTGAGAACCGGGATTGCGGTACCAAAGCTCAGTCCGGGAGATTGCCGCACAGCCAGCTGGATCGGCGCAATTCCCGTGGAGGCGCGAGAGCTCTTTCGGTGCTTGGTTCTTTCGGCGTAATCTGCCGGTTTCGCCGGGAGTTTGCCGAATCCGGGATCGTCGGACGGTAACCTCCCGGATCGGGTTTTGAGACTGAATTGCAGAACCGCGGAATTCCGCCATTGCTGTTCGGGAGATCATGCCGGAACACACGTCACGTTGAAGAACTCCCGGATTGGCCTGGGAGATTATCTTCGGATGACCGATTTCGCCGTAATCTCCCATGGAGTGCGGGATTTTGCCCGCGTGGGGTTCTGTCGTCTCTGGGACTGCGCCAGTGCGGATCGAATCCAGCCTCGGCCGTTCGGCCGCCCGTGGCCCATGCAGGAGTCGACACCGATAAGGTGCCGATCCGCGATGCCGACAATCGTGCATCTCGTCTGACTGTAGTACCTCGCGGGCCATATCTGCCCTATGTGTGTGCGGTGATACTCGATATCGCAAGTACGATCCGCAGCATGTCAACGATGCTGCTGCGTGTATCAGGGGTCAGCGCATAGGTGAGATAGGCTCCACGAGGTACTACAGATACCGCAGATATTGCAGATTTTGCCGATACCATACCGCAGAATCGCAGTGGGGCCGGCCATCCGAATCGATGACCGGCCCCACTGCGAATAAGACGGGCTGCCCGCGGCAATCAGATCTGCATCTGCATATTTTGCGAACGACGTGCGCGCATTGCGCGGCGCTTCAACGCGCGACGCTCATCCTCGCTCAAACCGCCCCACACACCGTAATCTTGGTTGGTGTCAAGCGCGCATTTGAGGCACGCGTCGATGACCTTGCAGGTACGGCAGACGGCTTTCGCCTCCTCAATCTGCTGATAGGCCGCACCGGTGTTGCCGACGGGGAAGAACAGTTCCGGATCCTTGTCGCGGCATGCGGCCTTTGCCCGCCAATCATAAGCACTGCTCATTGCTTGTTGCCTTCCTTCATGTCTTAATCAAGTCCACTACCAGATAATCACGAAATCGAGGACTTTTCAAGAGGTTTGGCCCAGAGAAATGTCATCGTCGTGTGGAGATTGATAACGCAAACATTTTACTTGATATCGCAAACATTGTACAGGTCCCGCACTCGGCCCGTCAAGTACCACCGCGCGACCGGCGGTGGTGAAATCACGCTGCTGCATGCAAGCGAGCACGGGGGCGGGAATGCCCAGCCCGAGATCATGCACGCGATCGCCGGTAGGGAAGACCACGCGTGTCGGCGCATCCTGCGGGACCCTGATATGGCGCAGGGACCCCACGGCGAAGGCGACGGTGACATCGGGTGATTGCAGCGCCCGTCGGAATCGGTCGGCATATGGGTCGGTGGACAGCGGGTCGGCGAGTTCGTCGGCGTCGTCGACAACGATGAGTTCGCGTGCCGGCCCCCGAGACGGCTTCAACGCGGCGAATCGCTGTTCGCGCCGCGCACCGTCGGCGCCGACCGCCCACCAGGTGACGTGGATGCCGATCATCCGCGACTGCTCGCACAGCACATCGAGCAGACTGCTCTTCCCGCTCCGAGGCCTGCCGATAATCGCGATATTGCCCAACGACACGTCAATGGATGCCGGGTGCCAGACGACCCCGTCATCCTTGATACCGATGATCACCCGGTCGGGGCGCTCGGTTCGCATACTTCCGTTGCCATGGTCGGCAACCGCCAGATTGTCAGGCATGCGGTCAAGGTGCTCCGGCAGCGGAGGTGTGAACAGCATGGGCGTGGACGTCGGCGACAGGAACAGTCCTGCGGCTGCGATATGACGAATCAGACGTCGGGAATCTACAGGGGTCGTGCATCTCAATGATTGCAACGCCTCGCCATCGTACAGATAGGCCCCTCCCGGGCACGACGGACTGATGGCCTGTGCGACCGGGGAATCGAGCAGCTCGCGCGATTGCATGGCGTCGTTGACGCGCAGACATAGGTGCAGCCGCATATTGGCTTTCATTTCGGCACTGACCTGGCCGAGCGGGTTTTGCGTGCAGGCGATCAGATGCATACCCAGCGACCTGCCCAGTGAGGTCACACGGGTCAGCCGTTCCAGATAATCGGGCAACAACGAACGTATCGCGTGGAACTCGTCGATGACAATGACCAGTGCGGGTGGTGGATCGTCAAGCTCGGCGAGGCTGGAACAACCCTGTGAGGCGACAAGCTGTTCGCGCCGCCGCAGCTCACGCTCCAACGCGAGCAACGCCCTGGCCGCGTGGGCCAGATCGAGGTCGCAGACATTGCCCACACAATGCGGTAGGTCGGCAAGCCCTTGGAATGTGGCACCGCCTTTGAAATCCATGAACACGAAGTTCACTCGGCTGGGCGGATTCCTCGTCGCAAGCGCGAGACACCAGACCAGCAAGGCCACGGATTTTCCGGAACCGGTGGTGCCGGCGACTAGCGCATGCGGACCCTGTCTGGCGATGTCCAGTGTGAATACCCCCGTTCCGCATGTGCCGATTGGCACGTCGAGATGCGGTGAATCACGCCTGTGTCGGGCATGATTTTGGGCGGCCGGGCCATGCGACTGCCAGCCGCGTGAACCGGGACTGGATGAATCCAACCCTTGCGCCCATGTGCGCACGATGGTACGCCACAACATCGGGTCATGGTCGAGTCCCAGCAGTGTTTCCAACGGTTCGGGCGTATCGAGTTCGGAGGGCGGGGGAGCGCCGTTTCCTGTCGGGAATTCGAGCGAAGACCGGGCAGTCACGCAAGCATCGTCGGAGGCATGCGTCTGCGTGTCGATATCGCCGTGTTCATCCGCATCGCGTCCGCCAATCGCCAATATGGCGGAGGCAAGACAACCTATCAACCCCGGGATTGCCATAGGAATGAACATCCAGCGTCCTTCCAGCCCCATGATGATCGCCATCGTGCATTGCGTGGCGGCCGGCGCCAGGGCGCTGCATGCGATGAGGATCCGGCGATGGTGCAGCACAGATGCACGACGGTGCGTCTGCCGTCGCTGATTACCCCGTAGCACAAGTCGGTGTCGCTGACGCGACCGAGCTGATTGCTGCGGAACATGCGTTGATGATCGAGAACCCAAAGTCATATCGACAGTATGAAGGTCCAATCGGCGTGTCGTCTAGACGCCCGGGGAAATGTGGACAAAAGATGACGACGGCACGAGCCAATGCGATAACGCTGTTCATCGGCGCTCTTCAATTGGACGATAGTGCGCGATAGTGCGCGAGTTGCCCGAGTGCCCGAGTGACCCCGCAAGGGGAGAGGACTTCACACGTTCCTGTGTGATGCCTTATGCGTCACGGAGAACGCCGATGATACGCGACTCGAACCCACGTCAGGAGGCCTCGGCGAGCGTCCCGACACTGCCCGAAGCGTGAGTGCCAGCCGCCAGTTCGCTGAACAGTTGCAGATTCTTGTCATCGTCAAGCAGTACGCACGATCCGACGCCGGCCACATAATATCCCTGATCGGTCCAATAGACACTGCCTGATATGCCCTTGGAACTCGAGGCGCTGCGGAACGCCATCACCATGGCCAGCAGGGTGGTCGGCGTCGTCTTGTCATCCACGCTTACCGAGGCCAAGGCTGTTTTCGCAACCTTCGACGTAGTCGAGAAACTGGTCAGCGTGCTTCGCGATGTGGCTTTTTTCATAATCGCGGCGATGAGTTGCCGCTGCCGCGCGGCACGGCCGAAATCGCCCTGTGGGTCGGAGTAGCGCATACGTGAGAACGCCAGCGCGGTCCCACCGTCTGCGACATGGCATCCTGCTTGCCATACGAGCCCGGAATTCGCGTCGTTGACTGTGCTGTCATAGCACAGTTCCACACCGCCCAAGGCGTTGACCACGTCCTGCACGCCACCGAATTTCACCATGGCGACATGGTCGATTTTCTGTCCGGTGATGTTTTCGACTGCGCCAACCAGACTCTTCTTGCCGTATAGCTCGTATACGGCGTTGATTTTCATGGACTTGTCATCGACCTTCACGAGTGAATCGCGGGGGATGGAGATCAGCGAGCTCGGCCCACTTTTCGGTTTGGTCAGTACGAGAATCGTATCGGTGCGGGTTCCGGGGACATCTCCAGAGGATTCGTTGATTGAGCCGTCGCGCTCGTCGGAGCCGAGAATAAGCCACGACGTCGCCTGTCCACTGGACATATCACTCAGCCACGCGGATTTGCTGAGATTGCTGTTGACCCAGTTGTAGGCCGCGATTCCTGCGACGATGACGGCGACCAACAGCACGACAATGAACCTGGAGAACACACGGCCCACACTGATGTGACGACGAGGTCGTGTCGGGCCGGAAGAGCCCCGTGAACTGGAAGGACGCCGGATATCGTTGGCGCTGGGTTCCATCACATGCTCGTTGTTCGTGGCGTTGCGGGACGATCCGCCGGATACGCGTGCGGATTGCCGAACGGACTGTGCGGCGCCTGCTCGTGGTGCGGATGATGCCGCACGCGAACCAGAGGTACGTCCTTGTGCCGGAGAGAAACTTGGAGGTACGACTTGTCCTGTAGCCGGCTGCGCCGGGGCGGACGGGGTGCGGACTCGGTGTTTCGGGGTCCCCGCAGGCAAGAAGCTCGGCGGTTGGCTGCCGCCAGCCTCCCACTGCGATGATCCTTGTGACATACGACCTCCTGTGCGAATACGGTGCTACTTTTACTCAGCGCGGACGTATTATCACGGATTTCCGTCATTCCTGCGCATTAACCGCACATACTGTCGCATTGAGGTACCGGTCGGCGATGCCTAGATACTGTCCTGTCGTCGGGTCGGTGATGGTGCCGTTCTTCTTGTTGACGATGCCGCCGGTGTTCGGGTCGATCAGCGTGCCGTCGGCGCGGGTGATCAGGCCGGTCTTCGGGTCGACGGTCTCAGTCGGCGTTGCGGATGCGGATGCCGAGTCGGAGGAGCTTGGGGTGTCCGAGCTGCTGGGGGAGGCGGACGAATCGGAAGAAGTCTCGGACGTGGTGTCGTCGGCTTGTGTCAGCGGCACCTCCTTGCGCAGCTTCTCCCACACGTTGTCAGCGTTCGAAGCCCAGACGACGCGGTTGATGTCCTTGGACCACGAGGTCACCGGAATCGTCTGCATATACAGATGGGTCGGATCGAGATTCTTCAGGCTCATCGCCAAGCCCACCAACGTGGACGCATGGGCGAGACCGGAACTGATATTGAGCGACTTGAGCGCGGTCTTGGCCAGTTGATACAGCTGCGAACTCTGCGTGAACAGGTTCTTGGAAAGCGCTTCCTTGATGATTTCCTTGA
>RRZU013614017.1_pt1 | contig 15886 bp, 17 predicted proteins | sample 2165561 | NCBI WGS metagenome assembly RRZU01 (sample SAMN10456909, study PRJNA506462) | wastewater metagenome | isolation source: wastewater sludge | place: USA: Moscow, Idaho
GGCATTCATGCCCCGGAATTCAGCGACAAGAGCCTGTTCAAGACCTTATTGCTGAGCCTGCAGCAAGAACAGTATCTGCAGTGCCAAGGCGAGGATCAGCCGGTGACTCAGGATGGCGAGGCGTTGGCGGAATTGGCGGCCATCTTGCTGCCCCTGCTCCCGGATCGGGTGCGTCGCACCCTGCTGATGCCCGCCCGTTAACGTCCGGACGCAGTAAATACAAAGCGCCCCTGAACCCGGCCATTGGCGCAGGGTTCAGGGGCGCTTTATTGTTTCTGCCCGCGTTATAACTTGCGGCCGAGCCGTTTCTCGATCTGGCGCTTTTCCCATGCCGGTCCGAAGAAGTTAAACACTTCAAACACATTCAGACCATGAAACAGCACCCCGATGCCCCAACCCAACATGGGCCACCAGGCCCAGATATAGCCAGGAGCCGTCGTTAGGTTGATGATGAAGAGCATGGTAATCACCAGCACATACTTGATGGCGTGTGAATAAAAGCCCTTGATGTCGCGAACGTATTCGATGGTTCTTTGCTCTACTGGATCTATGGGTTGTTCCGGTGTCATGTCCTGTTCCTCTGGTGGTGTTTCAACGGGAACATCAAAAACAGCAGCGAGAGATTTCAATGATTCAAGCCCCGGAGTCTGCCCCCGCTCTATACGCTGGATGGTGCGGATACTCAGGCCACTTAATTGCGCGAGCTGGTCTTGGGACCAGTGTCGCTGCAGTCTAAGTTTACGAACATTCATTGTGATCCCTCTGCTTCTGGTGTTCGAGTGAGACTATCCGCTAATCCAGGGGCGACAGGTGACGACACCGAACCGACATCTTTATGACATAACAATAAAATCAATGCGTTATAAATAAAATTAGCTATCCCGCCAACAGACCTGACAGGAAGATACCGAGGAAAATCACGGCCCCCACCCAGTTATTGGCCAGAAAGGCCCGGAAGCAGGCATCCCGATCCCGCCCTCGTGCTGACCAGCCCTGTTGGGCAAACAGGCCCGCCGCTACCAACAAGCTGCCGTAGAACGGCCACGGCAGAGCCTGTAACCAACCAACCCACAGCAGCAACAGCAAAGTGACGAGCTGCAACAGGGCAATGATGCGCAGATCATAGCGACCAAACAGGATCGCCGTCGATTTGACGCCGATGCGCACATCATCATCCCGATCCACCATGGCGTAGTAGGTGTCATAGGCCACGGTCCAGGTCGCATTGGCCATGAAAAGCAACCAGGTGCTCCAGGCCAAGTCACCGGTCACCGCCGCCCAGGCCATGGGAATGGACCAGGAGAAGGCTAAGCCCAACACCAGTTGCGGCAGATGCGTCACCCGCTTCATAAAGGGATAGAGCACAGCCAGCACCAGCCCCATCAATGACAGCACTATGGTAAATCGGTTGAGAGTCAGCACCAGCAAAAACGACAAGCCCACCAAGGCGGCAAAGAACAGCAGCGCCTGCCGCGTCGTCAAGCGCCCGGCTGGCAATGGCCGCTGGGCCGTCCGTTTGACATGGCCGTCGACATGGCGATCGGCATAATCATTGATCACACACCCGGCGGAGCGCATCAGGAAGACGCCGAGCGTAAAGACCAGCAGAGCCCACCAATCCGGTTGCCCGGCCGACGCCAGCCACAGCGCCCACAGGGTTGGCCAGAGCAATAAGAGCGTGCCAATCGGTTTGTCCATCCGGGCCAATTGCCAATAGGCGGCCCAGGGGGTCCGCGTCACCAGCTGCATGGTTATTCCTTCTCCTCGACACCCGCATACAAGGGGGCATCCGGTAAAAATACTTCGGTAATGGCACATTCAGCGCCGGGCAACACCAGACGTGAACGACGCGCCCACAGCACCTTAGGTGCTGGTAATTGCCATGCCGCCAGTACCTGACGCAGAGCCGGATCGGCAACCAGATCGGCCCAGACCAGCCCTTCGCGTGTCGCACCCGCCACCCCGAACAACCAGTCGCCCAACGGCTGCTCACCTTGAGTGGCCAGTTGCGGATAACGCGCCAGGGTGCTCAACGGCGCTTGGGTCAGGCCCCAAACCCAGGGTCGGCCTGATTTCAAGAGCAACACCTGTCGTTGCCAGAGCCCGGGCTCGTCATCCATGACCCCTTGCTGCAGGCAGATCACCGACAAGTCACCGGCCTCGGCTCGCAGCCGTCGGGTCAGCGAGCCCTGCTCGGCCAACCAGCCCAGAACCGCGTGAGGTACCACCGCCGGCTCCAGAGGCAACCAGTCAATCCGCGACAGGGGCGCGACCGCGCACCAATCAGACTCAGGGAATACAGCTTGCAAAGACACACCCATCAAAGAAACAACACAAAATCGCCATCCCGCACCCATAGTAAAGAGGAGAACTCTTGACGGCCAAGCGTGCACCGCCAAGAATGAGCGCCATCGCCCTTTTTATCGACCGACCGGAAGCCGACCTCATGCGCAAGACACTGCCTCTTCTCCTGCTGATGCTCGCCACCTGCTTGGCTCCACTGACCACGCTCGCCCAAGAAGGCGGCGGAGAGGGCGAAGGTGCTGCACAACCGGCCGGGATTGGCTACTACACCCTGGATCCGGAGTTCATCACCAACTTCATCACCACAGGACCGACGCTCGGTTACGTGCGGGTGAAGGTCGATATCATGGTCGACAACGCCGCCGATATCGAACTGCTGAAGAAGCATGACCCCTTGCTGCGCGACGCCATCAACACCCTGCTGGGATCCCAGACCCTGGACGATGTGAAGTCCCAGGAAGGACGGGAAAAAACCCGTCTCGCCTGCAAGGCCAAGGTCGAAGAGCTACTGACCAAGGAAGAGGGTCGCAAAGTGATCCGCGACCTGCTGTTTACCAACTTCTTGTATCAATAAGCCGCTCAGGATATAGACGCGGCTGATTTGCGGCCATCCAGCCAACCATGCAGCAGGCCAATGGCCAAACCGCTGAGATGGGCAACATTCGCCAGATTGTTGCCCAACAGGCCACTAAAGCCGATGGCCAGCCAGACCACCATGAAGATGAAGATACCATCTTGTAGTTTGACCTCGCCGTCAGGCTTCATGCGACCGATGATCCAGCAATAACCCACCAGGGTATTGACCACCGCCGACAGACCACCAAAATCCGGCCCGGAGAGCAGAAACTCCAATAAATTGGGGATCACGGCCCCTACCAGCAGCAGGGTCAGCAGTTTACTGGTCCCGAGTTGCCGCTCCACCAATCCAGCCAGATACCACCACCACATCAGGTTGAAGATCAGGTGCAGGGCGGAAAAATGCAAAAACGCCGGAGTCACAAAGCGCCAGATCTGCCAGCCACTCAGTTGGGAGACGTCCTGATGGAAACTCAGGCTGGCATAGAGATTCAGGCCAATCAGTTGCAGGATAAACAAGCAGGTACACAGCGCCATGACCAGCAAGGTCACGGGGCCTGCCTGCATCAAAAAATGCGCGGTCAGACTGTGGTGCCCAGCGCTGTAATCGATACGACTATTCGGCGTACCGCTCTGCCAGGAGGCTTCGGCATAGCGTGGATGATAGGGCTCTTTGAGGAAGCGTTTGACCTCGGGTTCAGCCTCGCCGCTGCGACTCTCGTCCGCCAGCCAGACGGTAATACCGACCTCGGACTGAGTCAGCTCGCAATGCATGCCGCGACTGGAGAGATAGTCGGCCAGGCTTTGTGCCAGACGCGCATCATTGATCACCAGCAATTGTTTCATGACACCCGACCTTGCCCATCACCCGTCGATGTCTCGACCGGGAACGCCAGACGCCAGCCTTCAAAGCCACCGTCCACGCTGTAGACCTCGGTGAAGCCCTGATTCACCAGATACTGGGCCGCGCCCTGACTGCTATGGCCGTGATAGCACATCACCAGCACCGGGGTTTCAAAGTCGGTCTGTTGCATGAAGGAGACGAGCGTGTCGTTGGTCAGATGAAAAGCTCCGGGCGCATGGGCACTACGGAAACTGGCCGGATCGCGAATGTCCACCAGCCGCGCCGCGCCAGCCTGCAGCAGGGTATCGGCGGCGGCCAGGGAAATATGTTGGAACTCGGACATGGGCTACTCCTGTCAAAATCAGCGTCCAGTTTACCCGATTGTTAAAAAAAAGGATCATCCGACTCACATCGGATGATCCCTCGTTCTACTACAGGGTTCGTTTCTGGCGACCGCAATCAAGGGTAGCGGGTCTCAACCCCCCAGATAAGCCTGGCGTACCGCCGGATCGGCCAGCAATTCGGCACCTGTGCCGGCCAGCACCACTCGGCCAGTTTCCAGCACATAGCCACGATCCGCCAGCTTCAGGGCCTGGTTGGCATTCTGCTCGACCAGGAAGATGGTCATGCCCCGATCCCGCAGCCGTTCGATGATCTCGAAGATCTGCTGGATGATGATGGGGGCCAGCCCGAGCGAGGGCTCGTCCAGCAACAACAGGCGCGGTTTGCTCATCAACGCACGGCCAATGGCCAGCATCTGCTGTTCACCACCGGACATGGTGCCCGCCCGTTGATGCACCCGCTCCTTGAGACGCGGAAACAGCTCGTAGACTTCGGCCAGCAGGCTCTCCTGCTCTGCCTTGTCGACGAAGAAGGCGCCCATGTAGAGGTTCTCTTCGACCGTCAGACGACTGAAGATGCGGCGCCCTTCCGGCACTATGGCGATGTCACCGCGCATGATCTTGGCGGTATGCCACTGGGTAATGTCCTGCCCTTCAAACAGCACTTGTCCAGATTGCGGCTTCGGATCGCCACACAGCGTCATCAGCAGGGTGGTTTTACCGGCGCCATTGGCACCGATCAGGGTGACAATCTCACCCTGATTGATATGCAAGCTGACATCGTGCAGCGCCTGGATCTTGCCGTAATAGGTGGAAACGTTCTTGAATTCCAGCATGGGATACCTCAAAACTCGCCCAGATAGGCCTTGATCACGGCCGGATTGTTCTTCACCTGTTCCGGCTTGCCTTCGGCCAGCGGACATCCCTGGTTCACCACATAGATCTGGTCAGAAATTTCCATCACCAGCTTCATGTCATGCTCGATCAGCAACACGGACACACCGAACTCATCGCGCAGCAGGCGGATGAGATCATCCAGGTCGTGGGTCTCCTTCGGGTTCAAACCTGCCGCTGGCTCATCCAGCATCAGCAACTTGGGCTGGGTGCACATGCAGCGGGCAATCTCCAGGCGGCGTTGCTGCCCATAAGCCAAGCCCGTAGCCGGACGATTAGCCATCTCGGTCAAACCCACCTTGTCCAGCCAGAACAGCGCCCGATCCAGGGCCTCCTTTTCGGCACGGCGGAAGGCCGGAGTCTTGAGGATGCCCTGTAACAGACCGCCATGCATGTGGCGATGCTGAGCCACCAACAGGTTTTCCAGCGCCGTCATCTCCTTGAACAGACGCACGTGCTGGAAGGTACGCACCACCCCTTTACGGGCAATCAGGTGACCCGGTAACCCCTGGATCTCCTCACCGGCATAGCGAATGATGCCGCCACTGGGACGATAAAAGCCGGTCAGGCAGTTGAAGACCGTGGTCTTGCCGGCACCGTTGGGCCCAATGATGGAGACGATCTGTTTCTCCTCCACCTGCAGGGCCACCTTGTTCACGGCCACCAGACCCCCAAAGCGCATGGTCAGATCCGAAACTTCCAACATCTTGCTCATTTCGGCACCTCCATGTGTTGACGGGTCATCGGCAGCAGACCTTGCGGCCGCCACAGCATCATCACCACCATCAACAGACCAAACATCACCATCCGGTATTCATTGAACTCGCGCGCCATTTCCGGCAGCAGGGTCATGATGATAGCGGCCAGAACTATACCCAACTGGGACCCCATGCCCCCCAACACCACTATGGCCAGAATGATGGCCGATTCGATGAAGTTGAACGACTCCGGACTGATAAAGCCCTGTCGGGCGGCGAAGAAGCTACCGGCGAAACCGGCAAAGGCGGCACCGATGGCAAAGGCACTGAGCTTGATCACGGTTGGATTCAACCCCAGGGAGCGGCAGGCAATCTCGTCTTCCCGCAACGCTTCCCACGCCCGTCCCAGCGGCATGCGCAGCAGACGATTGATGACAAACAGGGTCAGCAGCACCAGCAACACGGCCATCAGATAGAGGAAGATGACCTTATGGTCCGCCACATATTTGATGCCGAAGAACTGATGGAAGGTTTGCCCACCGGCCTCGTCCGCCTTGCGGGCAAACTCCAGACCAAACAGGGTCGGTTTCGGGATACCGGAGATACCGTTCGGACCACCGGTAATGAAGTTAAGGTTATTCAGCAGGATACGAATCACTTCACCAAAGCCGAGGGTGACGATGGCCAGATAATCCCCGCGCAAACGCAGCACCGGGAAGCCGAGCAGGAAACCGAATCCGGCAGCCAGCAATCCAGCCAGCGGCAAGGCCTCCCAGAAGCTGAAACCGAAGTATTGATTCAGCAGGGCGTAGCTGTAGGCGCCAACGGCATAGAAGCCGACGTAGCCCAGATCCAGCAAACCAGCCAGACCGACCTGCACGTTGAGACCCAGTCCCAGCATCACATAGATCAGGGTCAGCGTCGCCAAGTCGACCACGCTCCGGCTGGCGATAAACGGCAGCACAATCAGCGCCCCTAGGATCAGCAAGGTCCCCAGACGATAGAGCCCTGGTTTGTCGCTCTTGCTCGGCAGCACCAGCTTGGGTGTCCGTGCACCCACTTGACCAAAGGCACCCAGGATCCGCTCACGGAACAGCTGGAAGAAGAACACTATGGCCACACCGATGAGCAAGGCGGGGCCATTGGTCCCCAACTGGCTGACCACGGTCAGACCAACACCCTCGGCTTGCAGCTGGAAGCCGAACAACCACAGAGTCAGCAGCAGCGTCATCACGCTGGCAATACAGGCATGTTTAAAATGCATCACACCTTCTCCACTTCAGGACGGCCAAGAATACCGGTCGGCATAAACAACAGGATCGCCAGCAACAGGGCAAATGCCACCACATCCTTGTATTCGGAACTCAGATAACCGGAGGTCAACGCTTCGGTTACCCCCAGGATCAGACCACCCAGCATGGCGCCAGGAATGGAGCCGATACCGCCGAGAACCGCCGCAGTGAAGGCCTTGAGGCCTGCCATGAAGCCGATGGACGGATTGATGACGCCGTAATACATCCCCAGCAAGACCCCGGCGATGGAGGCCAGTGCCGCACCGATGACGAAGGTCAGGGCGATGACGTTGTTGGTATTAATCCCCAGCAGGTTGGCCATCTTGATATCTTCGGCACAAGCGCGACAGGCGCGGCCCATGCGGGAACGGGCGATGAATTGGGTCAGGCCATACATGGTGACAAAGGTCACCACGAAGATGATGATCTGCATCCAGGAGAGGCTGGCGGCAAAATTATCAGGACCGAACTCAAAGCCGCCGGTGACCAGCGCTGGCATCGCAATGTCCCGCGAGCCTTGGGCGAAACGCACCACGTTCTGCAAAAAGATCGACATACCAATCGCGGAGATCAACGGAATCAGCCGGTTGCTACCGCGCAGGGGGCGATAGGCCACCCGCTCTATGGTCCAGCCATAGCAGCTGGTAATAATGATCGAGATGACGAAGGCACTGCCCATCAGCAGCACAGTGCTGTCGATCCCCATCATCATCAGGGCCGCAATCACCATAAAGGCGACATACGACCCCAACATATAGATTTCGCCGTGAGCGAAGTTAATCATGCCGATGATGCCGTAGACCATGGTGTAGCCAATGGCGATCAACGCATAGGTACTGCCAATGGTCAGGCCATTGAGCAGTTGCTGGATAAAGTAAAAAAATTGTTCCGACATAGGAGAAATTCCCTGTGCACCCGACATTGTGATGACAGTCGTCCCGCCAGGCGGGACGATAAATGAAGGGGCGGCTCAGGCCGCCCCTCGGGTTGCAAAGCTGAAGCTTACTGCAGCGTGCTGGAAGAACCGTCCTGGTGCCAACCGAAGACACCGAACTCGAAGCCCTTCAGGTCACCCTTGGCGTCCCATTGCAGATCGCCCATCACGGTCGGAATGGTACCGGCCTTCAGTGCCTTGGCGACATCAGCAGGCTCTTCGCCGGCTTGCTTGATCCCGGCAACCACGCTCTGGATCGCGGCATAAGTGGTCCAGATGAACGGGCCGGACGGATCCTGCTTGTTCGCCTTCAGCGCCGCAACCAGAGCCGCATTCGCCGCTTCCTGATCGTAACGCTTCGGCAGCGTCACCAGCAGACCTTCGGAGGCCGGACCCGCAATCGCGGAGATATCCTTGTTACCCACGCCTTCCGGACCCATGAACTTGGCCTTCAGACCCTTTTCGGCGGCCTGACGCAGGATCAGACCCAACTCTGGGTGGTAACCACCGTAGTAGACGAAATCGACGTTATCTTTCTTCAGCTTGGCGATTTGCGCGGAGAAGTCCTTGTCACCCGCAGTGATCCCTTCAAAGGAAACCACATTCACACCAGCCTTTTTCAGTTCATCACGTACGCTGGTGGCAATGCCTTCACCATATTGTTTCTTGTCATGGATAACGGCGACTGTCTTCGGCTTGACGTGATCGATGATGTAACGGGCAGCGGTCGGACCCTGATCGCTATCCAGGCCGATGGTACGCATGGTCAGCTCATAACCACGGTCACTGACTTTCGGGCTGGTGGAGGCTGGGGTGATCATCAAAATGCCTTCATCTTCATAGACATCGGATGCTGCCAGGGTGCTGTCAGAGCAGAGGTGACCGATGACGAACTTGACGCCATCGTTAACAATCTTGTTGGCGACGGCAACGGCTTGCTTGGGATCGCATGCATCGTCATACAGTACCGCTTCGAGCTTCTTGCCGTTCACGCCACCGGCCTTGTTGATCTCTTCAACGGCCAGTTTACCACCGGCAAACTCCATGTCCCCATATTGGGCAACCGGGCCAGTTTGGGGGCCAGCAATGGCGATCTTGATGGTATCGTCCGCCATGGCTTGAGAAGCCACACCAAACAAGCCAACTGCGATGGCCGCAGTCAGCGCGCCTTTAGTCCATTTACTCATATCTTGTCTTCCCTCTATTTTTTTGTTGATTATGCGCTGGGCGCTTTTTTGGCACAGTCTGCTGGGGTACAGCGACTCGTTCCGAGTTTTCTATCATTGCGCCGAATCACACACAAGAGAGAAAGACGAAAATATTCTTCCGCCAAGCAGACAATTATCATTGAAACAATACCGACAAATGCAACATAACTAGATTTATAAACCAAACAATTAGTTTTTCCGCCATATTATTCTGAAACAATCGAAAACAAAGCCAGCATATTACGCTTTTATGAATGACGGCTTTTTACCCACATCTGGCTGGTGCAATATCCGCCCGAATGACACCATCTTCGGGGTTTATGCCTACTATTGAGGGATAAAGGAAGCATGAGAAATATCTCTCAATCTTCCGGCACAAAATCTGCTAAGGTTCGCTGCCTTTTTTCAGGAGACGCAAGATGGCCACAATCAAAGATGTCGCCGCTCGGGCTGGAGTATCTATCTCTACTGTATCCCACGTTCTCAACCATACGCGGCGCGTCAGCGAGGATGCCACCCGCCATGTGCTTGAAGCCGTGGCTGCGCTCAACTATGCCCCGAATTCTGTGGCTCGTAGTCTGAAAGTGAATCATACCCGGACGATCGGCCTGCTGGTCACTGCCAGCGCCAACCCCTTCTTCGCCGAAGTGGTCAAAGGGGTCGAAGACTACTGCTTCACCCAGGGCTACAGCCTGATCCTCTGCAATACCGAAAACCAACTGGAGCGTCAGCGTCATTATTTACGCATGCTGATGGAAAAGCGCGTCGATGGCCTGCTGGTGATCTGCACCGACATTGATGCCGAAATCCAGGCTCTGCTGCGCAGCTATCAGAGCGTCCCCCAGGTTGTCATGGATTGGGGTGGCCAATGCGACTTTGCTAACGTCATCAACGACAACGTGCGTATCGGCGCCTATCTCGCCGGACAGTATCTGGTGAGTCAGGGCCATCGCGAGCTGGTGTGCATCACCGGACAATTAAGCAAGCAAACCACCCAGCAACGACTGGATGGGGTACGGGATGCGCTGGCAGAAGCCGGTTTGAGCCTGGCCGAAGAGAATATCCTCGAAGGGGATTACGAGATGCAAAGTGGTTTCGATGCCATGCAGCAGTTGCTGGCGCGGCCGGAGAAACCGACGGCGGTATTCGCCTTTGACGATCCCATGGCGATTGGGGCTATCTGCGCCGCAACGCAAGCTGGATTGCGGGTACCGGAAGACATCTCGATTGTCGGCTATGACGATGTAGAAATGGCCCGCTTCTCCAGCCCTCCGCTCACTACCATCCGCCATCCGAAGGCAGAACTTGGCCAGCTGGCCGTCGAATTGTTGGTCAGCCGGGTTCGCAACAAGGAGCTCACCGTCGAGGCGCTGAACGTGCAGCCGGAGCTGGTGGTACGCAACTCAGTAGCGCCTCCCCGTCCACGCTGAGCGCCGATCCAGCCCCCGGCACCCCAAAAAATGAAGGGGGCGAGTCATGACTCGCCCCCTTTTGTTTACGTGGTGGATGGTTATGCCACAGCCCCATCATGTTCCGCCTGCTTGGCACGAAAATAGGCATCAATTCCGGCCAACTCGGCCTGATACTCTGCCGTCACATAGGGACGGAACAGGAACAACACCTTGGGGATCACGCCAAACACGGCGCTCTTGCTCACCGCCACGCCCGGACTAAGCGTCCGCTGGTAGGCCACCCAGAAGATCAATAGCTGCTTCATGAGATGCAGCATGTTATTCAGATCCTCATCATTGACCATCAATACACCATGACTCCGCAGCCCTTCCATATGACGCTGCATCAGGCCATATACAGGTTCCTGGATCTTGCGGTACCAGGTACTCAGCGCCTCATTGCGCGCCAGTATGTCCGGCAGGTTGTCATAGGCAAAGCGGAAGCGCCAAATCACATACAGCACGCGCTCCAGATAAAGCTGGCTGGTCTGCAAGCTCCCGAGATGTTCCGGTGGCATGTCGGCATCCAGAGAGAATAAAGTGGCCAGCTCCCGAGCATAGAGCTCGAAAATCGCCTGGATGATATCTTCCTTATTCCGGAAGTGATAATAGAGGTTACCCGGGCTCATACCGAGATGAGCGGCAATATGGTTGGTGGTGACATTCTGCTCACCCTGGGCATTGAACAGTTCAATCGCCGCAAAAATTATTTTGTCTTTGGTCTTCATGGTAACCCTTTAAATATGAGTAACTACTCTATAGGGCATAGCACATCAATAGGCCATTTGCCGGATAGGTTACCCACGTCTCGTTATAATTTGTTATTTAACCCCAACTTGCATGTGACAGTCGCCACTGCCGCTCATCTTATCACCATGTGGCGACACAACATCTCCGACCAAGAGCCACAGCGTGACCAGACGCAAAAGCTGACCAAGGCTTCGCCGTTTATGTCGGGCATGATAAACTCGAGCATCCGGGTTCTCTCTCTTTCGGCTCCTTGCGAGGCAACAGCTTATGATTATCGTCACTGGTGGCGCTGGCTTTATCGGCAGTAATCTCATCAAACTTCTCAATCAGGCCGGTCACACCAATATTGTCGCTGTCGACGATCTGACCGATGGCACCAAGTTCGCCAACCTGGTCGATCTGGATATCGCCGACTATCTCGACAAGGATGATTTCCTCGCCCGCGTCGTTGCCGGCGACCCCTTTGAAGAGTGGGACGAAATCGAGGCGATCTTCCATCAGGGAGCCTGCTCGGCCACCACCGAGTGGAATGGCAAGTTCGTGATGGAGGTCAACTACGATTACTCCAAGGCCCTGCTCCACTTCTGCATCGCGCGCGGCATTCCGTTTATCTACGCCTCCTCTGCCGCGACCTATGGTGGCCGTAACGACAATTTCATCGAAGACCGTCGTTTCGAGCAACCGCTGAACGTCTACGGCTACTCCAAGTTCCTGTTTGACGAATATGTCCGTCGCCTGCTGCCGACCACCAACAGCCAGATCGTCGGCCTCAAGTATTTCAACGTCTATGGCCCCCGCGAACAGCACAAGGGCAGTATGGCCAGCGTGGCCTTCCATCTGAACAACCAGATGAAGGCCGGACAAAATCCCAAACTGTTTGAAGGCTGTGACGGTTTTGGCAACGGCGGTCAGACCCGCGATTTCGTCTACGTCGAAGATGTCTGCAAGGTCAATATCTGGTTCTGGAAGAACGCAGGTAAATCCGGCATCTATAACTGCGGAACCGGGCGTGCCGAACCTTTCCTGAATGTCGCTGAAGCCGTGGTCAAGCACCATGGTCGCGGCCAGGTCGAGTTCATTCCGTTCCCGGATCACCTCAAAGGCCGCTATCAGAGTTACACCCAGGCGGATCTGACCAAACTCAGAGCCACCGGCTGTGACGTCCAGTTCCGCTCCGTCGCCGAAGGCGTTGCCGAATATATGGAATGGCTGAATAAGGCCTAACACGCGAGCTCTGTCGGTATCCTGTCTCCATCAGGGTACCGATCCTCTTTATCCTATAGTCCCACCGACTGACCAACTTGATGAGATTGATCCTATGAACATCGTTTTTTCTACTACCCGTCAATGGAATCCTGGTGATGAATTCATTCTGATGGGTTGCATGAATCTGCTGCGCAAACAGCTGGGTGATTTCAATCCCATCATTTACAACCGGAATCCGCAGATACGTCGGGCCCGTCGCCACGATTTCGTCAAGAAGATCGACAACCTGCTCGGCCGCGACTTCATGGAAAAATTCCTCGATAACTCGGTGAAAGATCGCCTGCCAATGGATTACGCCGATCTGGTGGTTTTCGCGGGCTCTCCGGAATGGCGCGGGCTGCGGATGAACAAACTGTATCGCTCCATTCTTGAATACCAACTGCCGACCCTGTTTCTAGGTCTGGGTACCAGCGGTCGCTTTACTTTTGATGAGAGCCATTTTACGGCCGATGAAATGGCTGTCTTCCGTGCCGCCAAGCTCATCACCTGCCGCGATGAAGACACCCGATTGAGCCTGCAGCCGTTACCCGTACACCAGATCCCTTGTCCTGCACTGTTCTCCAGTCGCGAGCAGCGTCAGGTGAAAGAAGTGAAACGTATCGGTCTGATCTATGGCACCAAGTCAGCAGTTTCTTGCAACAATGTCTCGGCTACCACCCATGACTATCTGATGAAGATCTATAACCACATACTGCAACAGTATGGTGACCGTTATGAGGTTGAATTTGTTGCTCACTACATTGATGAGTTGACGCCATTCAAACAGGACTTCCCGGGGCAGACCCTGCGCTACTCCTTTGATTCCCGTGATTATCTGGATATCTTCGGCCGTTACGATCTGGTCATCGGTCACCGGGTGCACGGCATCGGCATGAGCGCCTCACAAGGTACGCCAGGTATCATGATCGCTCATGATCCCCGAGCCTCCACGGTCAAGGGATTCCGTGCCGCCATGGTGCCGGTTGGTGAAGAGCTGACACATCTGGATCAGCTGATCAATGAGCGGCTGGAGAACATTGCCGAGTTCAGTCAGCAATTACTGGATCACAAGGCAGCGACTGAAGCGATATACCTTGAACGATTCGCCGCAGCCGGTCTGTGATTCTGTCGGAGCGAGCATGTTCAAGTCACTGAAAAGTGCCGTACAGCGAGGGCGGGATGCATTACGGCGCTCTCTTGGCCGCGTGCTCTTCGACCGCCCGGTACGATCTGCCCGTGGGGCCGCAGGCCGGATTGTACTGGTGCGTTGGGATGCCAAACTGGGAGATGCCATTGTATCCTCCTGGTTCTTCGAGGCCCTTCGGCAGGCACGGCCCGGGATTCAGGTGGAAGTCATTACCACCCCAGCCATGGCATGGCTATTTAGGGATCATCTCGGCGCTGACCATGTCTACGAGTGCTCCAAGCGTGCAGGTTACTGGCAACTCGCTCGTTTAGCCCGTGACCTCGGCCCCATCGAGTGTTTGGTCCATTTCAGTAAAGCCCTCAAGATGAAAGATCTGTTTTTCTTGAGCCGGGTTCGGAGCCAGCATATTGCAGGCCTGGACGATGACCTGGAATGCATCGATATCAAGTTGGGCGCTCGGTGTCAGGGCATGCACTTTGTCGAAAAATTTGGTCAACTGGCCCATGCGCTGGGAGCAACCCGTTTCAACACGCACTATCGGATCCCGTATCTTGCCCGGCATGAAGAGGCTGTGGCCGAATTCTGGCCGAGTAGCCGCCCAGTGATTGCCATCAATGGTTATGGGAGTGGCGGATCCCGTCGGTTAACGCGAGCCAGCATGCACCGACTGATCAGCCTGGTCCACCAGCAGATCCCGGAGGCTGATTGTTGCCTGCTCTTTGCTCCGGATAGTCGGGATGAGGTGATGGCTCTGTGCCAGGAGCTCAACAGTGGTCGTCTGTTCTGCTATCCGGCCAGTACCCATATTGCCGATGCTATTGCCCAAATCCGCCATGCGGCGGCCTTGATTTCGGTCGATACCGCCACCGTGCATATCGCGGTCGGTCTGGATAAGCCGGTATTCGGGCTCTACAACCCGGATGCTGAAAATCTTCAGGACTGGGGCCCTCGCCATCCCTTAGCCGAGACACTGCTGTCCAAAGCAATCCATCCCCAAGACATCAATACCTTGCCCTGGGATGAATTGGAGCAACGTCTTCCGGCCTGGTGGCACCAATGCTGCCCCACAGATCGCAGTTCTGCCGTTCCGCATGAATGAGAAACTAACGATGAAAATTTTAGTGATTGGCCCGGCCTGGGTTGGCGACATGGTGATGTCCCAGAGCCTGTATCGTTTGCTCAAACAACAGCACCCCGATGCGCTGCTGCATGTGATGGCACCCGGCTGGTGCTTGCCCTTGCTGGAGCGGATGCCGGAAGTCGATCGCGCCATCAAAATGCCGCTAGGTCACGGCGACTTGCAGCTCGGTGCCCGTTGGCGTTTGGGGCGAACCCTGAAAGCCGAAGGTTATGACTGGGCACTGATACTGCCGAACTCGCTGAAATCAGCACTGATCCCGCTGTTTGCCGGCATCCCGCGCCGCACCGGCTGGAAGGGTGAAAGCCGCTATGGTCTGCTCAACGACTTGCGCAGCAACAAGCGCGACTTTCCGCTGATGGTGCAACGCTATATGGCGCTGGCCTTTGCCAAATCGCAGATGACCTCGGCGACCGCGCTCCCCGCCATTCCCCATCCGGCCCTGCGCGTCGATCGCGCACAGCAAGATCAAGCACGCGTCCGACTGGGGCTTTCCAGTCAGGCTCCTGTGCTCGGACTCTGTCCCGGCGCCGAATTTGGCCCCGCCAAACGCTGGCCGGAAACCTATTATGCCAACATCGCCGAACGCTGGTGTGCCAAGGGCGGCCAGGTATGGATTTTTGGCTCGGCCAAAGATGGTGAGGTTGCCCATAGCATCCTCAATCAGCTATCGCCGACCGCGCAAGGGCAGTGCCAGATCCTGGCCGGGCAAACCAGTCTGACCGAAGCCATTGACCTGCTCGCCACCTGCGATGCCGCTGTCTGTAACGATTCAGGACTAATGCATATCACGGCTGCAGTTGGCACGCCGCTGGTCGCCGTCTATGGTTCCACCTCCACGGCCTATACCCCGCCGTTGAGCACCAAGGTCGAAACCGTACAGACCGATATCAGTTGCCGACCCTGCTTCAAACGCGAATGTCCGCTCGGGCATCTGAAGTGCCTGACGGAGCTGGCGCCGGAACAGGTCTGGCGAGCCCTGACCCGCCTGCATCCGGTGCTGGCGCAGTATGTCTCCCCCATTACACTCGCCGATGACTGAGGACTCCACTTGTCGACCCATA
>RRZU013167538.1_pt1 | contig 15871 bp, 14 predicted proteins | sample 2165561 | NCBI WGS metagenome assembly RRZU01 (sample SAMN10456909, study PRJNA506462) | wastewater metagenome | isolation source: wastewater sludge | place: USA: Moscow, Idaho
CGCGAACCCCCATCTCACCGACTACCAGGAGACCTGGGACCACCAACGCGAGGTGCACGCCGGGGTCGCCGACGGCGCCCGCGAAGACCTGGCGATCTACGTCGAACACTCCCCCGTCTACACCGCCGGACGACGCACGAAGCCCTCGGACCTCCCTGCGGACGGCACGCCCGTCGTCGCCGTCGACCGTGGCGGCGAGATCACCTACCACGGGCCTGGCCAACTGGTCGGCTACCCGATCATCCGACTGGCGGAGGGCGTGGGCGTCGTGGACTACGTGCGCGCACTTGAGGCCGCGGTGATCGCGCTGCTCGACGGCTACGGGATCGACTCCGGCCGGGTCGAGGGCCGCACCGGGGTGTGGCTCGCCGCCACCGACACCCTCCCGGAGCGCAAGATCTGCGCGATCGGCGTCCGCGTCGCCCGACGCACCACCATGCACGGCTTCGCGCTGAACGTGCAAAGCTCGGCGGAACGGTTCGGCAACATCGTGCCGTGCGGCATCTCGGATGCGGGTGTGACCTCGATCGTCGAGGAACTGCCAGGCACCTGGACCGTCGCAGGGGTCGCGCACGACCTCGAGCCCCATCTCGCCCTGGCACTGGCGCCCCTGCGAGCGGCGGAGACCGCTTCGGCTTAGGGTCCCCCCGTGGTCAGTGGGTAGACTCGGCCTGGTGACAGCAGTGCAGCCTGACGGACGACGCCTCCTGCGCGTCGAAGCGAAGAACGCCCAGACCCCCATCGAGCGCAAACCGAGCTGGATCAAGACCACCGCGAAGATGGGTCCCAACTACAAGGACCTGCAGAACATCGTCTCCAGCGGCGACCTGCACACGGTGTGCCAGGAGGCTGGCTGCCCCAACATCTACGAATGCTGGGAGGACCGCGAGTCCACCTTCCTGATCGGCGGAGACAAGTGCACCCGCCGCTGCGACTTCTGCCAGATCGAGTCGGCAAAGCCCGAGGGCTACGATCCGGCCGAGCCGATGCGTGTGGCGGCCTCCGTGAAGAAGATGGGCCTGCGCTACGCGACGATCACCGGCGTGTGCCGCGACGACCTCGAGGACGAGGGTGCCTGGCTCTACGCAGAGACCATCCGCCAGATCCATTCGGCGAACCCCGGCGTCGGGGTCGAGATGCTCGCCCCCGACTTCACGGGCAAGCGCGAGCTGCTCCAGCAGCTCTTCGACGCCCGCCCGGAGGTGTTCGCACACAACGTCGAGACCGTCCCGCGCATCTTCAAGCGGATCCGTCCCGGCTTCCGCTACGCCCGCTCACTCGACGTGCTGACCATGTCGCGCGAGGAGGGCCTGGTCACCAAGTCGAACCTGATCCTCGGCATGGGCGAGACCCGCGAGGAGATCTCCCAGGCCCTGCAGGACCTCTACGACGCGGGCACCGAACTGATCACCATCACGCAGTATCTGCGCCCCAACGCGACCCTCCACCCCATCGACCGCTGGGTCACGCCCCAGGAGTTCGAGGAGCTGGATCAGGAGGCGCGGGAGATCGGATATTCTGGCGTGTTGTCCGGCCCTCTCGTGCGCTCCTCGTACCGTGCGGGTCGCCTGTACCGCACGGCGATGGACGCCCGTAAGAAGAACGAGAACTGAGAAAAACGAGCAATGGCAAAGTCCGAACGCGCTAAAGCCCTCGAGGCGAAGCAGAAGGCCGACGCAAAGGCCCTGAAGGAGCTCAAGAAGAGCTCCACGAACCCGTCCGACTGGGGCCGGTGGCGTCAACTCGTCGAGACCTACAAGGTCACGGCCGAGCATGACAAGGCGCTGCCGTGGCTGATGATCGGCGCCTTCGTGGTGCCCTTCGCGCTCGTGCTCACCCTCGGCCTGGTCTTCGCGGGCGGCAGCATCCTCAGCGTCATCATGTGGATCGTGCTTGCCCTCTCGGTCGGCTTCCTCGGCGCCATGGCCGTGTTCGCGCTGCGCGCCCGCGCCGCCGTCTACAAGCGCTTCGAGGGCCAGGCCGGTTCCGGCGAGGTCGCCCTCGGCATGCTGCCCAAGAAGTGGACCTCCGAGCCCGTGATCGCCTTCACCCGCGAGCAGGACGTCATCCACCGCACCATCGGCCCCACCGGGCTGATCCTGATCGGCGAGGGCGAGCCCAACCGGCTCCGTCCCCTGCTGACGAAGGAACGCAAGCGCCACGAGCAGGTCGCCTACGGGGTCGACGTGCGCGTGATCATGATGGGAGACAAGGAGGGCCAGGTGCCCCTCGACCAGCTCGCCTCCCACATCAAGAAGCTCCCGAAGACGCTCAGCGACGACAAGATCGCCGAGGTCAAGAAGCGCCTCACCGCGCTCGGCACCCAGCGCACCCGGATGCCGATCCCCAAGGGCCCGATGTCCACAAAGGGCGCCCGGGCCGCCATGCGCGGCCGCTGATCCGTGGCGAACCTCGTCAACCTCGAGTCCGTCACGCACGGGTTCGGGACCCGCATCCTGCTCGACGACGTCTCGCTCGGCCTCGGCGCCGGTGACGTGATCGGCGTGGTCGGCCGCAACGGCGACGGCAAGACCACCCTCCTGCGGATCCTGACCGGCGACCTGGTGCCGGACAGCGGCCGGGTGACCATCGCCAACAACGCCTCGATCGGTGTGCTCAGCCAGGCGAACGTCGGCGACGACACGCAGACGGTCCGCGAGTGGATCGTCGACGGGGAGCCCGACCACGTCTGGGCGGCCGACGCGGGTCGTCGCGGGGTCGTCGAGGCCCTGCTCCCCGGCTTCGACCTCGACCGCAGGCTCGAGACCCTCTCCGGAGGCGAGCGACGCCGGGTCGGTCTCGTCGCCGTGCTACTCGCCCCGCACGACCTGATCGTGCTCGACGAGCCGACCAACCATCTCGACGTCGAGGCGATCGCCTTCCTCGCCGAGTACCTCCAGGGCCGCATCCGCGCCGGCCTCGCGATGCTGGTGGTCAGCCACGACCGCTGGTTCCTCGATGCGGTCTGCAACCGCATCTGGGAGGTGCACGACGGCGTCGTCGACCCGTACGACGGCGGCTACGCGGCCTACGTCCTGGCAAGGGTGGAGCGGCAGCGCCAGGCGGCCGCCAACGAGGCCCGACGCAAGAACCTCGCCACGAAGGAGCTCGCCTGGCTGCGCCGAGGCGCGCCTGCGCGCACCTCGAAGCCCACGTTCCGGATCGAGGCGGCCAACGTCCTGATCGCGGGCGAGCCCGAGCCGCGCGACAAGTTCGCCCTCCAGCAGTTCTCCGTCACCCGCCTCGGCAAGGACGTCTTCGACCTGACCAACGTGGACTACCGGATCGAGGACCGCACCCTGCTCGACCGGCTGACCTGGTCGATCGGACCCGGAGACCGGATCGGGCTGGTCGGCGTCAACGGCGCAGGAAAGACCACCCTGCTCGACCTGCTCGCGGACAACCGCGAGCCAGACGGCGGCAAGATCAAGCGAGGCAGGACGCTGCGCCTCGGCTACCTCTCACAGACCGTCGGCGAACTCGATGACTCCGACCGCGTGCTCGCCTCCGTCAAGCGGCTCAAGGAGGAGACGAAGCTCGCCACCGGCCGCGAGGCGAGCGCCTCCTCCCTGCTCGAGGAGTTCGGCTTCACCGGCGACAAACTGGTCGCCCGGATCGGCGACCTGTCGGGCGGTGAGCGGCGCAGGCTCCAGTTCCTGCGCCTGCTGCTCAGCGAGCCGAACGTGTTGATCCTCGACGAGCCGACCAACGACCTGGACATCGACACGCTCAACGTGATCGAGGACTACCTCGACGGCTGGCCGGGGACCCTGATCGTGGTCAGCCACGACCGCTACTTCCTGGAGCGGATCACCGACTACACCTACGCCATGCTCGGCGACGGCTCGGTCGCCCTGCTCCCCGGCGGGGTCGACGAGTACCTCGAGCGTCGGGCCGCTGCCAAGGCCGCGGCAAGCGCGACCCAACAGGCCTCGGCCACGGCGCCCAGGTCGGACGCAGCCACCCAGCGGCAGCGGAAGAAGGACCTGGCCCGCATCGAGGGCCAGCTCGAGAAGGTCACGAAGGAGATCGACTCGCTGCACGCCGAGATGGCCGACGCCGCCTCCGACTTCGAGCGGCTCGGCACCCTGGACTCAAAGCTCCGCGACGCCGAGGCCCGTCTCTCCGAGCTGGAAGAGGCCTGGCTGGAGGCCGCCGAATAGGCGAGGACGACCTGCTAGCCCTGACCTGGAAGCTGGCCGACGGACTCGACGACCGTGACCCTTCCACCGTCGCCCGGCTCGGGGTCGTCGATGATCCGCTCGGGGTCGACCAGGAACACCTCGCGGCCGTCGAGGGTCAGCCGGCGGACGACCTCGAGCAGCATCCTGCGCGCGACGTCGTCGGCCGAGTGGACAAGGGTCAGGTCGAGCGCAACGTTCGGAGTGTCTTCGGCGGTCTCGACGGCCTCCCGCACTGCCCGCTCGGCGCCCGAGAACCGGATTCCGCCCTGCAGCTCGATCACCCGCACGGCGTCGTCGCCCTCCCCCAGCACCCGGTTCGACCGGACGACCTCGAGGCCGGGCGCGGAGACCTCCATCAGGTGCATGCCCATGTCGGTGGAGAAGCGTTCGAAGAGCGAGACCCCCCGCACGCTGTTTCCGTGCCGGTCGAGCCGCGGCGAGAAGGTGGCGATGCCCAGCTGCCCTGGCAGCGCTCCGATCAGGCCACCCGCGACCCCGCTCTTGGCCGGGATGCCGACCTGGGTGGCCCAGTCCCCTGCCGCGTCGTACATGCCGCACGTCGACATCACGCTCAGCACCTGACGCACGACCGGTGCCGGGACCACCTGCTCGCCCGTGACCGGCTGGACCCCGCGGTTGGCGAGGGTCGCCGCCATCACGGCGAGGTCGGCGGTCGTGACAAGCAGCGAGCACTGGCGGGTGTAGCCCTCGACCACCGCGACCGGGTCCTCCTCGAGGATGTCGTGGCTGCGCAGCATGTAGGCGATCGCGAGGTTGCGGTTGGCCGTTTCCATCTCCGAGGAGAACACGGCCTCGTCGACCTCGAGCCGTCGGCCGGCGAAGGCGGAGAGGCCGTCGACGATCCGGGCGACCCGGGCGGCGGGGTCGAGCCCCTTCTTCCCGGCGAGGGTGTGCGTGGTGATCGCCCCTGCGTTGATCATCGGGTTGAGCGGCCGGCCCGTGTCGTCCTCGAGCGACAGTTCATTGAACGCGTCTCCCGACGGTTCGACGCCCACCTTCTCCAGCACCGCGTCGAGGCCGCGGTCGGCGATGGCGAGCGCGTAGACGAAGGGCTTCGAGATCGACTGGATGGTGAACGCGACCTCCGCGTCACCTGCCGAGTACGTCTCCCCGTCGACGGTGGCGAAGACGGCGGCCAGGCGCCCGGGGTCGGCGGACGCGAGTTCCGGGATGTAGCCGGCGGGCTCACCGGAGTCGTCGTCACGCACCCCGTCGAGCGCCTCGGTCAGGTGGTCAGGAATGGGTGAGCGCATCGGCTTCCTCTCCGATCGGCCGTTGACTCCCGATTCAACCACGGCTCGGTCGATGATCGTAGGCTGGACGCATGGGTGCCCACTTCGTCACGCTCGGAGGCGGCGGCTTCTCGATGGCAGACGACGACGCCGCCACCTCCATCGACCGTCGCCTCCTCGAGCTCACCGGGGTCGCGGATCCGCTCGTGACCTTCGTGCCGACTGCCAGCGCTGACGATGCCGACTACATCGGGCGTTTCCGCGCCGCCTTCGCCGCGCTGGGGGTCAGGACCGACGTGCTGACGCTGTGGGAGGACGCCCGCGCCTCGGTGGAGCGCCTCAGCTCGGCCGATGTGGTCTACGTCGGGGGCGGCTCGACCCTGAACCTGCTGGCCCTCTGGCGCGCCCATGGCGTGGACGCGGTCCTCGCCGACCTCGCAGCGCGCGATGACGCGGTGCTCGCCGGGGTCTCCGCCGGGGCCAACTGCTGGTACGAGGCCTGCTCGACCGATTCGTTCGGGCCACTCGCTCCGCTGCGCGACGGGCTTGGCCTGCTTCCCGGCAGCTTCTGTCCCCACTTCGACGGCGAACAGGGAAGGGCGGACTCCGTGCGCGCCTGGGTCAGGGAAGGGCTGCTCCCCGAGGGCTGGGCCGCCGACGACGGGGCCGCACTGCACTGGCGCGACGGCGTCATCGTCGACCACCTCGTCGAGCGTCCCGGCGCCGCCACGCATCGGATCACCGCCGCCTGACGGGGCGTCCACTCAGGGCAGCAGCCAGTCGATCCCTTCGAGCCACGACCCGCGCCAGCAGGCCATGTCGTGGCCGCCCCGGTACTCCTCGTAGTGCAGACGTCCACCGGTCGCGGCGAGCGCTGAGGCCAGTTGCCTGTGCGCCGGAAGGGCCACGTCCTCGAGCGAGCCGACGAGCAGTCGGACGGCGGGGGCCGCGGCGGGCAGCTGAGCGTGCAGCGGACGCTGCGCGAGGGCGGCCGACTGGCTGAGCACCCCCGCGATCCGGTCCGGATGGGCGAAGGCGGTGCGCAGCGCGGTCAGGCCGCCGAGGCTCTCCCCCGCGACGAGGACTGCCGAGTCGTCGAGCGCGACCCTGCCGCATCCCAGGGGAGCAGCGTGTAGGAGCCGCGCCAGTCGTCGGGCAGGAGAAAGCTCCTGTGCCAGACATCGGTGCCCGGCATCCGCGTCATGGAGCTCTCGTCCGCGGTCCGGGTGACCCGGTTGACTGCGAGGTGCACCTCGTGCGCGTCCTCGTCGCGCCAGAGGAACGTGACGAGGCTCTGCGTCCCGTCAGGCTCCGACCGGTCGAGGGCACGCCGAAGCTCCCCCAGCCGGGGGCTCTGCGCGGTCACGCTCAGTTGCGCTCGTCGGGATGCGTCCCGGTACGCTCCCCCGTTGCGAGCCCGGCGATGGCGGCCATGTCGTCGCCTGTCAGGTCGAAGCCGTCGACCTCGAGGTTCTCGCGCAGCCGCTGCGGGTTGGTCGACTTGGGGATGAGGGCTCCTCCGAGTTGCAGATGCCAACGGATGATCGCCTGGGCCGGAGAGACGCCGAGCCGCCCGGCGATGCCGCCGATCACCGGATCCTCCAGCAGGCGGCCACGCCCGAGCGGGCTCCAGGCCTGGGTGACGATGCCGTTCGCGTCGTGGAACGCGCGCAGGTCGTGCTGCGGCAGCCACGGATGCGACTCGACCTGGTTGATGGCCGGCACGACACCCGTCTCGTCGATGATCCGGCGCAGGTGCTCCTCGGTGAAGTTCGACACCCCGATGGTGCGCACCCGGCCCGCGTCGCGCAGTTCGATCAGCCCGCGCCACACGTCGACGTACTGGTCGCGCTTGGCGCGGGGCCAGTGGATCATGTAGACGTCCACGTTCGTGCCGAGCGCCTTCTCCGTCGCGTCGAAGGAGCGCATGACCGCGTCGCGCGACATCTCGTCGTCGCCCCAGAACTTCGAGGTCACGGTCAACTGCCCCCGGTCGACCCGCCGCAGCCCGGCCCCGACCTGGGGCTCGTTGTGGTAGAACTCGGCGCCGTCGACCAGGCGGTAGCCTGCCTCGACGCCTGCCACGATCACGTCCTCGGTCACCTCGGGGTCGACCTTGTAGAGGCCGAAGCCGATCGCGGGCAGCGGGTGGGAGTCGTTGAGCAGCAGATCGTCCATGCCCCCGATTCTGCCAGGCTCTGCCCCTGAGCTGTCGGTGGCCGCGGTTAGGTTGGTTGTCATGTATCGAACCCTCGCCGTCTCCGGCTACCGTTCCCTGCGCGACGTGGTGTTCCCCCTCGGAAAGGTCACGGTCGTCACCGGACGCAACGGCGCAGGCAAGTCGAGCCTCTACCGCTCGCTGCGGCTGCTCGCGGGCTGCGCCCTCGACGACACGATCGGCTCGCTCGCCCGTGAGGGAGGGCTCGACTCGGTGCTGTGGGCGGGCCCCGAATCCCTCGCCGGGGCACGCCGCACGGGCGAGGTCCAGGGCACGGTTCGGTCAGGGCCGATCTCGCTTCGGCTCGGGATCGGCGGCGACGGATACTCCTACCTGATCGATCTTGGGCTGCCCCAGCCCAGCCACAGCGTCTTCTGCCGGGACCCCGAGATCAAGCGCGAGGCCGTCTGGGCCGGGCCGATCATGCGCAGCACGACGCTGGTCGCCCGCCGCAAGGGTGCCCGGGTCGAGGTGCGCGACGAGGGCCCGTGGCAGGAACTCCCCTTCCAACTGCCCTCGCACCGCTCGATGCTCGCGGACGTGCCGGAGGCGCGGGCCCTGCGCGACGACCTCGGCGCGTGGCGCTTCTACGACGCCCTCCGCACCGACCTCGGCGCCCCCGCACGGCAGCCGAGCGTCGGCACCCGCACGTGGGCGATGGCCAGCGACGGCTCCGACGTGGCCGCCGCCCTGCAGACCATCGTCGAACGCGGGAAGGAGCCGGTCGACGAACTGATCGACGACGCCTTCCCGGGGTCGCGGTTCAGCGTCAACGCGTCGACGGGGCTGTTCGACGTCACGCTCGTCCAGCCCGGCATGCTGCGCCCGCTCGCCAGCGCGGAACTCTCCGACGGGACGCTCAGATACCTGATGTGGATCGCGGCGCTGTGCGCCCCCGCCCGGCCGCCCCTGATGGCGATCAACGAGCCCGAGAACAGCCTGCATCCCTCGCTGATCGAGCCCCTTGCACGGCTGATCGCGCACGCGGCGCACGACACCCAGATCGTGCTGGTCACCCACTCCGATCCGCTGATCGAGGCGCTGGGGGCGGCCGTCGACGCCGACGATCTGTCCACCGTCGAGTTGGTCAAGGATCTCGGCGAGACGCTCGTCGAGGGGCAGGGCCTGCTGACGAAGCCCCGCTGGGAATGGGGTAAGCGCTAGGCGGAGGGCTCGCGGCGGCGGCTCACCACGACGGTGCCGAGCAGCAGGTCGGTCAGCGCGCGCCGCTCGGGCCCGACCACGAGCGCTGGGATCACCAGGCACTTCATCGCCGTCCTGGCGAACGGACGCCACCAGCCGAGCGGACCGCCGTCCAGCCGAACGATGCCGATCCGGGCGATCAGCTGGCCGAAGGAGGCACCGGTGAGCGCCGTCAGGACGCTGGCCTCGACGAAGTAGACGGCCATGATCATGAACGACTTCCAGCCGGAGCCGGTCATCACGTCCATCCCGAAGAGTCCGATCGCCACGATCATCGACGCGGCCCAGTCGCCGATCATGGCGGCGATCCGGGCGCGCCAGGTGGCCAGGGAACCGGGCCCCTTCTCGGGCAGCCCGATGCTCTCTCCCGGGTAGCGCTCAACAGTCACGTCCGACACGTCGGTGAGCCTACCAGCGCGGTGGGATTCAGCCCGTGGTGAACCCGGCGGGATCGATGCGGCTCCCCGCCGCACGGTGTGCAAGGCTGTCGCACATGGAGCACTTCTACGGTCGACCCTGGGTCGATCTCAGGCGTCAGGCCAGCGCCATGTGTCGTCGCTGACCGCCTCGCCCGACCCCTCCTCCAGAAAGAACCTCCATGTCACAGACCACCCGTGAGCGCTCCGCCGCGCCCGAATCCGGCCAGGAAAGGCCGAAGCCCTTCTACACCAAGCTGTCCTTCCAGATCGTCGTCGGCCTGATCGCCGGGCTCGTGCTCGGCTTCATCGCCGTCGCGATCGGCAAGGTCGGCGAGGACGAGCCGAACTGGCTCACCACCGTGCTGACCGAGGTCGGCCGCGCCTACGTCTCGCTGCTGACGCTGCTCGTGATCCCGCTCGTGGTGACCGCCGTCATCTCCTCTGTCGCCCGCCTGCGCGAGGTGGCCAACGCGGCGAGGCTCGCCGTGCAGACCCTGATCTGGTTCGCGGTCACAGCGCTCGCCTCCGTCGTCGTCGGCATCGCCGTCGGCCTGATCTCGAAGCCCTGGCTGACCGCCGGGGTCAGCGCCGACGCCGCGAAGGACCCCTCCAATGTGGGCCAGTGGACGTCGTTCCTGACCGGGCTGGTCCCGTCGAACATCTTCGGCCTCAGCGTCAAGGTGACCGAGACCGACGCGGGCGCGATCACGGCAAGCCCCAGCTTCTCCATCCTGCAGATCCTGCTGATCTCCATCGCGCTCGGCGTCGCGGCGCTCAAGGTCGGGCCGAAGGCCGACACCTTCGTGTCGTTCGCCGAGTCGGCGCTGGCCGTCGTGCAGAAGGTCCTGTGGTGGATCATCCGCCTCGCCCCGATCGGCACCGCGGCCCTGATCGGCAAGGCCGTCGTGGTCTACGGCTGGTCCTCGCTCGCCTCGCTCGGCGTCTTCGTGCTCGCCCTCTACGCCGGCCTGCTCGTCGTCTGGCTCGTCGTCTACCCCGCGGTGCTCAAGGCGAACGGGCTCGGCGTCGGCCAGTTCTACCGCAACGTGTGGCCGGTCATCTCGCTCGGCTTCGTCACGCGTTCGTCGATGGGCGTCATGCCCGTCACGCAGGAGGTCACCGAGAAGAACCTCGGCGTGCCCCGCGGCTACGCCTCGTTCGCCGTCCCGCTCGGCGCGACGACGAAGATGGACGGCTGCGCCGCGGTCTTCCCCGCGCTGGCGGCGATCTTCATCGCCCAGTTCTACGGCATCGAGCTGAACGTGACCCACTATCTGCTGATCGCCTTCGTGGCCGTGATCGGCTCGGCGGCGACCGCTGGCACGACGGGGGCGACCGTCATGCTGACCCTGACCCTCTCCACGCTCGGCCTGCCGCTGGCTGGGGTCGGCCTGCTGCTGGCCGTCGAGCCGATCGTCGACATGGGCCGCACCGCGCTCAACGTCACCGGCCAGGCACTCGTCCCGACCATCGTCGCGAAGCGGGAGGGCGTGCTCGACCGCGAGGTCTACGACGCGAAGCCCTCCTTCTCGGGTGTGCCCGCCTGATCCGCGCGAATCCCGTCTCGGCCCCGCCTGACCACCCGGTCGGCGGGGCCGAAGTGTGTAACGTGGCTGAAACGAACGCGCAACTGCGGGGCAATGCCGCCCAGATAGCGTGTCCGCAGAGTTCAACCACTATGGAGGGTCACCCGCAATGTTCCAAGGCGCAGACGATCTCTTGGCCTACATCAAGGAAGAGGGCATCGAGACCATCGACATCCGCTTCTGCGATCTGCCTGGCGTGATGCAGCACTTCACCGTTCCTGCCTCGGCCTTCGGCCAGGAGGTCTTCGAGGACGGCCTGAACTTCGACGGTTCGTCGATCACGGGCTTCCAGAAGATCCACGAGTCGGACATGTCCCTCTTCCCGGACCCGACCACCGCGTACGTGGACCCGTTCCGCAAGTCGAAGACGCTCAACGTCAACTTCTTCGTGCACGACCCGCTGACCAAGGAGCCGTACTCGCGCGACCCGCGCAACATCGCGCGCAAGGCGATGGCGTACCTCTCCTCCACCGGCATCGGCGACACCGCCTACTTCGCGCCTGAGGCCGAGTTCTACGTGTTCGACGACATCCGCTTCGACACCTCCGCGAACAGCTCGTACTACCACATCGACTCCGAGGCGGGTGCCTGGAACACCGGCCGCGTCGAGGACGGCGGCAACCGGGGCTACAAGGTCAAGTACAAGGGCGGTTACTTCCCGGTCGCCCCCGTCGACCACTTCGGTGACCTGCGCGACGACATCGTGCGCCACATGGAGCAGGCTGGCCTCGAGGTCGAGCGCGCCCACCACGAGGTCGGCACCGCCGGTCAGGCCGAGATCAACTGGCGCTTCGACGAGCTGCTCAAGGCCGCCGACGACGTGATGAAGTTCAAGTACCTGGTGAAGAACACCGCCTGGGAGGCGGGCAAGACCGCCACCTTCATGCCGAAGCCGATCTTCGGAGACAACGGCTCCGGCATGCATTGCCACCAGTCGATCTGGGAGAACGGGCAGCCCCTGTTCTACGACGAGAACGGCTACGCGGGGCTCAGCGACATGGCCCGCTGGTACATCGGCGGCCTGCTCAAGCACGCCCCCGCCCTGCTCGCCTTCACCAACCCCTCGGTGAACTCGTACCACCGCCTGGTGCCCGGCTTCGAGGCCCCGGTCAACCTGGTCTACTCGCAGCGCAACCGTTCGGCCTGCATCCGGATCCCGATCACCGGCTCGAACCCGAAGGCCAAGCGCATCGAGTTCCGCTGCCCCGACCCGTCGTCGAACCCGTACCTGGCCTTCTCCGCCATGCTGCTTGCCGGCCTGGACGGCATCCAGAACCGGATCGAGCCGATGGCCCCGATCGACAAGGACCTCTACGAGCTGCCCCCGGACGAGCACGCCGAGGTTCCCACCGTCCCCGGCAACCTCGCAGCGGTCCTCGACGCCCTCGAGGCCGACCACGAGTTCCTGCTCGCCGGTGACGTGTTCACCCCCGACCTGATCGAGACGTGGATCGAGCTCAAGCGTGCCGAGATCCAGGCGATCGCCATGCGCCCGCACCCCTACGAGTTCGAGCTCTACTACGCGATCTGACCGACCGGTCCGAGCCGACCCCGGCGCCCCGTCTGCGGGCGCCGGGGTCGGCCTCTTTTTACGACACATCCCCGTTCACTTGAACGGTCACCCGTGCCATAGAGTGCAGCGCATGACTAAATCCAGGGCGGCACGCATCCTGATCCCCATCGCGCTGATCCTGGTCTGGCTGGTCGGAGCCGGAATCGGTGGGCCCTACTTCGGCAAGGTGAGCGAGGTCGCGCAGAACGACCGGTCGGCCTTCCTGCCCTCGAGCGCCGAGGCCACCATCGTCGGAGAGCGCTACCTGGACTTCGTCGGTGACGATCAGGTGCCAGCCATCGCCATCTTCGCCAGCGAGGAGAAGCTCACCGAGCAGCAACTGGGCGAGCTCGGCGCCCTCGCCGAGGCCTCGGGTGACCTGGAGGGCGTCGTCTCGGCCTCCCCCATCATCGCGTCCGAGGACGGGCTCGCGGCGCAGACCTTCATCGGCATCGACCCGGCGTCGGAGCTGGCCGACACCGTCGAGGCCCTCCGCGCCGACATCTCCGCCGACCTTCCCGATGGGATCACCTTCCACGTCACCGGCCCGGCCGGCTTCTCCGCCGACCTGGTCGAGGCCTTCGGCGGCATCGACGGCCTCCTCCTGATCGTTGCCCTCGGCCTCGTGCTCGTCATCCTGCTGGTGGTCTACCGCGCGGTGATCCTTCCGTTCGCGGTCCTGATGACCTCCATGTTCGCCCTGTGCGTCGCGCTGCTGCTCAACTGGTGGCTGGCCAAGTTCGAGATCCTGACGCTGACCGGTCAGACGCAGGGCATCCTCTTCATCCTCGTGATCGGTGCCGCCACCGACTACTCCCTGCTCTACACGGCGCGCTACGCCGAGGAGCTCAAGCGCAACGAGTCAAAGGGCGCGGCCACGAAGGCGGCCATCAAGGGCGTCATCGAGCCGATCCTCGCCTCGGGCGGAACCGTCATCGCAGGCCTGCTCTGCCTGCTGCTGAGCGACCTCGGCTCGAACCGCTCGCTCGGCCCCGTCGCCGCCATCGGCATCGTCTTCGCGATGCTCTCGGCGCTCACGCTGCTGCCGAGCCTGCTCTACCTGCTCGGCCGCACAGCCTACTGGCCGCGGCGCCCCCTCTTCGAGCCCGGGCGCTCCGAGGATGAGCAGGTCCAGTCGGGGATCTACGCGAAGACCGGCGCCTTCGTCGCCCGCCGCCCCCGGACGGTGTGGATCGTGTGCACCATCCTGCTCGCGGCCGGCGCGGCATTCGTGCCAACGCTCAAGGCCGACGGCGTCGACACCAGCGAGTTCGTGCGCGGCCCCTCCGACGCGCGCGACGGCCAGGCGGTGCTCGGCGAGCACTTCCCCGGCGGCTCCGGCGCCCCCGCCTACGTGCTGACCCCCGAGGCCGGAATGTTGAACGTGGCAGACAAGCTGCTCGCCAACGACGGCGTCGCCTCCGTCAGCGTCGTGGCCGTCGACTCCCCCTCGGGTTCCGCGGCCGTGACCGCCAAGGGCATCCAGCCGCTCGGGCCCCCCGGAACCCCGGCCCCGGAGCCGACGGTCAGCGAGGGCGAGGTCATGCTGCTCGCCACGCTGACCGACGCCCCCGACAGCGACGCCGCGATCGACACCGTGCTCGACCTGCGTGAGGAACTCTCCGGCGCCGCGGAGATCGGCGGCACGACGGCCACCGACCTGGACACCCGCACCACCTCCGAGCACGACCGCAACCTGATCATCCCGCTCGTGCTCGTGGTGATCCTGGTCATCCTGATCTTCCTGCTGCGCTCGATCCTCGCCCCGGTGCTGCTGATCGCGACCACCGCGCTCAGCTTCGGCACCGCCATGGGCACCGCTGCGCTGGTGTTCAACCACGTGTTCGACTTCCCCGGCGCCGACCCCTCCGTCCCGCTGTACGGCTTCGTGTTCCTGGTGGCGCTTGGCATCGACTACAACATCTTCCTGATGACCCGCGTGCGGGAGGAGACGCTCGAGCACGGCACCCGCGAGGGCGTACTGCGGGGTCTCGCCGTCACCGGTGGCGTGATCACCTCGGCGGGCCTCGTGCTGGCGGCGACCTTCGCGGCGCTCGCCGTCATCCCGATCCTGTTCCTGCTGCAGCTGGCCTTCATCGTCGCCTTCGGCGTGCTGCTCGACACCTTCATCGTGCGCACGCTGCTGGTGCCCGCCCTCGTCTACGACATCGGCCCGGCAGTGTGGTGGCCGTCGAAGCTGAGCAAGGTCACGGGCGAGAAGCCGCGCCACGCGGCCACGGACTGACCACCCGGGGCCCCGCCCCCGGGTGGGGCCACCCGCGCCGGGACGTAAGCTGATCCCCATGATCCAAGGCATTGTGGTGCGAGAGTCCGGCGTCGAGCTGGAGCAGTTTGACGAGTCCTTCCTGGGCGAGGGCGACGTCGTGGTCGACGTCGCCTACTCCGACCTGAACTACAAGGACGCGCTCGCCGTCACCGGTCGACCCGGTGTCGTGCGCACCACCCCGCTGATCGCAGGCATCGACCTCGTCGGCACCGTCGCCGAGTCCGACGACCCACGCTGGAGCGTGGGTGACTGGATCGTGCTGAACGGCGCAGGCCTCTCAGAGACCCGCAACGGCGGCTTCTCGACGAGGGCGCGGATCGACGGCAAGCTGGCCGTCGCGCTGCCCGACGGCCTGTCCCCTGAGGCCGTCGCCTCGCTCGGCACTGCCGGCTACACCGCCGCCCTCTCGGTGCTGCGGATCGTGACGGAGGGCGTCAACCCCGGCGATGGGCCCGTGCTCGTCACCGGTGCGACGGGTGGCGTCGGGTCCATCGCCACCATGCTGCTCGCCGCCGCAGGCTTCGAGGTCGCGGCGTCGACCGGACGCCTCGAGCGCTTCGGCGACTACCTGACCTCGCTCGGCGCCTCCCAGCTGGTCCCGCGGGCGGAGCTCGAGGGCGCAGGCAAGCCGCTGCAGAAGGCGCAGTACGCCGCCGTCATCGACTCCGTGGGTGGAGAGGTGCTCGCCAACGCCATCGCACGGACGTTCCCCAACGGCACCGTGACAGCCTGCGGGCTCGCGGGCTCGCACAAGCTCCCCTCCAGCGTGATGCCCTTCATCCTGCGCGGCGTCACCCTCGCCGGGATCGACTCGGTGTGGGCGCCGCTTGAGGACAGGGCCGACGCCTGGCGTCTGCTGGCCAAGGGTGTCGACACTACCCAGCTCGAGCTCATGACGTCGCGGATCGCGCTCGACGAGGTGATCGCCGCCGGTCAGCAACTGCTCGACGGTGAACGCCACGGACGCACGCTCGTCACGCTCTCCTGATCAGTCTGTGACGTTGCGGTAGCGGTAGGCCCCGCTGGTGTAGGCGTGGCTGCCCCACCTTCTCGTGCGCTCAACGGCGCGCGGCGGGGTCTCCTCGATCGTGTAGAACTGCGTCTTCGAGTCATCGACCCACCCGGCGAAGATCATCACGTGCCCGGCTGCCCCTGCCGTGCCGCCCCCG
>RRZU010842419.1_pt1 | contig 15868 bp, 12 predicted proteins | sample 2165561 | NCBI WGS metagenome assembly RRZU01 (sample SAMN10456909, study PRJNA506462) | wastewater metagenome | isolation source: wastewater sludge | place: USA: Moscow, Idaho
ATGGAGGAAATCAGCCTTGAAGAAAATATTGATTTTGAAAAAGGTGATAAATTTTTCATTGTTGAAGGAGATCGAAGCTTTAAATTTAAAATTAATGGTTTTAACTATGAGTGGCCAGAAAGCCAAATTATGTTAAAGCATCTGCACTCCCTTACAGGTATTACAGATAAGTCATTCTTTTTATCTAGACAGACGGAAGAAGACTTACTGATCACTGATGGGATTGTTGTGAATTTGGATACATCTGGTATTGAAGATATTTATATCAAATTGGTTAAGCAGTATTTTGAATTAAATGTTAATGGAACAACGATTAAAGTGGACAAAGCTCAAATCATGGTTTCAGAAGCATTAGCTTTAGTTGGTATCCAAGATGGTCATAATTATCAAATGTTTTTGAAAGTTCAAGGTGAACCCAAATTAGAGGTGCAATCTGGTTCTATCATTGATCTGTCCAAGCCTGGTGTTGAGAAATTACGCTTAATCCCACGAGAAGTAAATAATGGTGATGTTTCTTTGGGGCAGTTTGAAGTATTGCCCAAAGACGGTGAATATTTGAAACAGGTTTTTGGGAGTTTCAGAACCATTATTGATCAAGGACGTAGATGGTTATTTGTTGAAAATTATGAACTCCCTGATGGTTATAGCCATAAACAAATTACATTGGCGATTGAGATACCTAGTTTATATCCTCAGGCGGAGATCGATATGTTTTATACATATCCACGTATCCATTTAACTAATGGAGTGACACCGCCCTGTACAGATGTAGACCAAATTATTGAAGGCAAAAGCTACCAAAGATGGTCAAGACATCGTAGTCATGTATCGCAGTGGAATCCTGTAATTGATAGTGTTGTTACACATTTTTCATTGATTGAGGAATCTTTATTGCGTGAGGTGCAACAATGATTTCGAAATCACATTTTAGAATCCTTGATAAAGATTTAGATGCTCTAAAACAGCATCTATTTCCTGGAGATGGATTAGAGGCCAGTGCAATAGTGCTTGCAGTATGTAATCTCATAAATGATCAAGTTATTTTCATGGTTCAAGATATCATTCTTGTACCTTATGATGAATGTAAGCGAGAAATTGATTATTTAACTTGGCCTGGAAAGTATATTGAAGACGCGATAGAAAAAGGGGAAATAAACAACTTTAGTATATTTCTCATGCATTCACATCCTTCAGGTGTGAATTGGTTCTCAAAAGCAGATGATGCTAGTGATCTAAAAGTGTTTCCATGCATTTTTGCTGCTTATCATCAATTACATGGTTCAATTATCATGACACCTGAGGGTGAGTTGGTTGGTCGTTATTATCAATCAAACCTATCTAAACAATATATTGATAAGTTTCTGATAGTTGGTAATGATATTGAATTGATATCGTCCTCTTCATCAAAAAAAGCATTGCCTTTTTCTTCCAAAATGACACGTATTTTAAAAGATTTTAAAGTTGGTGTTATTGGGGTTTCTGGGACAGGCTCTATTGTAACGGAGAGTTTAGCCAGATTAGGAGTTGGACATCTTGTTCTGATCGATGATGATGTTATTGAGCATAAGAATTTAAACAGAATTCTGAATTCAACCATCCAAGATGCGGAGAATCAGAGAGTCAAGGTTGACGTTATAACAAATGCAATTCGAGGCTATCGATCGGATATTGAATTAACTGCATTGAATTGTAAGATCGGTACACATGAGGCTATTTTAGAAGCTGCAACTTGTGATGTATTGTTCTGTTGCGTAGATACTGTTTCGGCAAGAATGTATGTCGATTTAATTAATGAGTTTTTTCTTTTGCCCGTTTTTGATATCGGAGTAACAATTCCGACAGCTTTAAGAGACGGACAAACCTTTATTACAGAGGTTTGTGCACGTTTAGATTATATTCAGCCGCATAAAAGCTCATTAAAGGATCGAAAAGTTTATACTGCTGCTTCCTTAAATGCAGAATATTTAAAAGATTGCTCCCCTGAGACCTATGAACAGCAGCTTCAAGCTGGCTATATAAAGGGAGTACACGAAGAAGCTCCATCAGTGATTTCACTTAACATGCTTGCATCTGCTTTTTGTATAAACGAGTTTATTGCACGGACTTTTCCATTTCGCCAGGAAAATAATGATAATTATGCAAGAGCAATTGTTTGCTTAGGAGCAAATGAAATTGAATACTTTAAAGAAGATGATTTTCAACCAATCTCTAAGGTAAATGTTGGTCATGGAATGACAAATCCTTTGTTGGGTATGCCTAATCTTGGAGAAAGTAAATGAAAAGAGTTTTCTTAAAATACTTTAATTTATTATTGGATAAAATTCTTTATAGATCATTTGTTTTAATTGAGGGCGATTCTCTGCCTAAACAAATGCCTTTAAGAACAATTGTAGTAGCCGCTGAAGATGATGAATTTTGGTGTGTAGGATTAAAATGTCCTTGTGGTTGTGGCTACACAATAGAGTTGCCTGTAATTAAAGAGGCAAAGCCAAGATGGGATATTAAGTTCGACTCACAGAATAAAATTAGTCTACATCCCTCGGTATTTCTAAAAAAAGGCTGTAAATCCCATTTTTGGATTAAGAACGGCAAGGTAATTTGGTGTGAATGATAAAAAAGTAGACGTTCTTCCAGTCCACCACTTAATTTTTATAGGTAATATTTTAAATTTGTTTAAAGTGCCTCTTGTTCAACTGTAAACCCAGATTCAAAAATGCTATCAGCTAGGAGTACCCATCCTGCTTTTTCCGCATAGTGTCGCATCCTTTCCAAAGTTTTTTCTGTAGCAGGACGACGCTTCTCCAAAGGTACATCTTCTGGTGACATACGATAGGGTTTTAAAGTATGTCCAGAAGCTTTGACTAGTTCCGAAATTAATGCCGCGATGCGGAATCCTCCTTCATCAACATCACCCCAGTGTAGAATGGAGGTATTTTTAGATACTGATGAAAGAATTCGTGCATACATCGCTCTCCATGCAGGTGATGGCATTCCAGCTGTGTAGATAAGAAGAACATCATTATCATGGAGCCTTCGTGCTTCTGTATGGAATGTTGTTTGGTTCTCAATAGTGATTAAGGTGTAAATAGAACTTTCAATACCAAGTACGGTTGATGCAGGGAATGCTGTATATGGTGAATCTAAGACAGAGCATACTCTTTCACGTCGAATGATTACTTTTCCAGCGAGACGCACCGGTTGCTCTTCTCGGCGTAAGCCGATTTCTGCCCATATCTCGTAAGGCTCCCTTGCGATCGATTCGGTGCTGCCACTTAATAATACGTCTAGTAGGCTAGAAATTTTTTCAATAACTTTGCTATCTTTGAAAAGATAAGCACTAACCTCTCTAATTGGTAACTCACCTTTGACTGTGTCGGGTTGCTTTTTCATATATTGAATAACGAACGCAGCATTTACCCAATCTTGGACGTCTTTGGGATCAGTACCTCGTACTTTTTTTAGTTGTCGCCAGTTTTCAAGGACCTCATTCAAAACATGAAATTCTTCTACGATCCCAGACAAGCTAGCTCTTGCTTTTGACAGTAAGTCGTCCTGTGTTGATATACCAAGAAAAAGAGCTAGTTTTCCTAGATCAGTCAGATCAACACGCTCTATACGACCATCGATATGGTAGCCGCGTTCTCGCTTCAGGTTAACTGCACCATTATCTTGAGCCGCCTGCATATAGGCTTCAAAAGCCTCTCTATCTTGAATGTTACGATTGGAATGATAAGATTCAAGTGCTGCCATTGTGATAGCTGCATTTCTAACCTTAACGCCCGCCTTGTTTTTCTCCGCATCAAGCAATAGTTTTTTTAAGAGTGTGAATGCGAGGTCAGTCATTTTTTATATCACCATTTTTGTGTCTGACATTGCTTGATCTACTAATTCCGGGTGAAATTCTGGAAGATCAGACCGCATGACTTGACGGATTTCACTACTAATATCATAGCCTTCCAAGATCACTACATTATGCTCAGCATCACGTAGAATTTGGTAGTAGCGGTGCATAAAGGCCGTAAGTGTTGCTAAATTTTCACCAGGACTAGCAAGAAAAATCTGTAGCCCCAAAGATTCTAGATACCGCATAGTAGCGATGATATTTTGAGGATCCATTTTGTTGAATGCCTCATCTAGCAGGATCAACCTCATACCATCATCATGGGTATCATCCACGTCATAGGCAGAAGCTAATGCAGCTCCTGCAATCACATAAAGAGGAGCACGATGTTCTCCACCTGAGCCATGACCAATACGCTTGGAGAGCTGGCTTACAATTTTTTGACGGCCTGTGGTTGCATCTTCTCGAAGAATATTCACATCAAATTCGAAGAATTCTCGGTAATCTTCAATAGGGCTACGTGCCCCAGCTGAACCAGGTGCAGTAGTTTCATCGAGCAGTGCAAGAAATTGTGCAGGTACTTCACCAGGTCCACCAAATAGATCATCTTCGGAACCATAAGTGGCTACGTTCTCGACAAAGCGAAGCAGTTCTTCATAATCTTTTCTTACTGTGCGTTTGAACTCATAACGCTCACCATTGGAAAATGCAGGTGAGCGACTCAGAACACTGTTTAAGCGTTTCATCTGTTGGTCTAACCACACAAGATTGTTGTGTAGAGTCAATGCAACATCGGTTCGAAAGGTGTCTTGTGATGCTTTCTCTGCCCGAAGCATTTGCTCACGATATGTCATAAGTTCTGTAAGCTTTAACTGCTCAACAATATTTCTCACCCAAGGATATGCTTGATGCCAGTCATCTAACACATTAGTACTTGGAGTTTCACGGTGCTTCTGTACAAAATCTTGAAGTGTACGAATTCCCTTATTTATAGCGGTATTCATTTCCTGAATTCGATTTTTATGTTGATCAACGCAGCATTTTTGCATTTCATACCAGTTTCTTTTGTACGTCTGGTAAATTTCATTCCAGCGCGATTCGGCGTACTCTGTATCGAAAACAGTTTCATTGTACTTGATCTCGGCATCTGCTCGTATGATCCTGGCTTTAGATGCCTTCTGATCAGCTAAATCTCTTTTAGCATTAAAACTCGCTGCAGTAATCCCTTCTAACCGAACAGCATTGGTGTGATCGTCACGAATATTCTTTATTTGCGTCACAATATGAGCAACTCTATCGCACAGGGACTGATATTCTTCACCGCCAAGTTCGTGCATGGATATTTCGGATGAACTGATGTCTTTTTGGTATTTGCCTACCCAGTCTAGCTCTGTACGAATAGAATCAATGAGCGCCTGACTTTCAGGTACTGTACCTAATATGGTCAATAGGGAAGTAATACGGGCAAGGTCTCCTTCGATACGAGTTATAGCATCTTTAACAACTGATAGGCTTGTCGATAGATTAGTTGTATGCGATGCTGACTGTGCACCTAACCGCAGTTCATCTACACGGACAAGGCGACGGCGTTCAAAGGTGTCACGTCCTACGTACATACCATCGCGGGTTAATGCACGACCACCAGATAAAGCATCTTCGTTGGTTTCAGCACAACGGATATCACCAAAGATATTGCGTAGAAATGCGATCGCCAACTCATTTTCGCCGATAATGAGTTCGGCAACTGAATCGTGGGAAGTTTGCTTTTTCTGGATACGGCTAGGCATTAAAAGCTTAATACCAAATATTGCGCCTTTTGCATCAAGCTGACGGTATAGGCGAAATGCATCGCTTTCGTTAGATTCATCAACCAGAAGTGCCACAAGATTGGTCTCTCCCAAAAAAGACTCAATAGCAGGCTGCCAACTGGAATCGGATATGCGTACAAGATCACATACGGGAGTGGCTTCAATCCCATGATTACTAAGATGGCGCATCAGTTGTGTTACGTTTGAAGGAAGTGAGGCTTTTCCACTTTTATTACGTTCGAGATTTTTTTCAATATTATCGCGTTCATTTATTTTTTCTTCTAAAGCCCTGTCGAGTATTTTATGCTGTAAAAATATACTTTCCCAAGCTTTTTTTGCTTGAGCGACGGCTTCTTCAATTTCAACTTCGAAAGATGAAACAGATCCAATTTTTAAACCGTGCAAGCTAGATATTGTAGTATTAAGGGCTAGATGCTGTTCATTCAGCTCATGTGCTTTTGAAACATTCTCGAGTATTTTCCTAAGATCATCAACTTTCTTCTGAGCCTCTTTTGCATGGAGGGATGCGCTGTTTTTGTCACGATTGATAGCTACAGTAAGCATTGAAAGCCGATCATGTGCTTTATGACTATCTCGTTGAAATGTTAAACGACTTTCTTCAGATTCTAATTCGAAGATTTGATCATTTAAGAGTTTACGCTGCGTAATAGCATTTTCCCAGTCTTCATGTGCCGTATTAGCATCAGAATTTGCAGTACTCGCTTCATCTTGCGCTTTTTCTGCTGCGACTTTAGCATCCAGCACAGACCAAGCAGTAGCTCGTTTCTCGAGTTTATCTGCTTCAGAAAAATGCTTAATAATTTCTTCGCCATCCTCAATTTTCTTTTCAACGCTCTCGACTAGAGCCCGAAGATTACGGAATGTTTCTGTAATTTCTTTGAAGGCTTTGACATGTGTAGGTCGAGCTTCCAGCACTTCTTCTCGTACAATTGCATCGACTGATTTTTCAAATCGCATTCTTAAGCCAAAGCGAAAAGCGCGTTTGAATAAACTAATACTTCCAGCGTCTTTACCATGAGACATAAGAGTCAGAAACGCTTTCATATAGCGATCGCTGTTATCGTAAAATACCTCTTCAGGACGACCATTATACTGTTCTACGCGGCGTGCAAGATCAGCTCTGAATGCTCTCCAATTTCTGGGACATTCATTCCCATTTTCGAGTGAGATATGGTCGCTTAACGTAAGTTCGATTCCATCAGCGACATATCTCCCCAGAACTTCATGGTTATCTTGATCACCATAAGCTGCAATACATAATCCAGTTGAGACCGAGTGATTAGTTTTAGGATCTCTCCAAACTAAGGTGATATAACTTGTTGAATTCTCTCTTACACGTTGGTGAGGTTGTGCATCATACTGACCTAAGCAATAACCTCGAATTGTCCGAGTTGATTTCATTTTATCATCGGCTTGAGCATTCAGTGCCACGAGGTTCTGATTTCCTCCAAACATCGCAATTTGAACTGCATCAATGAAACTGGACTTTCCTGCGCCATTTGGACCGAATATGCCAGAAATTTGCTTGAGCTCAACCGTAATTTGTTCGTAGAGATAAAATTGGACGCAATGTATTTTTTCGAGAATCATGATTCGTTAGCCTCTACATTTGAAGTCTCATCGATTTCTTCAGAATCACTGACTGAGGTGAGCGTTGGAACCTTCTCCCACCGTAGAAGTCGAGCGATAGCAGTTTCACCTAACACATCTATAATTGCTGGTCGGATAACAAGTGCGTAGGAATTGGCAGAGTCGCCGACATATTCCTCATCAGTTGTCTTTCTCGCAATCCCCCAGCGTCGAAGTAGACGTATCGTTTGCTCGAAATCGGAGCGTGTTGGGAACTGTCTATTTGTAATGAGGCGAAATTTTTCTTCAAAATCGACGAGATCTACAAAAACCTCACCATCGTCATTCATATTTCCTTGTCGTGCAAATTCGTCGTAAAGACGACGTAATACAAGCGCAATCAATGTAGCTGATAAAGGTGCCGTGTACTGAGCCGTATATCGAGGCGTGGCAACGGCATATCGTTTGTCGCGATTTACACTGAGATTGATACCAACTTGATTAAGTACATCTTTAAAATCTCTCTCGTATTGTTCGATAATCCAGTAAGTTGTGCGACTATTTTTATCAGAATGATAAATTACTTGTTCTGCAATAATTCTATAAGCCGCCTCTTCGAAGGCTTCTACGGGGCGCTTATAAAGATCCCTTTGCGCAATGGTGTCCCAAGATAGCATTTAACGATCCTTCTCTAAAATTTTGCGTTCGATGAGGAAACCACGTCCAGTGATCATGTCACCAAGTCTTTCATTATTCTCATTCTGAATAACCTTAAAACCGCGAGCTAATATTCGCGTACCATCTCTAAGTCTTTTGGAGTTGCTACTCATCGACATAGAAAGGGCTGTCAAACTTTGATAAGCACAAATATCTTCGACAGACTTGAGGGCAAGATCACTACTTGGAATAGACAGTTTTTCATCAGCATTGTAATTAATATAGTTTGCTAGTTTCACCGCAGTTACTGACCGAGCCTCCCGAGCCTTCATCATCAGCCGTATTCGAATAATATCTCGTTCACTGGGTAGTGTTTTACGAAGGGAGTCAGAGGGAGTACGCTCCTTAATTCGCCGTGGTTCAGCAAGCCCTTCAGGTATTAACATAAAGCCCGATGCAAAGGAGGTTGTAGTTTCTTCGGTTCTCGTTAAAGTGGCACTGATTGCTGCATCTATGAGTTCATCAAGAGGACGTAAGGACCGAATACGATAGTCGAGGAAGGCTAGTGCACGACGGTTTGCACGACGAATTTCCATATCCAATCTTGCGAGATATTCGTCAATACGAGTAAGCTCACGTAACCGATCAAGATCGCGCTCGAAAAGTTTGGCTGCAAGTACCTCATCTCCTTTGCCACGTTTAGTTGTATACCAAGTGAGTACTTTTGTACGAATTATGGTAGACGTGGCCAGCAACTCCACTTGTTCCAAAATATTCATTCTGCGTGATAGAGGATGGTCTTTAGTGCGTAGTTCCTTATAGTCCCCGATGAATATTTCTTCAATATAAGAAGTAAAAAATGTTTTTGCATAATCTGCAGTGGTTAAATCAGGAGTTAATGTCTCCATCAGATCGCGGACGGAAGTACCAGTGTTACGAACATGCTCAAGTAAAGCTCGACTTTGGTCAGCAGCTTCTTGAAGAGAATCTCCCTCGCCACTTTCAAGCACGAGTTTCACACTAGCCTCGATAGACTTAATCTTTCCTGCAACAAATAGCGGCCCAGTTTCTGCAAAACTAATTAAGCGAGAAAGAAAGTGTGCTACTGATGGTGCCATAGAAATACGACGATCAATCCCATACCTATCAATTCTCAGCCAGCCAGACTCAAACAATCTTTGAAGAACATTATTCGCACGGATATTAAGTGGGGTTGCCGTATCTTCTCCATCTTCATTTTCCCAGTCATCAATTTGAAATAATATTTCCTCGATATCTCTGGTCATTTCACGATTGGTGAATCCCTCACTAGGTGGTAAGGGAGCATCGCCACCAAACTTCCGCTGGTATAAGGCACAGAGTAGAATCCAGTACTGACGTCTGTTAGTTGATGCCAGTGGGGAAAAAAGCTTGTCAGGTAACCGTGTAAATAACAATTCAGCGGCAGTACCTCCAAGCATTGTAGCTGCACTGCGAATTACTGAATCAACCATGGCGTGACATCCTCTGGGTTAGCTACAGCCAGTAGCCAAGCTGGTGCAAAATCACGTTCTGGATGAAGAGTAGCGTTTAAATCTTTAATGAAATAAGCCACTAAGCAACCGCGACAGTATTCGATCCGACTGGCTAGTCCTGAAAAATATTCGTCACGAATCATACGTTGTTGTGATTCTAATAGGTTCGGATGAGCGATAATTTCGATGCTGACATGAGTTATCCAAGCTAGATCATCTTCAGCATTTTTTATACGAGGCTGATTAATTAATTTTAAATTTGTAAAACGGGCTAATGCAAAGTCTCGAAAATCTTTTGTTTCTTCGCAATAAGCACGAATATGCCAACGTTGGCCTGCCCGAACAATGCTATGAGGAGAGAGTGTACGGGTATGAGGTTCAGGATTGGACAAAGATCTGTATTGAGTTTCAATTTGAATATTATTTGTAATGGCCTCATAAAATTTAGAGAAATATTCAGCTTTTGGAGTGGAAAAATCAGGAAAGGCACTCCAAATGATACCATCTTCTCGTTCTATGTTGGATCGAATAGGTGAGTTAGTAATAGATAAATAACAATCAAGTGATGTGTTGGGAGAGATATTATTTGATGTGTTTTTGTAAGCTTTGGAAGTTGCATGGTGGGCTAAAGTTAAATCATTCCATTTAGTCCATTGAGGATAAGCCTCACTAAACTCATTAATCCATTGGCTAGCGCGCGTTTGTTTAATACCAAAAAGCGCCATTAATCGAGATCGTTTTAATCTACCCTCCCAGAGTAGAAGAGCTTTCATTGCTTCCAGCCTTCCATAAATTGGTTCAAATGCCATTTAATTTCTTCTATTAATTCACCATACATTAGTTTGTAGCATACAATTTTGTGTATGGCAATGGTGTTTTTAAGTGATCATTTATATTGATTTTATTTTGATATTTATCTACTTTGACTAAATTAATTCCCAGATTTTGAGATTTTGGTTGTAAAAGTGCGATTAAAAATATTCAAATGAATTTGATTCCTAAAAGGGTTAAGCAATTTGCTTGTAAGTGTATTACAGGCAAACATTACTTTAGGCTATACAGAAAGAAACATGGCATTAATATAACAATCTTATCCTAAAGATTTCAAAATCTCCCCAAACCGTCTCCCCCAATTTTTAAACTCTTCATCAGACTCAGCCATTTCAGTTAAATTTCGTGGATGATTAAAAGTTTTCCTTATCCCAATGTCTTGTAAAAATTTAACAGTTGGCCAACGTAGAGAACGTTTAACGACTTGTTTTTGAAAAGTTGGAAAATATGAGTTCCATGAGTCTGTATCTGAGATTTTGACAATAAGCGTAGAAAGAGGTTTTAGATTATCGCTGGTATCTATTTCCAGAATGACAAATCTTTTACCCTGAAAATTAAGCTGAACTTCAATGATACACCTAGGATTACCATCATGAGTTCTATGTAACTTAGAACGATTGACCGCAGGCAGTTTATGTATATTAATGACAGGCTGAATACGATGTTGTGATGCAAATTGTTCAACCATCACTTTGAATGCTTCAAACCTTTTCATGAAAAATTCAAGATCATCACTTTCATCCTGAACATTTTCAAATTCCCCACGCCCTATATCCCCAAAGATTGAGGCTTCACCTGTACCAACACCATGATCTGGTAGAACTTCAACATCATTCTGATTAGGCACCCCTTTTTTGTTTGAACGCTTCTGTGTCGCCTTTTTTGTGCCATAAGGACTAGCAAGGGACATAGTAATTTTTGGAGACTCAATCTTGGTAATTTTCCGATCACTATCCGCTTCTTTTTCATCATCAATGGTTGGTTCATCATTGGAGGGAGGACGCCCTCCAGAACTGCCACCTGTTTTTTCATAACTATTTTTTACGGTAAAGTTTGGACTACAAAAAATCACTTCATTAGAAATATCAGTCGGTAAATTAACAATCCCAATAATTTCATTCACATAATATTGTTGGTTTTTTTCGCTGAAGTAAACTTTCATTGTAATTTCAGCATCTACTAATGAGGGAGGTGCAAAATTGAAACTCCAAGATATTTGAGTTTTATTTTGGATTTGCTCAGTAAGCATATGCTTACAAATACTTTCATAAGACGCTCGTGCCTCAGTATCAAGTAATATCCATGCAAGCAGACGACGCATACCAACATTGTCATATTGATAGTGAGGAAAGCCGCAAAACTCATGAACGTGGATAATTGTATGATGTTCTTCAGGTACAATATAATATTCCCCTGTCAGCTTTCCTTGAGTCAATGCTGTACGAGATAGATAGGCATTATGAAAGAACAAGACCCGAGCCAGTTCGATTTGTGGTAAATGGATTTGAATATCCTTATATGTTCCTTCTAAGTCACTCACAATATGGCTAAATAGGTATTGTCCTGATTTATTTGTTGTTATTTTCCAATTGTTAAAGTCATCAATTTTAATAGTGATGATAGACTCATTGTATGGTGGGATCTCTTTGGTTTGGTTAAATCGTCTATTTTTCGCCAATAGCGGCATATTTGAAAAACGAGCATGTTTTATCATATATTTTTCATAATCAGCTAAATGGTTATAGTGGTTTTCTAATCCAATATGGATATTCCAATCCTTTTGTTTATTCTGTTTAAATATACTACCCAAAAAAGTAATTCTGGCATTTTCTGGAAAATTCCTAATTTTTATCATGTTTTATGTTCCCTCTCTTAGAATTTAAAAAATTTATCATCAATAACAATCTGTTTTTATGTGTTATAAGAACACCATTGTCAAATTTATTAAGAATAAGAAATTTTTTACCTGTTTTTTTGATTTATACACTATGTTTATGATAGTAAATAATTTTTTCAGAATAAAGGTTTGATCAATAGGCGCTTAAATAGTTCATTCTACCGTTATCTAAAAGAAGATATGTTATTCATTTTAATAAATATATAATTCTATATTTTTCAGTATATTAGATATAATATTCTTTTTGTAGTCTAATTTTATTAAAATATCTTGACTGTTTTTTATATAATTTTTAAGACAAAAACTGATTTCAGGAAGTTGTTTGTTTAGTTCTCTAATTAGTTGTATTTCCATAACTTTTTCTGTTTTCTCAAATTCAATTAGTTTGAGCTTTTCAGTCAAGATTCTTATAGCTTTCTCCTTACAGTGTATGATTCTAAATTCAGTCAATTTATCTGTTTCTGCATAATAAAAATTACCAGATTCATCATATTTTTTTCTTACATATCCAAATCTCTCTAGTTCTCGTATAAGAGAGTAGGTTTGCCATTTAATTGCTTGAGATTGATTCCCGAATCTTATCCAAAGATCTTTTGGTTTGTACCATGTAAGAAGAATTTCGTTCTCAATCAGTAAAAGAAATTCTGATTTAAGCACATGCTTAATTTCATCCATCTGAAATTTCACATCAAAAATGAGGATTATAATCCTTTTTACGTTCTTGTGTTTAATCGTATTAAAGAAAATTGCTGTGATTAGCATTTGATGGATAATAAATTATCCATGATTCAAGGTTTTATTGGCATATTTTTCAACCCTACGATTAATACGGATTATAAGCCGTGGATACTTAGTCCTCAAAAATGAATAGTTCTATTCTTTATGGGAATAGAACTTATGAACGATTTAGCACAAAAAATTGGACATGCGATTCGCACATGTAGAATTGATCAAAAAATTACCCAAGAGAAATTAGCATTACTTTGCAATATTGATCGTAGTTATCTTGGTCGAATTGAACGGGGTGAAGTCAATATCACAGTTCTTAAGCTCTATGAAATTGCTCATATGCTTGAAGTTGAACCTCAAAATTTATTACCTAAAGCTTAAGTAAGAGATCATTCTATTTTCAATAACAATAAATTCATTCATTCCGTATGTATTTGACTGAGCAATGAAAGTGGTATAGCCTAAGTCATTAGGGAGTACCTATGAGAGTAGGCAACCCCAATTCCGAGGCTCGGCAAGATATGTCCGAGCTTTCGTGTTTTTGTCTTCTTGTTCTTTTAAATTTCGAAATGAGGTCTTTTAAGCTTTCATTTCATCTTTTTATTTGTCTTTTCTGTCTTTTTCTGTTCAACATCTTGTAGCTGTTTTGCTTTTGATAAATCTAATCGTTTTATCTGGCTGAGCAATGCTAAATATGTAGCTGATTTCTGTGCATTCTTAGTATCTTGACGTAATTCTTCAATTTCTTCAGGTGTCATTCGGTAGTCATCTGGGAATTTAGACATAAAAACATAACTCCAAATTTAAGACATTGTCAGTTCAGTTAATATTTTTTGAGGAGTATAATCCTCTTTTGTGTTAATCTTGCTTCACTAAATAATAGTAAAAATACTTGGTTTTGTGAATGTTTTGGAGTTATCTTCATGAAAAATATAAATTTATTTATTGTTGTAAGCTTATGTTTACCTTTTATTGGGTGTGTAACAGCTGATTCAATCAAACCTAGTGATGTAAAAGCTTATATAACACCGAATAATTTAATCTTGGCTAAATCTCTTAATGGTAAAGATGGCAACGGTAAAGAGTATCTATTTCAACCAGCTGTACCGGATGCTTTAATTCCGCATGCCTATATGAGTAACTTGTGTACCAGTCAAGAGGGACGTTTTTTTCAAATGTCTAAAAGCGATTTTCGTTATTTAAAAGGTACACATATTTCGGCTCTAGATAATCAAAGTCTGGTCTCTGCAATGGGTACATTTAAATGTGCATCAAAAAAGCCATGGAATGTTTCAATTGAACCTATCTCATCACGTATAGGTGGAATCAATCAACCTTTAAATCTAGTAACTCTAAAGACATTTGTGATTTCTGATGATGACGTATACAACAATGTGGCTGCATACCAGTCGAAGAAAAATATTGAAGATAATAAGAAAAAGCAAGCTATTGAAAAGTATAAATTTGAACAAGATCGATTAAAAAATGAATATGAGCGAAAACTCATAATTAATGCCCCTAAACCGAAAGATATTGGTCAAACGATTTGTAAAAATGCACGGTTGTCTGAATTTACAGGAACTATTGTTCTAGGGCAGGCAACGTATCGTCAAGTTGATGGTTTGGTCATCGCTAGTTTAGAAGGTTTCTCAAATGATCATGCCAATCTGAAAATCAATATCAAAGGTTGGCTGAATAATTTCAATCAAATCTCATCAGGACCAAATGTTCTATATAAACAGACTCCTTTAGAGTCAGGGCGAGTTATATGGGATGATAAGCAAGGATGGTATAAGTGTGCTTACTAGGCATTAAGTAGAGTTCTACTGCATAACTATGTCTTTGGGTTGAAAATTACCTAATAAATTAGGGGGTATTTCAAAAATTATGCATGAAAAACATACAGGCTAATCTTTGATAAAATAGGGAAATATAAATAACTTTACAAATAAAAATTATCAATACAAGATGTTTTTAACATTTAGTGTTTGATTTATATTTTTAATTTTGGTTTTAAATAGATGGTTTAGGCTACGAGAAATTTAAAAAAGAACTTGCTTCCTCCGTAAGCCTTTCCTCACTTAGACCTGATAACCTTAATACACGCCACCGATGGTTATTTTGATGTTCAAGTTGTAGTTTGATCAGTGCTCTACTAATACGCCGAATTTGATAGAAACCAATACTTTCATTATATTTTCTTAGAAATAGCTCTGTTAATGGTAATAGAGAAAGGTTTTTTTCAATAGTTGAGCTATGCAAGATTTGTTTCATCCACCATTTTGCTGAACGTCTAGGACTATCTAGATCCCAGAGTAAATCATTGTTAAGTTTAATCAACTGTTTTACGAAACCTAGATCACGGCTATGCCAATCCACTTTAGTACCTTGAGGAATGTATTTTTGATGAAAAACCTGATTGGTGTCTAATAACCAATTCTTGTCATTACGGTATAACCAGGCATATAAAGCAGCATTTAAAAGTCGGGCAGGCTTTACACCATTTTGTCTGATCAAATTCAGCCAATTTTCTCTGTTTTTTATGGTGAGATCAGTAATATGGTTGTTATGAATATCTATATGATTATTTTGATTTATTTTACGGAAAGAGCGGACTTGTTGGAGAATTTCAGCAAAAGACCATTCTCTATTGATTAAAGCCTCAATCGTAACGATATGCTCCAGATAACTAAAGCTTTTTCGATGTTTTCTGAAAATGTTATGTAACCAAGATGTTTCGGAAGTTAAATCGGCTAAACAATACTGCTCTAAAAATTTCTTTGACCAACGGATAGTTATTCTTTCTAGAATACATTCATGAAAAATCTGTCGTTGTCCCCGACTACAATCATTTTGCCGAGCCAATTCATAATAAAACATGGTCCATTGTTCATAACTGGGTGAATCAGAGGGAGGCAAAGTCAATAACTCTAACAATTTGGACGTAATAAAAATGTGATCAGAATTGGCAATGGTTTGTTCTGTTTTAGGACATGATTGA
>RRZU011805801.1_pt1 | contig 15867 bp, 12 predicted proteins | sample 2165561 | NCBI WGS metagenome assembly RRZU01 (sample SAMN10456909, study PRJNA506462) | wastewater metagenome | isolation source: wastewater sludge | place: USA: Moscow, Idaho
ATGCTCGCCTGGTTCATGCTTTCCTGGTTCGGTGCGGCCTTGGCACTGCTCGTCGGCACCTTGAGCGCGCGCACTGAGATCGTGGAAAAAATCTGGCACCCTTTCTCCTACCTGCTATTCCCGCTGTCGGGCGCCGTTTTCATGGTGGAGTGGCTGCCTCCCATGGCGCAAGAGGTGGTTCTTATCCTGCCTATGGTGCATGGCGTGGAACTGCTGCGCGAGGGTTATTTCGGCTCCATGGTCCATGCCCGATACGATCTCCCTTACATGGCGACGTTTTGCTTGGTCCTGACCCTGCTCGGTCTCACACAGGAGCGGGTTGTCTCGCGCCAGGTAATGCCCGAATGATCACGCTCCACCGCGTTGTAAAAACGTATCACACGCGCCACGGTTCCAGCACGGTACTGGATGGCATCAGCCTGCAAGTGAAACCGGGGGAGAAGATTGGAATTCTTGGCCGTAATGGATCCGGAAAATCTACGCTGATCCGGCTCATAAGCGGCGCCGAGCGGCCTACAAGTGGCGGCATCACGCGAAGTATGAGCGTTTCGTGGCCCTTGGCTTTTGGCGGAGCCTTCCAAGGCAGCCTGACCGGACTCGACAACCTGCGCTTCATTTGCCGGGTCTATGGAACCACGGCCAATGACAAGATTGAGTATGTGCAGGATTTTTCCGAACTCGGGAAGTATCTGCGCGAACCGGTCAAGACCTACTCCAGCGGAATGCGCGCCCGCCTGGCTTTCGCCATCTCAATGGTGGTCGAGTTCGATTGTTACCTGATCGACGAAATAATCGCCGTCGGCGACGCCCGCTTCCACGCCAAGTGCCAGCAAGAGCTGTTCGAAAAGCGCCAGGACCGAGCAAAGATCATTGTCTCGCACCAAGCAGATGTGATCCGGTCCCTCTGCAAGACGATTTTCGTACTCGATAATGGCCGCATCGAAGAATTTGACAACATAGACCGAGCTTATGCCTGCTATTCAAGACAAGTCTGCTAGAACGAAGATACTGCTGGACCTCAAGCCGGCACTTGACGGCTACGCTGGAATTCCACAGGAAGCGCGCCTGCTTTTTCGCGGCTTGCGGACGATGGATGGCTGCGAAATTGAGGGGCTTATCCAGCATGGAGGAAAGAAGCTGAGATCCGCGGTCTCTCCGAAGGGGAAGACATTGTCTGTTTCAAAGCGCATCAATCGACTCTCGAGGGTAATCGTTTCTCTTTACGAAAGGCCTTACAGTAATATACTGGATACTTTGGCGGATGCCGCAGATCACTATTTTTCGAAGTCTATCCTGCGCGGCCGCGCGCTAACTGGACTGCCACTCACCCCAGGCGTGTTCGAACCTGACCTGTTCGAGGATTTCATCTGGCGAACTTTTTTCAGCCAGACGCTCAAATCCGCAGACAAGAAACTGGTGACGTCCGCGCGTTATCGCGTCCTTAATGCCCCGCGGCGACTCCTTCACCAAGTGGGTCTGGCCGGGGTAAAGTATTCTTCAAGCCCCAGATATGTGCGGGTGGATACCCGCGACTTCGATTTTTTTCTCGCCCAGACACCATTCCCCGCAAGCGTCTCGCCCGGTACGCAGATGATCGTCCGCTATCACGATGCTGTGCCCATCCTATTGCCGCACACCATCAATGACAAAGCCTTTCATCAGGCGTCCCACTTCTACTCGCTGCAGCACAATGTGAAGTGTGGCGCGTGGTTTTCCTGTGTCTCCGAGGCCACTCGAAATGATCTCCTGAAGATATTTCCTGAAGCGGAATACAGATCATCTGTAATCCACAATATGGTCTCGCCGGAATATTTCGACGAACAAACGCCCAAGGGACTTGTTTTCCAGATCATCTGCAACCGACTGGGTAGCGCAGATGCCTTTCAGACCAATCTTGACGGCATTCGACTCGACCACAAGAATCAGAGGGAGGACTTCAATTATCTGCTGATGGTTTCCACGCTGGAGCCACGCAAGAATCACATGCTTTTATTGAGTGCGTGGGAACATCTCAAATACTTTTCCATGCCTCGCCTCAAGCTTGTCGTGGTCGGCAGCGCAGGCTGGGACAGTGCGCCTATCCTTGAGTCGTTCAAGCCATGGGCTGAGCGTGGCGATCTTTTTTACCTGAGCAATGTCCCTTCCGCCGAACTGCGCGCGCTGTACAAACATGCTGCCGCCACCATTTGCCCCAGCGTTGCCGAGGGCTTCGACTATACCGGTGTCGAAGCCATGCGTAGCGGAGGCATCGTCGTTTCCTCGGACATACCCGTACACCGGGAGATTTACGGGGGCGCTTCGGAGTACTTCAGCCCATATTCGACAGAAGACGCTTCGATGGTGATTCGACGCGTGCTGTCCCAAGATGGCGGCGCTATCCGGGAACGCCTGCGAACGGAGGCTCGGCAGGTTGCCGAAAAATACACCTCACCGAACATCCTGCCCAAGTGGAGTCAGTTATTTAAGATGCCAAAGCCTACTCAGTGACTTTATCAGCATTTTATAACTGGAGATAAGAATGCCAATTCTAGTAACATGCGGCCATCCCGATTCTGGATATCAGCTGGCTTACGAGGCGTTGATCCAGGCTGGCCTGGCATGCCCGAAGCCGTCCTGCGGCGACTGTGTTTCACCGGAAGATCTGCATGGAGTGATTTTCAGTGAGGGCACACTCGATTCTTCCGGAGCTCCTACCAGTATGCCGATTGGCCCGGAAAATGCATGGCATGATATCGGCGTTGCGCTTTTTGCCAGCAATGGCGAGGAGGAAAACTGGGGATGGGCGGATAGCCGAAGCGTATGGCTACTGAATTTCTGGAAGGACCTGGACCCGCACGTCCGCTTTGTACTGGTATTCTCGGCACCGGAACTCGTGCTTGCGAAGGCGCTCGGCAACAACCCGACCCCGGATAACATTCCGTCGGTTCTGGCTGGCTGGATGGCCTACCATACGGAGATACTGCGCTTCTACAACCGCAATCCCGAGCGCAGTCTGCTGGTCAATGTCTCAGCGATTATTTCCGACGCGAACGTGCTTGTCGACAATGCCATGGGTTCCTTCGACATGGAACTGACCCACCTTGCTCCGGAGTTCCTGCTCGATAGGGGTCGGACGTCCGCCATCATCACCACACTGGCAAGGGCGCTTATCGAAGATGAGGAAGATCCCTATTCGCTTTACCGTCAGCTCGATAGCGCTGCCGACATTCCCGACAGCGAGACACGGCGCTCGGATGCCGAGAATCGCCGTGCTCTCGACGAGTACTCCGCGCTTTTGGTCAGCATCGACAGGAGCAAGGCCGAAGCGATCACCAGCTCGGACTATGCCAAAAAGCTGGAGGACGAGCAGAGCAGGCTTGTTGCGGAGATCCAGGCTCACGTTCTCCAGCTGACGGAAGCGCGCGACGGACAGGCCAGACTATCGTCGCTGCTGCAGACACAAGCCAGCCAACTGCTTGCTGTCCAGAGCGCGTACGACAGCCTCAAGGACGAGCACGCGAGCCTGCTGCGCCAGTTCAAGGCCCTCGAAGAAAATCGCGGCAACGAAAGAGCCATTGCGTCAAGAAGGCAGGCCGAACTGATACAGGAGAACGAACTCCTGCTGCTCCAGTTGGGTCAGGTTCAGGAAGAACTTGAGTACCGCGTCGTGCAGGAAAGCGAAAACTCGGAATCCAGCAACTCCTCGAAGGAGGAGCAAGCGCGCCTTGCCACTGAGCAGCAGTCGAGAATTCAGCAACTGACGGCAGAGCTCGCGGCCCAGACCACACTGTTGAAAGGGTATCAGACCAAAGTTCAGGGCCTTGCAGTCGAACTGAACGAACAGACCCAGATGGTAGCGGCGCGTCAGACTGCAATTGGACAACTGACGGCGGCTCTCGACGAGCAAAACGGATTGGCAGCAACACGTCAGACCGCCATTGAACAACTGACCAAGGCTCTCGACGAGCAGACGGGATTGGCAGCCGCACGACAGGCTGCTGTTCAGGAACTGACCATGGTTCTGGAAAAGCAGACCGCAGTGGCGGCCGGACTGCAGGCGACAAGCCGCGAACTGATCCCGCTTCAAGCCGAATGCGAAAGGCTCAATCGCTACAATTCCCGGTTGCAGGAGCAAGTCGCCGCCTTGGACGCGGAAATCGCGAATGCGCAAGCCAGCGCCTCAGCCGAGCAGGCTGCACTGGCACAGGAAAACGAACTGCTGCTGCTCCAGTTGCAGCAGGTTCAGGAGGAACTCGAACACTACCTCCACCAGGAGCATAGCCTTTCAAAGATGGCCCTAGCCAACGGGAAGGCCGCCGAAGAAGCGTCGACGAGCTTGATCAACCGGCTTTGGCGCAAACACCAACCCAGCGAAGTGGTGATCGATTTCCGGGACGAGATCGAGGGCAAAAACTGGTACGACGCGGAGTTTGACGGCCGCTGGGCGGGACCTGCCTCGGTGAGTACCCTCAGACTGCCTTCGCTACGCACGGGACGGTACGAATTCTACATGGATGTTGTGGACGCCATGGACCCTGGCATCATTGCTGGCACGAGTGTTTTCCTCAACGGTTCACCGTTCCCGACCGCAGTCGATGGAGAAGGATATCAGGTCATCGTTTTTGGTGAGTTCTTGGTCGATGCTGCAACGCAGCATCCAGTCTGGGAGTTTCGCTTCGAGTTTCCCAAGCTGATGTCGCCCATGCTGCGGGGTTCGAACGACAAGCGCACTCTCGCCATTCGCGTACGTTCGCTGAAATTGCGAGTGACTCCCTGAGGTAGTTGGTTGTCCATTGAATTCCCAATACAAATGACTTCTTCTTTCGAAAATTGGCTGGATCGCCTGCGACACCTGGTACCGATCAACGGCCTGGTGCATGTCGGCGCGGGTGTCGGCGGAGCGGCCCTTCTTTATGCCGATTGGGCTGTTCCTGGGGCTGTATTTGTCGAGGCCAACGAAACTCACGCGACAAGGCTCTCCGCCGCGATAAGTGGCCGTTCAGGGTGGACCTCGCATACGGCATTGCTCAGTGATCGCGACGGCGAGGCGGATTTCTACCTGGCGACCAATCCCAGTGAAAGCGGCCTTCTGCCACCGGAGAGCCTGTCCAGATTCTGGCGCAACCTGAAAACCAGAGAGGTGCGCCCGACGAAAACCACCACGCTCGACGCCTTGTTGTCTGCTGGCAGCGCGGAAATTCAGCTCATCAACTATGCAGTGATTGATTGCCTGCCGGCCCTGTCGGTCTTGCGGGGAGCGGAAGACAGCATGGCGGTTTGGGACGTCATCATCGCCAGAGTTGTTCTCGACGAAGCGCAACTGGCTGAGCAAGACGCCAGAAAGTCCGAAGTCGACCGCTATCTCGAAGCCAGAGGGTATGTCTGCGTCGCATCTGACGAGGAGAATCAGCCCGCACTCGGGCGCGCCCTTTATGTCCGGGACTGGAAGGGACTGTTTCTCGGCAGCCGCGACGAGCAGCAAGCCGAAATGAGAATCCTGACGCAAGCTCGGGATGACCTGCAGCAACTCCTGGAACAGCATGACCTTCTGTTGAGCAATATCACCTGAGCGCACGATGAGCACGTGTGCGTATCGAAAGAACGTTTGGGGAATATTGAGCAACTGACGCTGGAACGTGATCAGAAAGTGCAAAGCCTTGCCGAGAAGCAGGAGCGCATCCTGCATTTGCTGGAAAGTGTCGAAGAGCGGACGGCACACATCCAGGCCCTCACCGAGGAACGGGACGAGCTGCTGCAAATCGTGCAACAGCGAGATATTTTGCTGAACACCCTGGCGCTCGAACGTGATGGATACAAGCGTTTAGCCGATGAACGTTTGGTCAATATCAATCTGCTGACGCGCGAACGCGATCAGGAAGCCGAGGTTCTTGCCGCGCAGGAGGAGCGACTTCGGGGCTTCCAGGAGGCCGTCGAAGAGCGACAGGTGCAGATCCAGAAACTGACGCAGGAAAGGGACAAGTTCGTCCAGGTGGTGCAACAGCGAGATGTCTTGCTGAACACACTGGAACTCGAGCGCGCCCGGCAAGAGCGGCTGGCCAATGAACATTTGGCGCATATCGGCGCATTGACGGAGCAGCGCGACCATCAAGTCCAGCGCGTTTCCGAGCTGCAGGAGCAACTTCTACACTTGCAGGGAAGCGCCGAAGAGTGGAAGACACAGATCGAGACTCTGACGCAGGAGCATGATCAACAGGCCCAGGATGTGGTCGAACAACGGAGCCGCCTGCAACTCTTGCACAAATCTGCCGACGAACGGCTGGCGCAAATCCAGCAGCTGACCCAGGCAAGGGACGAACTGGCACAGCAGCTTCAACAGCGAGATATCCGGCTCAGTGAGATCACGCTGTCGCATGACGAGCATGCGCGCGTATCCAGGGAACGTCTGGGGTATATCGGGGCCCTGACGCAGGAACGCGACCAACAGATCCAGCTGGTTGCCGAACACACTGACCGGATTCGACATTTACAGGACGATGCCGACAAGCTGAACGCGGCCCTCGTGCAGTCAACCGAAGAAGTCCGGCAAGCGCGACAGACGGCCAATCTGGCCACCAAACTCCAGAGCCTGCGCCAGGCTGACCTCGATGATCTGCAGATTCGCTACCAGGATGCTCTTGCCATCCAGGACCGGCAGCACCAGTTGATGCTTCAGCTCAACGAGAAACTGCGTCTCGCCGCCCGGTATTTCCATGACCTCACAAACAACACAGGGGCCCCAGGTGCTCTGCCCGCCGAGAACATCCCACCTGCCAAGCCGGTGCGCAGGCGCGGGGTGGCGAAACCGATATCCAATCCAGGATGACACAATCCGCCCCTCTCTGGCCTGCTGGTGAACTTCAGGCGCTGGTCAACATTCTGGATGATGCTTTGCTTCTTCTCGCAGGGCACGACACGGTGCGCGAATCACCCTCGTCCGCCGAAATCATCCCGCCGGCGCTGTTCGAGCAGTGCATCGACCTGTGCCGACACGTCGAACGGCGCGAGGCCGAGCCGATCAGAACGATCCACCACCTTTCGTGCAGCGGTGGCACGCTGCTCGTCAAGTGTCTGGCGGCAATGCCCAACGTGATGGTCCTCAACGAGGTCGATCCCTTGAGTACCATGTTGTACGATCCTGAAAAACCGCACTTCTCCCCGACAGACTTCCTGGCGCTGGTACGGCAAGGCGACCACACGGTATCGGACAGCCTCCTCATCGACCTGTTTGTGCAGAACCTGGAAACACTCCGACTGTCCCTGGCTGCAAGAGGCAAGCGGCTTCTCCTCCGCGATCACAGCCACAGTCATTTCCTGCTGGATGTCGACATCGCCGGGCGACCTTCGGTACTGAACATCATTGCCGACCATTTCTCAACACATTCAATTCTTACCGTACGAAATCCTGTCGACAGCTTTCTTTCACTCGAAACCCTGGGATGGAAGAACTTTAGCCCCTGCACCTTTGACGAATACTGCCAGCGATATGCGCGCTTTCTCGATGCGCATCAGGGCCTGCCAATCTACCGCTACGAAGATTTCGTCAGCGATCCGCAAACGCTGATGCAGCAAATGTGCGCCGCTCTCCGCTTGCCCTATTCGCCAGTTTTTTCCGAGACTTTCGATGTGTTCAGGTTTTCCGGGGACAGCGGCAGATCCGGAAAGACGATCAGTCACCGCGCGCGGCGTCCATGCAACGACGGGGTTCTCGAAGACGCTAAAGGCTCGCTTCCCTACCGATCTTTGCTTGATCGCCTGGGCTACGAGTCACTCCCTTGAGAACGACAAGCTGGACTTGCCGGCAGTCTTGCGGCAATTAGTTAATTGCCCTTCGATTTCCCAGACATGAAAGAACAAATGCTCGTGAACAGCAACAGCGCATCCCAAAAGATTCGATCGCACCGACGGGAAATCGAGCCTGTTGTGACCCGAATCAGTCCGGAGGATATACAACCCAGCCTCGACATTCTGCGGTCGGTCTTCGAAACTGGCAAAAGCTACCAAGACGCCAGCAGTCTGTTGCCTCTGCTCAAAGATCCGTCGGTATCAAATGCAGTGAAGTCGATCAGCCTGTTCATCTATCGTTCATGGCGGCTCTGGAGCAGCTCGTCGCTGGTCGACAGCGTGGCTGCGCTGAAGGATCTGCACTGGCTACTGGCTCGGCTGAATGCTCTTCGACCAGAATGGCGCCAACCCGACACTTCGACTGCAGGGCCTCCTGATTCCCTGGCAGACCCAATGTCCCATGAGGACGATGTGGTTCGCAGGGGAATCATTCTTGCCTATCGACTTTGTATAGGAAGGAATCCCGCTCCGCAGGAAATCGACAGCTGGCGGAAGACGATCAACGACGACTCGGAATTTTCCGACTTCCTGACCCTGATATATGGCAGCTCGGAGGCCGAGAAATACCGCAAGTCCACCTTCGCCTTCGTCACCGTCCAGCCGGGCGATAGATCTCCAAACGAGCGTGACGCCATGCGCGACGTGGTCATGTTTGTCTACCAGTTGTGTCTTGGGCGAACGCCGCATCCGGATGAAATCGACATCTGGAAGAACAACTTCCGGAATGGCGTAAAATTTGCCGAGTTCTTCTGCCTGACCGATGCATGTCCTGAGGGTGAAAAGCATCGAAAGGCCAGTCTGAGTTCGTTGAGCCATGGGTTGTTTGTCCAGCTGGCCTACGAATCCATTCTGGGATCGGGCGTCAGTGCTAGGTATCTCGACAGTTGGGCGACCGAACTGGCTTGCGGCCGAATCGACCGTGGCTCCGTCCTGCAAAGCATATTCAAGGGCTATGCAGATGCCTTCGCCCTCCAGGCTGAAGGACAATCGCCTGCAACGCACGACGGATTGTCCTGTCATGTGATGGGCACTGGCCAGTTCATTTCGGTAGACGACTGGAAAAGGCGGGCGCAGGAACTCGAGGCGGCGATACAACCGCCTCCCAGGGAGCCGGTGTCCTACAGCAGATTTCACATCAAGCGCGAGCCAATGCCGCTGGTCAGCGCTATTGCCAGTCTTTATCGGGGCGGGAAGTTCATTGAGCAGTTCATGGACAATATTACCTCCCAGTCAGCCTTCCACGATTACTGCGAACTGGTGATCGTCGATGCCGATTCGCCTGAGAACGAGTCGGCGGTGATCGAGCGCTACTGCGAACAGCACAAGAATATTGTCTATCACCGCATCAATCACCGCATCGGCATCTATGATGCGTGGAACGTCGGAGTTAGGCTGGCGCGCGGCGAGTATCTGACCAACACGAATCTCGATGATCTGAGAAGGACGGACTCGCTGGAACTGCAGGCCGCGGTACTTGATAATCTTCCTTTCGTCGACGTGGTCTACCAGGATTTCTGGTATACCTTCGATCCGCGTCTGAGCGTCGAAGAGATTGCCCGTTTTGGCTACAAGAGTAGCCTGCCCATCGTCACATCGCAGAACATGATGGACTTCAATTCTCCGCACAACGCTCCGATGTGGAGGAAAAGTTTGCATCTTGAACTTGGATATTTCGACGAGTCCTACAAGTCGGCGGGTGACTACGAATTCTGGATGCGTTGCCTTTCCTCACACAAGGTGTTTTACAAGATAAACGATCCGCATGTCGTCTACTATCAGAACCCCGAAGGGCTTTCGACGCGCCCGGATTCTCGTGGCGTCGAGGAGGCGAAACGAATTCTCAAAACCTATGGCAGGCGCTTGGTGTCGGAAAACGTCGTGATGCCCGTGGATCGCTTCGTTCAAAGCTTGTCGCCCAGGACTGACGCTCCGGATCGTCTCAAGGGCTGCCGTTATACCCGTGTTCAGCACGTGCTGAGGGAGGCTGCAATCAGGCAGAAATTCGCTCACTGCGGTGGCAGGGTTCAGGCATGAAATTACTCGTTGACGGCGTTTTTTTTCAAATCAACAATACCGGCATCGCGCGTGTATGGCGATCCATATTGACCTACCTCGTGGCGCGTGGGGACCTCGATATCTACATGCTGGACCGCGGCAATTCCCCAGTAATAGCCGGGATCACCTACATCCCCTTCCCGACGAACCTGTTCTATTACTGCGCCGATGATTCGATCCTGGTGCAAAGGATCTGTGATCACTACGGAATCGAGGTCTTCACGTCGACTTATTACACTACGCCGCTGTCGACGCCGATGCTGCTGATGGTCTACGACATGATCCCCGAGTTGTTCGATTTCGACATGATGCAGCGGGGCTGGATGGAAAAGGATACGGCCATCTGTTTTGCGCAACGATACCTGTGCATCTCGGAGAACACGCGCTACGATCTTCTTTCGTTCTATCCTGAGATCCCGCCGGACAAAGCCACCGTCGCTTACTGTGGTGTCGACGACACCCTGTTCACCGTTCGTCCCACCGAAGATGTAATGGCATTTCAGAAGGCGTATGGACTGGCCCGCCCCTATTTCCTCTTCGTCGGCTCACGCGTTCAGCACCACGGCTACAAGAACAGCCAGCTATTTTTTGACGCACTCAGCCAGAATCGTTCAGCAGATTTCGATGTGTTCTGCGTTGGTGGCGAGGAAGAAATCGAGGCCGAGGTGTTGGCCAGGATGCCGGCCGGCGTGGGCTGCCGACGGGTTGCTCTCTCCGATGAAGAGCTGTCGCTCGCCTACAACGGCGCGATTGCGCTGGTCTATCCGTCGCTGTACGAGGGATTCGGTATGCCCGTAATTGAAGCGATGGCATCGGGCTGCCCGGTCATCACGACGCACCATGGCTCGCTGGCGGAAGCCGCCGGTGATGCCGCCTGTCTTGTCAGCGGCACCTCGGTAGCGGAGATGCACGATGCCCTGCTGCGCGTTCGCCAGTCGGGCTACCGCGAAACCCTCAGGCGCAAGGGGCTCGAACATGTGAAGCAGTTCAGCTGGGAGAAAATGGCTGACCAGGTGGCCAGAGATCTGCTGGTGCTGCACGACGAGGCGCGGCAAGGTCTTTATGACAGCTTTTTCCAGAAGTGGCGCCAGCTGCGGGAGGTTCAGGCCAGTGTCGATTTCTGATGTTTTCTGGAGTGTTGGACGATGAAGGCGCTGATTTGCGGTGTCAACGGCCAGGATGGCAGCTTCCTTGCCCGTCTGCTGCTCGACAAGGGCTACGAGGTCTGGGGTACTTCGCGGGATGTGCAGGCGTCGGCCCTGTCCAATCTTGCGGCCCTGTCGATCGAGAAACGGATCAACCTGATTTCCATGGCGCCCAACGACTTCCGCAGCGTGCTGACCGCCGTGGACAAGAGTGAGCCTGACGAACTGTACTACCTCTCAGGGCAGAGTTCCGTCGGGCTATCCTTCGAGCAGCCCGCTGAAACGCTGGAGAGCATGGTTACCGGGGTACTCAACATCCTCGAAGTGATACGCCTGCGGCGAAAATCCGTCAGGTTCTATAACGCCGGTTCTAGTGAATGTTTCGGCGACACCGGTGTGACTCCCGCAAATGAACTCACGCCCTTCTACCCGCGCAGCCCCTATGCGGTGGCCAAGGCATCGGCGCATTGGCTGGTCACGAATTATCGCGAATCCTATGGTTTGTACGCCTGTAATGGCATCCTGTTCAACCACGAATCGACACTTCGTCCCAAACGCTTCGTCACCCAGAAGATCGTGCAGGCGGCCAAGCGCATCGCCCAGGGCAGCGGCGAGCGCCTGGTGCTCGGGCGGCTCGACATTCGGCGTGACTGGGGATGGGCTCCCGAGTATGTCGTCGCGATGTGGCGGATGCTTCAGCAGGAGCGGCCTGAGGACTACGTCATCGCTACCGGCGAGTCCAACACCTTGGCCGATTTCGTGGCGGCTGCTTTTGACCTTAATGGGACAGATTGGCAGGAACATGTGGATATATCAACAGACTTCTACCGCCCGACCGACATCGATCGCAGCGTCGGCGATCCGAGTAAGGCGATGGAATATCTCGCTTGGAGCGCCCGGTACAGGATGCGCGATGTCGTGAGAATGATGAACGGGAATACTGTCCTGACGGCCGCCTCAGAATGACTATCATTGGCGATGCGGGGCTGTCTCCACTGAGCAGGTCAGCCTCGACCAAGGATCTCGGCAATGCAAGGCTGAACGGGCCCACGCCCGTCGATGCCTGCAACGTCGCTTCTGCGCAGCAGCCCCTTGCCTGGATCAGTGATTCATGTATTCAATGCATGCTTGATTTCTCTGGGGCAGACGATGTCGAATAGCACGATCAGCGCCAACCTCTGCGCAATCGGCACACGCCTGTCGTTTGGAGAGAAAGAAGCGATTCAGCCTTATCTCATGAAGGGCTGGGCCGATCATGAGCCGAACCATCGGTGGACGGTGGGCCGTCGTGCGCAGGTATTGCTGGATATGCCAGACATTGGAAGGAAGGATTTTCTCTTGCGCGTACAGTGTTCCCCTTACTTCGCTGACGGACGGTTGAATCATCAAATTGTCGATGTGTTCGCCAACGGGAATCATGTGAACACGTGGATCGTTCGAGAGATGTCCTGGTACGAAGCAGTCGTACCCAACAGAGCCATCGATAACGGCCGCGTGCTTCTCGGTTTCGTGGTCGGCAATCCGACGGCGCCGCTTGATGGCCAGTCGTCGACCGACCCGAGGAAGCTCGGTTTGAACTTTAGAGCTCTGGAGACCGTGTGTGCCGGACGTCCCGATCTGAGCGACCCGACTCTCGACTGGATTGGCAAGGGAGAAGATCCGGTCGGTGACGTATTCCGCAAGAACGGAAATTATTACCGAGCGATCAAGAACACTGCCGTTGAAGAAGTCCACCACCTCATTAAGCAGGGTGTTTATCAACAATTGGCCGGTCGCAACCTGATCCCTGAACATTCATTCTGGGACGTTGACCACCCAAAATACGCGATGGTAGCCAGTACTCATGCAGGAACGTTTGTTTATCCGCCAAAGTATGCCCTGTTCGCACTCAGGGATGCCGCTGATGTCTGGCTGGACATCAACGAATTTCTGATGGAAGTAGATGGCGACTATGGACTGATTGATGGCCATTATGGCAACTTTGCCCTGTTTAACAATTCCAGACCGAGGTGGGTCGACATCGGATCGATAGGCAAAAAGGGAGGTTCGCTCCCGGGATGCCCACGCTTCGGCTTGAACCAGTTCATCCAATGCTATGTCCATTCGCTCTTGATGTTGCAGCATCATCCGGACACGGTGTTCACGCGGGAGTTGATGCATGCCCAACCGGACGGCATCACCCATGCGCAACTGAAAGCCGCTTTGCCTGCATGCGTCGGGATCGACGAGATGGCGTCCCTGACTTCAGAAGGGGACCGGCGCGCCACGCTCAGGAGAATTCGGGAACTTCTTGGCAGCATCGACTTCGCGTCCATCAAGGGCTCCGGTTCCGATTTTCGGAGTTCGCGATCACTGCAGTGGGTAACTCAGGGCAAGTGCCTAGAGGACAATCAGGACCCCAGGTTCGCTGCAGTCGTTGGCCTCATAAAACGCTCTGCGGCATCAACCTTCATAGAAATCGGCGCAAAAAGCGGACTCTTTTCCATTTGGTGTTCGCGCGAAGGCATGAAAGGGATTGCAACCGATTGTGATGAGTTTTCGCTGAATAAGCTGTATCAGTTTATCAGTACCCGTCCCGAAGTTGAGTTGTCTGTCACTCACAGCTCATTCCTGAAGGTTCCACATACGGCAGAGCTGGTGCTCGCTCTCGCCATTTCCCAGGGGCTTAGTTTTGATCAGATCAGCAGGTCTCTGGCGAAGAATAGTTCGCGAGTGGTGATCACTGAGTTCATGCCCGATGGTCTGGGTGGGATTGCGAAAGCATCGTATTCTCCGGATAATCATGTCCCTCCGGGATATACCCTGGAGAATTTCGTTATCGCCTTGAAACATTGCTTTACGCATGTTGAAATTATTGATTATCTGCGGCCGAGAGCATCTTCGAGTCGAATATTGCTTTATTGTGAAGGTCCAAAGAGAGTTTAATATTGTCAGTGCTCCGGAAAGCATGGCTTTAGAGCTCTGGTTTCATTAAGAATTATATGAGGCGTTATGGAATGTGACCTCGCCGTTGCCAATTCGAGCACCATTGAGTGCTGGGCCTTGAGTGCACGCCAGCCATTTTCGAGTGCTGTAATTGGCCCGAAATTCTGCATTTCAGCAGAACAGTTTAATTTTGATGGAGTCGATGATGTCGAACGTTGAGAGCAATAACCTCCTTTGTAAGGTCGGCCAGCGCCTGTCATTCAGAGACGACGCTGGTATTTCACCTTATCTCCTTGGCGGCTGGGCAGACCATGAGCTCAACCACCGCTGGACTGTGGGCCGTCGTGCGCAAGTGCAACTGCATGTTTCTAATGCAGGCAGGAAGGATCTCCTTCTGCGTGTACAATGCTCTCCATTCCTTGCGGGTGGGAAACTTAGCCATCAAACGGTCGATGTATTGGTGAATGGCGTGCACGTGGCGACGTGGCTTGTTCGCCAGATGTCCTGGCAAGAGGCTAGCGTGCCTAACCATCTGATTCCTGCTGGCGACGCCACACTCACTTTCGTAATTGGCCACCCTTCGGCACCGGTTGACAGCCGATTATCTAATGACCCGAGAATGCTCGGCGTAGACTTCAGAGTTCTGGAAATCGCGTATAGTCCCCAACCCGATCTGAACGACCCAACCCTTGAGTGGATCGGGAAGGGCGAGGATCCAGTCGGCGACGTATTTAAAGAGGATGGAAACTACTTCCGCGCTATTAAGCATTCTGCGGCCGGAGAAGTGCGAAATCTTATCGCTCGGGACGTCTACCGGCAGTTGGCCCGTCGCAATTTGATTCCTGAGCATCATTTCTCGGATGTAGGGCATCCAAAATATGCCATGGTCGCCCATACGCATCCGGGAACATTTGTCTATCCACCCACCTATGCCTTGCTTACATTCAGGGATGCCGCCATTGTATGGCTAGACATCAACGAATTCCTGATGAATGTGGATGTCGACTACGGCCTGATTGATGGCCACTATGGCAATTTTGCCTTGTTTAATAATTCGAGACCAATGTGGGTCGACATAGGATCTATCGGCCGCAAGGGTGGTTCGCTTCAAGGCTGCCCTGACTTCGGCCTGGCACAATTTGTCCAGTGTTATGTTTATCCTCTCTTGATGTTTCAGAACCATCCGGACACGGAGTACACACGGCACCTGATGCTTACCCAACCGGGCGGCATCACTTACGAACAACTGAAAGACGCTTTGCCTGGATACCTTGGTATCGATGATCTGGGTTCTCTAGCTTTAGGAGGGGACCGCAGCGTGAGCTTCAGGAGAATTCGCGATCTGCTTGGCAGTGTCGACTTCAGCGCTGTCAAAGGCTTCTGGTCCGGTTACCGGAATGTTGGATCGCTCGAATGGGCGATACAAGGCAAGTGGTTGGATGAGGAGCAGGACTCCAGGTTCCGTGCTGTCGTTGGTCTTGTCAGACGCTCTGCCGCATCCGCATTTCTCGACATCGGGGCCAATGATGGACTTTTCTCTCTCCTTTGTACACGCGAAGGCAGAAAAGGGATTGCGACTGATCTTGATGATTTCTCGTTGAACAAGCTTTATCAGTTCATCAGCACCCGTCCTGCCGTTGAGCTGTCTATCGCTCACGGTTCATTCCTGAAAATCACGCATAGTGCAGAGTTGGTACTCGCTCTCGCAATTACGCACCATCTGGCCATTTCCCAGGGCCTTACTTTTTCTCAAATCAGCAAGACTCTGGCAAAAAATAGTTCACGAGCGGTGATTACTGAATTCATGCCTGATGGTCTAGGTGGTACCGCGGAGAACCCGGAACCCGTCCCGAACCCTCTTCCGGGAGACTACACACTGGAGAATTTCGTGGGCGCCTTGAAGAGTGATTTCGCTCGTGTG
>RRZU011024942.1_pt1 | contig 15861 bp, 14 predicted proteins | sample 2165561 | NCBI WGS metagenome assembly RRZU01 (sample SAMN10456909, study PRJNA506462) | wastewater metagenome | isolation source: wastewater sludge | place: USA: Moscow, Idaho
ACCAAGGTCAGGGGTAGCTCCCCAAAATGGGAGTCCAACATCTATCCCTTTATCAATCATACCACTGGTTGAAACCTGATGAAGAAATGATATCTCAGGCAAAGATCCATCACTTGCCCTATCGTTAAGCATTTGCAAATAATCCAGGCTAACAAAATCTGACGCCACACAGGCAAATCCAGTATTCCATGAATTATTAGATTCTGTAACCGATTTTGAGCTGAAGGAGTTAGACTTTATACTGTTCAATGAAGCACAATTCTTAATTATCAAAGTGCCATAACCCTCGTTTGAGAATCCATAATTATACTGATTATTGTACGCCATACAATTATATAAAGTCATTATACCATTATTATTGTTCTTATCGAAGCCTTTTACTTTATTACCAACTGCCACACAGTTACGTAATGTTGCGTTGTTAGCCGTATAATTTCCACCTACTTTAAAACCGTTTCCATTTCCATAATTAGTTATAATGTATCTGCCTGAAGCGTTTTTAAATTGATACAACCATGTTGCACTGTCTGTTTTGAATCGAATATGATCAGTCATATCATAGTTGGCTGGACCATTAGCATAACTCCAGCAACTATCATAAACAGTATTACCTGTTTTTTCAAAACTATCCCATGCGTCATCTGAATTAGCCCACGAACGACAACCTTTATATGTATTAGTTCCAGTGTTGGTATATTGTTTATCAGCGAAACCATCTGCATTTCCGCCATAATCGGGACTTGTAGTCCCACCTGTCTGATAATCAAAATTATAATAAGAATCACAATTAATAACAAGGTTATTACTGCCGGTTTTCAGCTGCAAACCCGAATCGCAATTCCATCTGAAAGTACAACTATCAATTGTATTATAACTACCGGTCACCTGCATTCCGTTATCGCCCGCACCCTGAACGACAATACCTTTTACATGAACATAGCTACCAGACAGCTTCACACCCTGATTATTGCTATTGTATGCCTGAGTTCTGAAATCGAAAACAGGCACTTCGCCAGCAAAAGCAATAATTGTCAGATATTTTGTGGCATTTCCCGACTTAGAAATGGTTTGTTTGGCACTAAAACTATACAAACCACCACGCAGAATAATAGAATCACCGCCTGTAAGCGTTTTTCCTATCGCCGTGGAAAAACTCATAGGACTTGCAAAAGTTCCCGTACCGTTTCCTGTAGGTGAAACATAATAGGTTACTGCAAATGCTTTTGCAAAAGACATGAAAATCAAGCAACTAACGATCAACAATTTTTGAAAATTCAGGGACATATATCTACTAATTTATACAATGATGAATGAATGGCACAAAATTAATCTCATTCATCTATATAAATGTGGTCAAATTGACTGATAAAGTGTAGAAATTGGCGTCAAAGAATCAGCAGTTAGTCAATCATACGAATGATAGTAAATGCTTCAACAAGTTCTTTTCCTACTGTTGAACCCCTGAAGTTAGCCAAAGCAGTCAGCGTTTTTATCGATCTCGGATTAGGAAATTCTTTCAGCTGACTTTTAAAGCATTTCATAGCTTCCATTTTTTTATTAAAAGTATTTGTAACATCCACAAAAAAATTGGGCACAAACACTGTATCGCCAAACGGAACAGCCCATTCGGTTTCGGACAAAGTTTCGTAACAATAAATTTGTTTTACTGAATAATTTCCAACAGGACGGGCAGCTACCAAGCCAGCATTAAACACAACTTGATGATCATGGTGAATATCCCCCCTGTGAGGTAGATACAATACCTCGATAGAAAATCGAGCTAAAATTTTAGAGAACTCATTAGAAATGTCTGCCAATGGGATTGTATCGAGTTCAGGGGCAGGAAAATCAAGAAAAACAGTTTCTTCCACACCTAATATTTTATGTGCTTCCAGCGCCTCATTCCGTACATTTTTTATTTTCTCGTCGGCATAAAACCTTGATGTTCCTCGTGTTGCCACTAACACATACACTTTATTGCCCTGATCGGCCAGTTTTGCTATGGTTGCGCCACAACCCAGTACTTCATCATCGGGATGCGGAGCAATGACAAGAATATTTTTCATCTTTATTTTTTTATAAATTTATATATAAGACCAACTAACTTATTGTTTTGCAATTTACTGATAATTTTCACCAAACTATTAATCCGCTGATTAATGATAAGTTTGCCATAATCATAGGTTTCAAGATATCCACCAAAATTCTTTTTAAAGAGCGTAACACCATACAACTCATTTTCCGGTTCGGGATCAATTTCAGCTCCTCCAAAGTCGTAGTATTTATATCCGCTTGATTGTGCAAACTTAATCATTTCGAATTGCAGATAATTTGCTGCCTGCGACTCCCTGACCAACTCATAGTTTGAATTGCCGGCATAATAATAAATGGTATCGTTATACGAAACAAAAATGGCAGTGGCAGCAGTTTGACTATTATAACTGGCAATAGTTACATAAACATCGTGATATTTCGAAGAAAGGATGGTGTTTAAGAAACCTTCGGATTTTAAATAAAGTACAGAAAGTGTTTTTTGTCTGCGCTCGTATAATTTTTTTTGAGTTTCGAGAAATTCAAAAATATGATCTTTCGCTTGTTCATTTTTATAAACAGACACGTCAACACCACATTTAATGGCTTTTTGCACCGCCGATTTATGCCCTTTTGAAAAATTTCTGTAAATGGAATCAATATCATTTTCCAGATTTATCAGATAAGTTCCGCATTTATTGGTTTCAAATCCCAAAGCTTGATATATTTCGGCATCGTTCGATCTGATTTTTGTTGTAATATAAAGAGTTGCTACAAATCTTGTTTTCAAATAATCAATCAATTTCTGAAACATCTCTGTTTTTATATTCAGACTTTCTTCAGTTGAATATGTATTCAGTATTAACACCTCAGTTTCCACTCTGCAAATCTCCATGAATTTACCTACAACAGGAACAAGTCTCTGAATTACAAACGGTAATGCCGAAACAATTTCTGCTTTGTTCCTTTTAATCAAAAAAAATGATTCATTGCCAAAAGAGGAAATATAATCGTACGTAGCAAAAAACGAATTATTTGCTGTTTTTCTTAAAAATTCCTCCCAGATATTTACATCCTGATTCTTCAGAGGTACAATTTCAAATTCACTCATAATACATTATTTATCTGACATTTATAACGAATTTAAAATAACTCTGGAAATTTCTGAAAGTGTTGAATCATCGTAACGCTGATCAATTGGCACCGGAATCATGTATCTGGACAAGTATGATTCAAACGAGTCGGATGGAACTTCTGTGAGTACATGATTCCACCATCTTCCGGTATATATCTGATTTTCGGTCAATATTTTCACCATATCGTCATTTTCTAACACCAACGGATAAACCATTGGTACGCAATCATCATTTATAAACTCTGCTGGATTTAATTTATTAATTTTTTTCCATATTGCATGAGCAGTTTTGAAATTCGCCGCCCTTCTTTCAGCGACATATTTATAGTCAACACTTTTCAGCAATTCAGTGGTTAATTTTGACATTTGAAGCACATCTGAATTGTTTATTCTTTCTTCATTCATCATGCGTTCAGCATATGCTGCATTACAGCCTTTTTCAATTCTTTTGAACAAAAAACCGGCCGTATCGGATGACATATCTGCAGGATAATTCACTTCTGAATTTTCTACCTTATCTCCGATAACATATGACCCATCAGGTACGCCAAAAAATTTCCGGGGCGAATATATATTCAAATGGTTTTTAAGCGGTTTGCTAAAAAATGCCTGACTGTTATCAATAATCACATTTTTAAATTGATTGGCCCACAACTCGATTTTCTGAGATGAAATTACTCCAAAATAATTGACAATCAGAACAGCAGCATCTTCATCAACATTGAAAAGAACCGGTTCAAATTTATCGGTCAGGAAATACTTACGAACTTCAATGTTGTGCGCAATTAAAAACGCAGCAACTGAAGGGCACTGATAATAAGGAATATAAACTGCATTTACTCCAAGAACTCGCAAAGCATGTAAGATACCTGCACGCCCTGAGTTCAATCTAACCACATTATTTCCATCATAATGCTCACCTGTTTTGCGCAAATCCAGTTCTATAAAACTTCCAATTTCCATCATTTCAATTTATTTTTTGGTTATCCAAAACACGATTCCAAGCATACCCACAATTCATCAAATAGTCTAAAATTGTTACATTCGTTTGCCTGTCATTCCATAATTGAGGATAATCAAAAGGTGTAAAAGTAGAATATCGCAGTTCAATACCTTGTTGAAGAAAATCATCCGGATTTTGATAAGCTTTAGCACCTGTACCCGAATAATAAACCGTTCCACCCAGTATTTTGCAAATATCAAGTACTTTTTCTTCTCTTTTCGACTGAATGGCAAGCTCCGATGATTTCACCAGTTTGGTTTCAATGCTCAGTTTATTCACAAAGAATTCAATCAGAGCAATATTTAATTCACTTAAACCGGCATAATTTTTACTCAAAACAGATGAAAAATCGTTGAATATCAGGTCGAAGTACGGAGCTTTTTTATAATTTGATTCAATAATTTTTAAATGTTTTTCTTTCCACCCTAACTGATCTTTGGTTTTAACGTCCATAATTAAGTCGCCAATATGTTGTTCAACAGGGATTTTCAACCTGAACGAACCCTGAGGCGTTTTCAGGTAGTGATAATTGTGCATCCCTTCGTTGGAGAATTGCACATCGTCGAGAAATACAAAAATATCCGATTGATATATTTTGTAAAAATATCCCAACCACGGAATGTAATTTGGCTGATGAATGGAAATTATCATAGAGTTTAGTTTGAACGGTAAATATTATCTGTTTTAAAAAATGTCAATAGCGATTTCAGAAACAGAATGCAATCATTTTTCATCGAAAAATTCTCAACATATTCCACATCAATCGGGATATTAATGTCCCAGTCATGAATTTCGCGACAACGAATTTGAGCGAGACCACTTATTCCCGGTTTTACGTCGAATCGTTTTTTCTCAAAATCGTTATACTCGCTATACTTTTTGGGAAAATAAGTTACCGGTGGTCTGGGACCTATAAAACTCATTTCACCTCGAAGAATATTGATTAATTGTGGCAATTCATCTATACTTGTTTTACGGATAAATGCTCCAATCTTTGTAATCCGGGGGTCGTTTTCATACAGTTTACCTCCCGACATTTTATTTACACCTTGCGACATAGATCTGAATTTATACACTTTAAAAACCCGTCCGTGCAATCCTAATCTTTCCTGTAAAAAGAAAGCCGAACCTTTACTATCTAATCTGATGGCAATAGCAACCAACAAAAATAGCGGCGACAGCAACAGCAATGCTGTTAGGGCAATTAAAAAATCGGCAACCGGCTTTAAAACATTTCTGTACATAAGCTACCTGATAAATTTATAAGCATTATCACTACTAAACAAATGAGAGGTTTGTAATGAGTTTTTTCGAAACTCATCCTGCAATACTGTGTCTTTCTTTAACGTTATAATAAACTGTAAAACTTCATCAATATTTGCATCTTCAAAATTCCGTCCCACATTATTTGTTTCAACAATTTTTGCCAAATCCGATTCAGACTCAGCAATAGAGATAACCGGTGAACCTACAGCCAGATAACTGAAAAATTTACTGGGCATGGCTACCCTTGATACATCTTTACCAAGTCCTACCACAGACACAGAAGCTGCTGATAATGAACAAGGTAACATATCTGTATTTTGCCATGGTAGAAGCATACAATTTGCCAGATGATGTTTTTGAATTTCCGACTCCAAAAATGGTTTATTAACTCCCTCTCCAATAATCAGATAAACAATTTCGTCATCTTTCGTCATTCTTGCGAGTTTTACCATAATATCAGCATCTCCGCTTTTAGCTATATTACCAGAGTATAAAACTACAAATTTATTTTGTAATCCGTGCTGAATAAGAAAGTGATTTTCTTCGCGACTTACAGGTTTCAGCAATTCGGTATCTGCCCATAAAGGAATAACTTCGAGTTTTGAATTATGAACATATTTCGACAAAAGCTCTTTCATCCCTTCGGTGATAGTAAAAACCTTTTCAGCTTTTTTAAAAACCCTGAAATTCAGTTTTTCCCAACAGCGTATTATCAATGAATTTCTTTTCAAAACCCCCATATCGACTAATGCATCCGGATAAGTATCATAAATTAGCAGCGAAAACTTATTTCGCATAAAGAGTGGCAATAATGGCGCTACCGGAGGATTTGAAACAATCAGAAGTTGCGATTTGGGATATCTGAAAATAATTTTAAAATAAATCTGAATGGCAGCTATTAACCATGTAGCAATACGCCTGAATGTAGTGCTTTTATTATAGACGATAATTTTCTCCAGTTTCACAAATTGGCTTAGGGCTGTTTTACGGGGCACAACACGACCAGCCATCAGGGTTACCTGATAACCCTTGCTCACATATGCATTGGCAATATCGATCATAAGATATCCTGCATCCTGATTTACTATCACAATTTGTTTTCTATCGTCCATTTCCTGATTCAAAAATTATGTTTCCAAGCTCAACTGACGTAACAAATTCAATATCCGGCCATCTTTTAAGCATTTCAGAAAGCAACATATTCATTTGACTTAGGCCCCTTTGTCTGTTTTCGGGATGTAAAAAACCCATATAATTTACACGATGCGACGAAATAACGGCCGGTTTACGCCAGCGAAAAGCACTCTCAATTTCAGATAAACAATTTGAAATCCAATCGGTATCGGCTTTATGTTCCATACTCGACGGTTCAAAAAAACAGTTGCGGGTTATGTACAATTGGCCAAACTGATTTTTCTTTCCCAAGAACCGAAAATTACGTTTGTACTTTCCGTTCCCCAATGGTTCTCTTTGAATTTTAGCCGAATTAATGAAACGTACACCTTTTTCGTACAAAATTGTTTCAAGTTCATTATTAAATGGTCCGTTGGTTGGAACAAAATATTCGGCCGTATATCCAAAAAGGTTTTCGAACAAATCCAGTCCGGTTGATAACACTTCTTTTAATGGCAATATATCACCACTTTCATCAACATCAAAAGCCGCCTGATAATTAGGAACTTTTTCCCCGTTTATACCGCAATAAACACCTGTTACACCTTGCTCGAATGCTGCATGAGTTGTTTTATGCCCTATTTGAAGTGCATTCATCCATCTGCTGACATTCAAATGTTCGCGCCCGTGAAATATGGGAACAAACAAATGCTCCTGAATGCCTTTCTTGTACAAATCATACACTTCATCGTGAGCCGGATATCGTTTCAGGGTTTCTGTAAACGGTTCGTAAACATAGCTGGAAAAACCATTACAACGAATCTGTTCGAAATCAGGATTTGCAACAATCCCCACGCAGGTTATAACCGGATGGTTACCGTTTTTATCTTTATGTAACTTTAATACGTCAAATAACTGTTTCAAATCTTCATTACTTTCAATAGAATCAAATCTGTTGTAATGATTATTCGATTCATCAACACCCTGCAATTTCAGTTTTTCAAAAGCTTCAGTTGAAGACATGCGAACACTTCCCCAATCATCTGACTCGATAACAACCAACTTACGGTCGGTTCTCCAACCGGGGATATTGCTTACATCCCTTAATATTTTAGACTTTAGCGATAAAACAGTCATTATTTGTCATCATTAAAATTCAACACATTCCTATATAAATCAATATATTCCATAAACTTATGGTTTTTATCGTAACATAGAGTTGCTCTGTTTCTACATTTCTCTGTCAATAAATTTTTACCTGCATTTAAAATATCTGTAACAGATTTATACAACATGGGAAGATTACCCTGATCTACAACAACACCTGTATCTCCGTCGACAGCTTCGGGCGAACCTCCTGTATTATAGGTTACTACCGGAGTTCCACAAGCTAATGCTTCGATATTTGTTGTAGGAAAATTGTCGATATATGTAGGATTCACAAACACATCGGCCAAACTGTATAAAGCAGCCAGTTCATGTACATTTTCTGTACGTTTTATGCCTGTAATATTTTCAGGAAGTTCATTTAGTTGTTTATCTGACAATCCAACAAGTACAATCCTGTAATTATCGGGCAAAAGACCGGCAAGTTCAACAAAATCGGCAAACCCTTTTCGTTTATCCCAGGTACTTGCAACTCCAAGTATAATTTTGCTAAAATTATTCAGTTGGTATTTCATACGAACTGCATCAGCATCTACCTGCTTGAATATTTCCGTATTAACCCCGTTATTTATAACCTTTACAGGATATGAGCGCAGAAACGATTTTTCGACATGATGTTTTAGCCAGTTTGATGGAGTGACAACCGTTAAGTTTGAATGTCCCGTAAACGCTTTCATTTTTCTGTAAAAATTCCGGGTTGAAAAATCAAAGTAGCTTGCAGGATATCCGGCTTTATTCGGACAAGCTTTGCATTCTGTTCGCCACTTCATACACTGATAGCGGTCGAAATAGCTACAATGTCCTGTAAAAGGCCAACAATCGTGAAAGGTCCAGATAACCGGAATGTTTTTTGTTTTGAGAAAATCAAACAGCAACTCGACCTGCAGAAAATATCCATGAATATTGTGTAAATGAACAATGTCGGGCAGATTTTTTTCTAATTCATCAATAAATTTGGTTGTAGCTCTACTTGAGGCAAAACCATGATAATCAAACAACCGGGTAGCAATAACGTGTAAACTGACATCTGTCCCGTTTCCGATTCTAATTGACTTCAAACTACTATCTATGACCGGGTTTCCTGATGCAGTGTAACTCTCAAAACCGTTTTGAGAAGCTAAAACACCAATCTCTTCGGCAATACGACCAGTACTACCGGAATTTATCACAGAGTTAATAAGCAGAAGTTTCTTCATTTTGATTTTTTATAGTTTAAAACGCTGCTTATATATTCAACTGAAGAAGCTCTTTTTTGAGCAATGACAGACTGAACATTTGCAAAATCAGTTGTATGAAGTTGAATCGAAGCATCAGCACTCTCAATTACATGATTTTCAAGCCCGACCATACGCAGCAAATCAATCATTCTCGAATTTACTTTTTCATGCAATCTTTTAAACACATAAACTTCTTTCGAAAAAATCAACGAAAATGCGGTACAGTGAAAAGAGTTTGTCAAACAGACTTCACAATTCTTTATCAGTGATAAAAATTCTTCCGGACCAACATCGACAAAACGGCGATGAGCGTAACTCAATGGATACAAATTTTTTATCGTAACAATTTTCCAGTTATTTTCGCGGGCTATTTTTTTTGCGACATCTCTGATAAGCTCATTATTTTCCTGATCGTACACAAAAACATATTTTTTATTGTACAAATTCCGGCATAAGGCTGACCAATATGATGCGTCCAACAAAAATACAGGGTCAACTACATGATTTCCTTCAAGTTTCAAATCACTTAGTATTTTTAAACCTGTTGCTTCGCGTACCGAAATAAAATCCATTTTACTCAACAATGTTCTGACTAATGGCTTATATTCAACGCTGATTTCACTTACTGAAAAACTTGCAGCATACGAAGCGCGAACAGATTTCTCCGGAACAAAATCCAGATAAAAAGCAGGATCTTTCCCGTTTTGAACACCGGTATTCCAAATCTGATCGCTCCCGGCAAAATACACATCGGCCAAAGGTGGATTTTCAAGTAACTCACCAAAATTATGATACCTTCTGTCAGTAAGTTTCAGATATTTTCGATTAAATTCACTGAATTTCGCCCTCCTTCCATAATTCAACAATCTGACAGGCACAACATACAAGAAATACAGCATTTTTAAAAATGGATTGCGACTCCATTTGTCACCAATACGCCACAAACTAAACGATAAATAATCCGGCTTATAATCAATTATCTCAACATCGTTTCCGGTTTGTTCGAGATATTTCATTAAAGCATGAGCCTGTAAGCTTGCTCCGAAATTATTTACATCATGACAGGTAATAGTTTTAATTTTCATCTGAACAAATTTTTCTTAAGTAAATTAAACACTTAAATATCTTTCAGTTATATAATCCTTCCGAAGTTTTTCCTGAAATGTAAAAGTTTCTGCATTTCTGTTTTTTGAAGCTATCAAAAGAATGGCTTCCGATAGCTTTAAAATATCTTCCGGTTCATATTTACTGTTTAGAGCTGCTCTGTTTGGAGTAATTATATCATTCGAAACAATATAATTCTCCGAAATATTTACAGAATACTGCTGTTCAACTGACAATATCTCCCAAATGCCAAGACTTGAATTTGTAGCTATAACCGGTATTTTTAAATGCTTTGCTTCAATCAACACACCGGGCAAACCCTCGCTGTATGAACAGGAAATAAGAGCATTAGCTTTTGCGATATATGGATATGGATTTTTTTGAACGCCAATATTAAATACCCTATCGGCTATGTTGTTTTTGGTGATGAACTCATACATATCAGGCCATAAATTATCATAATCACGTCCCATATACACCAGTTTAAAATCGTCAGGAATTTTATTCACCACCATATTAAATGCCTTCAACAAACGCATTGGTGCTTTATTATTATCTAACCTGCCACAAAATAAAAGTACTTTAGAGGAAGTAAAATCAACGATCTGATTTTCCTGAGCATCCTGCATGGCAAGTATGTCAATATTCTCAAAATCATGGATATTGTACACAATTTCGATTTTGCTTTCGGGTATATGTTTAAACTGACTTCGGATGGAATTATAAATATCGCGGCTAACACAAAACAGTTTATCCAGATGAGGATAAATAAAATGATAAGATAAAAAAGACATGAACAGATTAAAACGGCTCACCGATGCAGCCTGTTGATGAGGCGAATGAAACACGCCGATTTTCACATCCTTTCCACCTGATATAACACTAATAATCGAGCATATAAATAATGTATTGATGGTTACATCCGGTTTAAAATCCCGTTTAATTTTCCTGAACCAGAATATTTTACGAATAAATTCTACTAAACTGAATCCCTTATTGTTTTCAGCAAAGAACTCGCAATCGCCAAAATTAAAATTACCATTTGGATACCTGTAAATGATGACGGGTTTTACCTCAACATCCAATCTGGCCTGCAGAGCTTTGAGGAGATTTAAACTTAGTGCAGCTATTGTAGTACCGCCATTGCTTGGTGCAAAAAACAATATCCTTTTTTTACCATTCATAACTTCATGTCTTTACGGTTTTTTTGCCACCACACCTGTTCTTCAATTCTAACTACTTTGGCAGGCGAACCCACAATAACTGAATAGGGAGTCTGAACCGACTTATTAACTACAGCATTTGCTCCGATATAGCAATTATCGGCAATTGTAATCTCTCCGAAAATCTTCGCTCCGGGACCAATATACACATTGTTACCTATTACCGGCGATATCGCACTTCCACCATTAGTGCCGATATTTACTCCCGAATGAATCATACAATTTCGCCCAACCTGAGTTGTAGGATTTACAACGATAGATCCGTAATGAGGCAAACACAATCCTTCAGCAAAAACATTGCGCGGGATGCTTATACCTGTTTTCAGCGACCACTTAGCGTACTTTCCATAATAATAAACAGCCATTATCTTGGATATGAGAGATTTTGAGTTAATGTATAACTCATATTTCCGCAAATATTTCAGAAACTTCAATGTTGGTTCCGGAAACACAAGATTTTTCAATTTTTGACTGAAATTTAAACTTATCTGTCCATTGATTTTCAAATCCGTTTCACGGTAAGTTTTATATTCATTACGGTTTGTAATCATAGCATTTTTGCGATTTACTTATAATTTCACCTAATTCATCAGAACTAACAAACTCAACATCAGGCCATTTTTTCACAATTGCTTTCAGCAGTTTTTCAAGAAGCTGTAAATTTACCGTTCTGTTATTTTCGTTTAATGTGCCAATAAAATTTAAACGGTGAGCACCAATTACAGCAGCTTTATGGCATCTGAAAGCAATTTCAATCCTGCTCAAACAATCGTCTACCACATCAAATTTATCGCGGTAATGTGTTGGTTCAAAAAAGCTGTTTCGCATTAAATATATCTGTCCCAAACTATTCGTTTTCCCCTGAAAATTTCCTTTTTTATATCCGAATTTTAACCCGTTATCCAAAGGTATCCGTTGATGTACCAATCCCTGTAAATATTCCACTCCGTTTCGTTGCAGGATTGGTTCGATAAGAGGACTCCAGGTATATGTAGTAGCAATAAAGGATTTTGACCGATAACCAAAAAGTCTTTCGAAATGAGTTAATCCTTCGGTTATAACATTGTCGTAAAACATCAAATCGTCAGGAGTATTGGAGTTAAAAGCCCCCATATAATGCGTTTTTATAGTTGGGCTGGTTGCAGAAGTTAATCCGAATGTACGGTATTCAAAGGCCAGTTTTGTGGCAAATTCGTTATTTCTCAACGCTTCCAACCATTTTTTTACGTTCAAATGTTCTCTGCCATGAAACTGAGGATGAAAAACATTTTGGGTAATTCCATCTTTCCACAATTGCCAAACCGATTCAGAATAGTGGCGCTGAATTGTTTTATCAATCGTTTCGTATTCGTATTTTTCAAAATCAGCAGCTTTAATTTTGTCGAAATCGGGATTAGCCACAACTGCATTGGCTGTGATAACCGCTGGTCGGTTAAACTTATCTTTGACTGACGACAAAACATTGAAAAGTTCGTTCAAATCAGTTTCGGATGCCAGCGTATCATATTTACAAAACAAATCTTCATCCACACGAATTCCCTGACGTTTTAAAGCATTGTAAGTAGCAGTATCGGGCATTCTGATGCTACCCCAATCGTCTGATTCGATAACAACAAGTTTACGTCCGGTTTTCCAACCGGGAATATTCATGATATGATTTTTTATTTTTCCGAACATAGTCTGATTCTATTCCCAAAAGAATTTATAAGGCACAACGCCCGGCGCAGGACCACCGGCAATATATAAACCTATGACAAATATACTCCAAAATGCGAATGATTTTGTTTCGCCATAATCTTTCACCATTTGCTTATATAACATTGGCACAATTAATACAAAATACTGTGTATAGTAAACAGCTATACGTGCAAATCCTACATTTTTCAGCGTAATAACCTGCAATAACAATCCCACATACACCAAATTAAACAGTATATTAAATGTCCGGTTGTTTTCAAACCTCCGCATGAAAAAGGCACAGATAAGAAACGTTACTGTATATAAACTTAAATACAAAATTCCATGATCAGACTCAACATTGGCATACATACCATACTGTCCGCTTTCAGCTACTAACGATTTAAAAACATAATTATATAACCAGCCTTTTGTCAAAAACACTAAAATGAATAATACGAGCAGCATCCATTTCATTTTTTGAAGCTGAATGTACTGAAGCGGATAAGCAAACAGAAAAAAAAGTGCTGAATTATGAAATAAAGATGCTATTAATACTGTTATTACAAAATGAACCGGTTTTTTTTCGAAAATATATTTTATTGAATACATGACAATTGCAATGGAAAAGCCCTGTCTCATTGCATTCAGATAAAAATCGGAAAACCGGAAAGTAATAAATATGAGCAAGCCCAAAAATATTTCCTGAGAATATTTTTTTATTACCAGCGCTGAAAAGGCCCAAAATACAATTGCTAAAACACTGAAATACAATGTATATGAATCTGAAAATAAAAACAGAAATTTGATAAGAATCCAAAAAAACGGGTCGCGTTCATATTCAATTATACTCGAAACACTTTGCGAAACCGTTATAGGCATATCTCTCACATATCCCGGCGTATCGGTTCCTACCAAGTTACTACGCAAACAACCAAGGCTGATGGCAAATAACACTACAATAAAAAAACCGATGGTTTCAATATTCTTATCTTTTGATAATGTTTTTACCAAAAAAAAGATAAATGCCAATATGAATATTATCCAGTATACCAGCATGTTCTAATTTTCTTTCTGAGTTAATTCAATATATTTAGCCACCACATTCTCAATTCTGAATCTGTCAGGATTATCAATTATCATTCTGCCCGAATAATCACCGGATAAAAATTTGTCGATATTTTCAGTATCCGGATTCAGCATATTGAGCGATAAAACCGGCTTATTTACAATCACATAATCAATAAGTTTACTTGGCGAGTTGGAATTGACTGATGCATGAAACTCTATATTCACCAAAAAGTCTGCTTTCGACAATTCAACAAGTAATTCATGACGGGGAATAAAACCCCTGATGTCAAGTTTATGTTTCAAAAGTGGCACATAGGGCTTAAGAAGCTCATCGGTATTAGTAAAAACCACAAAACGGAATTCTTTGTCTGATTTTACGAGATAGTCTAAAAAAGCTTCCGGATTACGGGCGTGTTTTAGAAAAACTCCGGCAAATGCAAACACCGGCACAGCATTTTTAACTCCGGCATTATCCGTCAGATCAATAAACTTAAATCCCTGCGGTATAATTTTTATTTTCGATCTGAATTCGGGATAATACTGTTCAACATGATCCTGATTTGGCACAGATAGAAAATCAGTTTTCCGGCAAAACCATTTTTCAACAAACGAGAAATAAAATAATTTTTTAAAACTGTCAGTTTTGCATCCCATAAACGGATCGCCACAATCGGCCACCCAACAATCAGCTATCTTATTTTTTTTAGTTCTGGACATGGCAACTCCCCAATGTATAGGATAAGGAACAGCAATAGAAATCAACAGGTTATAACCCGATTCGTTTTTCAACGCTTTATTCACCAAAAACATCAGTTCGATATTGGGATATTCAAACAGCAGCAATAATAGTCGGCGCCATATGCTTTTCAAAATAAATATCCATCTGGCACCGATAAGTGCAATTGGTTTCAGTTTTTGTTTGCCTAAATCTTTAAATGTATAGCCATACTCCTTTTCGAGAACAGAATGCTCCTTCGGATCGTAGTGAGTAAGTATTGTCACATCATGCCCCTGACGTGCAAACTCATTTGCCAGCTCGGTAGCCCTGAAAGCTCTGGGAGTATTTACAGGATAAAAATGATGCGAAACTATAAGTACTTTCATTAATATTAAACAGGTTAACTATTACAAATAATAGAAATCTAACTCTTTTCCTTTACTTTCAGAAGTTGAAATACAACTGATAAATAATTCAATCTGAAAAACTTAGATGACCCAAGTAAAATAACAGCAAATAGAAGAACATCCATTGACAACCGAAAAATGGTTTCTAATTCATCAAAAACAAATTCATTGAAAACCCAGACAATGCTAATACACAATATTGAATGGATTAATATTTTTGTTATTTCATATACGGGAATTAGCGAAAACACCCTAACATTAAAAATCTGAGACATTTTTTTAAAAGACAAAATCACCATCAAAATTGGCATACATGCAGTTAAAATAGCTAACAAAAAAGGAGACTTAAAAAGAAATACAATTAAAAAACCTCCAATCCAGGAAACGAGTGCTAAAAACACATGCAATTTAGCATAAAATTTTGTCTCACCAAGTGAAAACAGCAATGGTCCGAAGATAATGATATTAAAGAAATTGACCACCATTGCAATTCTGAAGTATATCACAGAATTTGCATATAAATCGGTAAACAAAACATTTATTATTTCAGGCGAAAAGACAATAAAAAAAATGACAATAGGGTAAATCAGATAAGCTGATTTCAGTAAAGTCCGCTTCCACAATTCAATGATTGACTGAAAATCGGATTTCTCATGCACTAATTTTGAAAAAACCGGCATTAATACAACTGAGGTAGCCCCGGTAATCATTCCTACAAAAGGAATGTCA